>ERZ1643250.1575-NODE-1575-length-18956-cov-9.891858_pt1 | contig 18956 bp, 14 predicted proteins | sample MGYA00579262_ERZ1643250 | MGnify/ENA primary metagenome ERZ1643250 (study PRJEB29033, sample SAMEA4952265) | chicken gut metagenome | biome: Broiler Chicken; feature: Gastrointestinal Tract; material: Caecum | place: Ireland | collected 2018 | study: Broiler... | reverse complement strand
GTCTCCATAACATATACAGGTGTATCGATCGCTCCGGCAAGGATCCTCTGGCCTACGCCTTTTGTCTTGAACAGGCCGCCATGTCCCATCATGCGGTCAAGTCTGACATCCTCTTTCTTGAGCAGGATATCCATTCCTGTTTTCAGGGCGCCGAGGGATGTGTACAGATTCACTCTCATAAAGTTTGCCAGATTGAATTTGCTCTCAGGGGAGCGCACAAAGAGGGGACGCCCCTCGTCAAATCCTGTGATATGCTCGCCCGAGAAATAGTTGTATGCGAGCAGGCCGCCGCAGTCAGCGTCGCCCTCAAGGGCTTTATTATAAAGGGTTCCGAACAGTTTGTTCATATCCACATCGATGCCGAAGCTCTCTGCAAATTCTTTGAACAGTCCCACCCATGCATTCAGGTCGGATGTGCAGTTGTTGCAATGGACCATAGCCACCAGATCCCCGGCAGGTGTTGTCACAAGGTCGATCTCCTCATACGGTTTTGTCAGGTCTTTCTCAAGGACTGCCATGGCAAATACACTTGTTCCGGCAGATACATTCCCTGTTCTTACAGCAACGCTGTTTGTAGCTGTCATTCCGGTCCCTGCATCTCCCTCAGGCGGACACATCGGGATGCCTGCTGCCAGATTTCCGGAGGGATCAAGGAGCTTGGCGCCCTCTGCTGTCAGGCTTCCTGCATCTTCGCCTGCAAGGAGTACTTTCGGAAGAAGCTCGCGGATCTTCCACGGGAAGCCCTTGTCTGCCACCAGCTCGTCAAACTGATCCAGCATCCTGCTGTCGTAATCTTTTGCCTCGATATTGATCGGGAACATACCTGCTGCATCGCCGCTTCCGATCACTTTCTGTCCGGTCAGCTGCCAGTGGATGTATCCGGCAAGTGTGGTAAAGAAACGGACTTTGCTGACATGTTCTTCGCCGTTTAAGATTGCCTGATACAGATGAGCGATGCTCCAGCGCTGCGGGATATGATATGCGAAAAGTTCGGACAGCTTCTCCGACGCCTCTCCCGTAATTGTATTTCTCCATGTGCGGAACGGCACAAGAAGCTCATCGTTCTCATCAAATGCCAGATAGCCGTGCATCATTGCACTGACTCCGGCCGCCGCCAGATTGGTAATAGTGACTCCGTATTCCTCCCGGACATTTTTCACAAGATCCTGATAGCTGCCCTGAAGTCCTTTCCACACTTCATCAATGTCATACGTCCAGATGTGGTCCACATACTGATTCTCCCAGTCATAGCTACCGGAAGCGACAGGTGATTTGTCCACATCGATGAGCACTGCCTTGATCCTTGTTGATCCCAGCTCGATTCCGAGCACCGCCTGTCCGGCGCTTATCATCTCTCTGATCTCTTCTTTGCTTCGCATTTGCGCACTCCTCCTTTTATTGTTTATTATTTTGTATAGCAATCAGCAGGCGCTCTTTCACGCGCCTGCTGACCTGTGTCCTACAGCATTGTCTTACGCAGTTCTTCTCCACTCTTCGCACTTAAATATGCGGGCGCGATATCAAAGACTGTCCTGCATCCGCTCTGGCCTTCCTGCGATAACCGGTATGCCGCACGGGCATAGGCGATCAGGACCGAAGATGTAAACTCCGGGTTAGAATCCAGTTTCAGGCTATATTCGATCAGGTGGCTGTTCTCACCGTTCCATCCTGTCTTTCCGCTCCTTAAAACGAATCCGCCGTGAGGAATACCGCTGTGGTCTCTCTTTAACTCTTCTTCACTGATAAAATGTACGGTCGTATCATAATCCGAGAAATAGTTCGGCATAGTCTTGATCTCTTCCTCGACTTTCGCTGCATCTGCTCCTTCTTCGAGGACAACGAAACACTCCCTCGTGTGTTTCTGCCTTGTCGTAAGGTCAGGATTTTCGCCATTTCTGACAGCCTCAAGCGCTGCATCTACAGGGATCGTATACTGCTTCGCATCTTTGACTCCCTCGATCCTGCGGACGGCATCGGAATGCCCCTGGCTCACGCCCTTTCCCCAGAATGTATAGTCTTTCCCATCCGGAAGGATGGCGTTTGCATACAGCCTGTTGAGAGAGAACATTCCCGGATCCCAGCCCACAGAAATAATGCCGATCTTACCTGCTTCTTTCGCAGCCGCGTCTACATTCGCATAATGCTCCGGAATCTTTGCGTGGGTGTCAAAACTGTCAATAACATTGAACATACGCGCATACTCCGGTGTCTGTTTCGGAAGATCCGTGGCACTGCCGCCACAAAGGATCAGCACATCAATTTTATCTTTCCATTCTCCGGCTTCATCTGCTCTGCATACCGGTACTCCGTCTGTCAATATTGCTACATCGGAAGGATTTCTCCGGGTAAATACTGCAGCAAGCTCCATGTCCGGATTCTGTTTTATGGCACACTCAATCCCACGTCCAAGATTTCCATAGCCTAAAATGCCTATTCTGATACTCATTTACCTGCTCCTTTTCTGTTGTTTTATTTTAATACTCTGCTGTTATTATACAGGTGCGGGGGCAAGTTTTCAATGAATAGATCGCTATTTTCTGTATGCGATATCGTTCCATCTCAGTTCATTTTTGAGATTGCGGATCGTCGTATCCTTGTCAATGTAAACCGCCTCGATGCCCATGGCTGCCGCCCAGTCTCCCATCTGCTCACTTGTCAGGTCATAGGAGAACGCTGTGTGGTGCGCCCCGCCGCAGAGAATCCACGCTTCCGCACCCGTCTGCAGGTTCGGCTCCGGTGTCCAGAATGCTGTCGCGACCGGAAGTTTCGGCATCGGCTTCTCTGTCTTCTTGCAGTTCACATCATTGATGATCAGGCGGAAACGATCACCGAGATCGATCAGGGACGTTGCCACAGCCGGACCTGTCTTTGCCGTGAACACCAGTCTTGCCGGATCTTCTCTGTCACCCATAGATAACGGCTGTACTTTAATGCTGACCGGGCCGTCAGAAATCGTCGGACAAACTTCCAGCATATGCGCCTGAAGGATTCCTTCTTTGCCCGCGACCAGATTGTATGTATAGTCTTCCATAAATGAAGTACCCTTCGCGTCTTTCATGCCCTCTGTCATGATCTTCATGATACGCACCATAGCCGCTGTCTTCCAGTCGCCCTCTGCTCCAAAGCCGTAGCCCTTCTGCATCAGTCTCTGGATTGCAAGTCCCGGAAGCTGTTTCAGGCTTCCAAGATCACCGAAATGTGTAACGATGGCCTGATAGTTTTTCTCCTCGAGGAACCGCTCGAATCCGAGTTCGATCTGTGCCTGTACGGCAACATGGCGGCGGAACTCTTCCGGGTCTCTTCCTTCGAGCAGGATATCATATGTATCATAATATTCATCTGTCAGTGCTTTTACATCACTCCCGGACACTGCCTCTACAGCCTCTGCGATCTCATTGACCGGATAAGCATCTACTTCCCAGCCGAATTTGATCTGTGCCTCCACCTTATCACCGTCTGTGACTGCAACATTTCTCATATTGTCAGCTACTCTCATGACACGCACATGGCTGCTCTCGATCACGCCTACAGCCGTGCGCATCCAGGAGCCGATCTTCTTCTGTACATCTTCGTCAGCCCAGTATCCGACGATCACCTTGCGCTCAATGCCCATACGGGTGAAGATATGTCCGTACTCACGGCCGCCGTGGGCAGACTGGTTCTCGTTCATGAAATCCATGTCGATGGTATCATATGGGATTTCACGGTTAAACTGCGTGTGAAGGTGGAGAAGCGGTTTTCTGTACTCCTGAAGACCGAGAATCCATGATTTCGCCGGTGAGAATGTGTGCATCCAGGTGATGACGCCCGCACATGTCTCGTCCATATTTGCCTCGTTAAATGTCTTACGGATCAGTTCATTTGTGATCAGTGTCGGCTTTAAGACCACTTCGTATGGAAGATTTCCCGACTCATTGAGTTTTTCCACGATAATACGTGAATGCTCTGCCACATGGGCAAGACACTCGTCTCCGTAAAGATCCTGTGAACCTGTGCAGAACCAGAACTTGTACTCTTTTCTTTTTAACATCTTTGTTACCTCCTTATTTTGAACATTCTATTTTTCACCAGGCTGTCCGTAATACGCATTTGCCCCATGTTTTCTATAATAATGCTTATCCTGGAGTTCCTGCGGCGCAGGCTTTACATCCGGATTGATAAACTCACAGCGTGCCGCCATCTTGGCCACTTCCTCTGCCACAACTGCATTGTGCACTGCCTCGTGTGCATCTTTTCCCCATGTAAACACACCGTGATTCTTGCAGAGTACAGCAGGAACCGCGATATAATCTTTCTTCATACGCTCAAACTCGTCTGCGATCAGCACGCCTGTATTCTTCTCGTACGCTTCCTCGATTTCCTCTTTCGTAAGATTTCTCACGCAGGGGATCTCACCGTATATATAGTCTGCGTGTGTGGTTCCGTAGCAGGGGATGTCCCGTCCCGCCTGTGCCCAGCTTGTGGCCCATGGCGAATGGGTATGCACGACTCCCCCGATCTTCGGGAAACGGTTGTAGAGCACGACATGAGTCGGTGTATCTGAGGAAGGATTGTATCTTCCCTCCACTTTATTCCCGTCGAGGTCAACAACGACCATATCGTCCGGTGTCAGTTTGTCATACTCCACGCCGCTCGGCTTGATCACGAACAGTCCGCTCTCACGGTCTATCCCGCTCACATTGCCCCATGTAAATGTCACAAGGTTGTGTTTGGGCAAAAGCATGTTCGCCTCATAGACTTCTTTCTTCAGTTGTTCCAGCATAATGATTCTCCTCCTTTATTTATATCTGATGGATGACCTGCACAGAATTGCGCATGATAAGCTGCGGCTCAAATTCTACGGTCTCCATCTCTTCATTCCTGAATATCTTCCATGTCATCCGCTCTGCTGCTGTCCTTCCCAGCTTTTCCACCGGGTTCTCCACTGACGTGAGCGGCACGGGACAAAATTTCGCAAGTCCTGAATTGTCGATTCCCACAACGGACAAGTCCTCAGGCACACGGTGCCCGGCTTTCCGGAAGATTTCTACGATCTTATATGCAGTCTCATCATTGTAACAGACACAGGCGGTGCAGCCTTTGAGTCGTTTTAAAAACTTTGCGCTCTCCTCTCCCATTGTCCTTAATTCCTCCGAATCGATCCAGATGACCTGATCACCTCTTATCTTTATCTCCTGCTCCATCAGGGCGTCCGTGTAGCCGGCATACCGAAGATGTCCCTGTCCGTCATCCGCTTTAAATATACCTCCGATGCGGGTATGGCCGCACTCTGCAAGATGCTTTGCCGCAAGGTATCCCGCCTTTCTGTCATCCATACTGATATGCGGGATATCCAGTTCCTTGTAATAACTGTTGACAAACAGCACCGGTATTCCCATATTTTCTATTTCCCTGTAAAGCTCCATATTCGGATTGGGCAGGGCACTCTTTACCGTCTCCGCAATAATCCCGTCCACCGACTGGGTATGGATGAATTCTTTAAGCAGCATACGTTCTTTCTCCACAGCGTTATCCGTCATGGCAATCTGAAGAGTACAGCCTTCGCTTGAAAGTACAGATTCAATTCCCTTTATGATCGAAGGAAAGATGTAAGTATCCACATAGGTCAGCATAACAGCGATCCTGATCTCTTTACCGGCGGCGTACCGTCTGGTATTGACAGTCACATAAGTTCCGCTTCCTCTGCGTCCTTCAACAACCCCTTTTTCCGTCAGCTCTTCCATGGCCCGCCGGACAGTCTGGCGGCTTACCCTGAAGCGCTCCATCAGCTCGTTTTCCGAAGGCAGCTTATCGCCGCGGCTCAGAGCGCCGTTCTCAATCTCCGTCTGTACCCAGGAGACAATACGCTCATATTTTTTCTGCATCCATCAGCCCCCTTTCACCTTTTCTTATCCAGCAACTACTTTATGTTCGTATAATACAACATAACAACTTTCAATACAATTCGCAATATAGATAAATATTATAATCATTTTTTGGCATAAAATAAAGAGTTGTATTGTTTTTTTCTATTCAAAGCAATACAACTCTTTATTTGCTTTTATTCGTTCCTGATTGCAGCCAGAGGGCTTAATTTCATTGCACGGACTGCCGGGAAGTATCCTGCCGCCATCCCCACGAGCACCGCAAAGCCCATAGATGCAAGCATGAGCCAGACAGGAATATAAGAAATATTACCTTCTGTTCCCCACAGGCTTTCTCCCGAAACAAGAACATTTATGACCCCTGAGATGATAAGGCTTAGGACGTTTCCTGCAACTCCGCCGATAAATCCGATAAAAGCGGCTTCCAGCAGAAAGAGCTGCCGGATATTCTTCAGACTGCACCCGATCACTTTCATAACGCCGATCTCTTTCGTCCGTTCGTAGATGGCCATCATCATCGTGTTGGCGATACCGATTGCAGCAACGAGCAGGGAGACTGCTCCGATCCCCCCGAGCACTGCCTGGACCATGCCAAGCGTCTTCTTCATACCATTGATATACTCCACATTGGTATATACATCATACCCAAGGCTCCGGATCGTCTGTGCCAGCTCCTCTACATTCTCCATATCATCTGCCTGAAGAGACGCTGACGAATATACGAACTGCCTGTAAGGCTTCCCGCCCTGCGTCGTCGGCTGTCCCGGAATCGTACGTCCTCTGAATTCCTTCTGGATATATTCTTTTAATTTATAAATATCACAGAGAACTTTATACGAATTGGCATTGTAGGTATCTGGTCCGCCCGCAATAACGCCGCAGGCACCAAGGACATATTTTTTAGGCGTCCTCACCGTGTTCCCGCTGCCGCTCTCACCGCTGTCGGACGATCCCGCATCTCCTATATCAGGTGTACTCTGAGTCTGGTAGTAACTGTCCTGATCCAGGATCACGAAAAGTTTATCTTTCTGAAGATCGATATCAGGGAGTTCGCCGGTATCCCAGTATCCGCTTCCCGTACCTTTTTCAGTGAAGTCGACAAGTACCATATTCCCGAACACGAGTTCCAGCTCCGGACTGTCCGGATCCGGCAGTCTGCCGCCTGGTTCAAGTTCAAGATTCAAACGCTGCATCGCCTCCGGAGTCATGCCATAAAGCTGAATATATCCCTCATACTTTCCTTTCAGTGCAAGCGCTGAAAAATCGAGTACCGGATCTGCACTTTTTACATGTTCCAGTGTTTTAAGCTCCTTGATAGTTTCATCAGTAATATATTTCTTCGTTTCTTCCTGATCACTCATACCGGTGCTGTAACTGTTCATCATCCCGTCATCAGACTTTCCTGTGACAGTAAGACCCGTCGTACCGCCATCAAGCTCCATCTGTTCATACATAGACTGCTGCAGTCCCAGACCAAGGGAGATCATGACAACGATGGATGCCGTTCCGATCACCACGCCAAGGATCGTCAGGAACGCCCGCAGTTTCCGCCGTTTAAGGCTGCCTGCGCTCATCCTCAGTAAATCGCTCCACCTCATCAAACAACTCCTCCTCTTCCGACGACTGGATCCTTTTCTTTCTTCGTTTCAGCACTACAACTGTCACAACGGCCGCTGCCACAGCGACAACAGCTATGATTGCGATGACAGGGCCGGCCGGGCTTCCTGTCTCCTCTGGTATGTCAGTCATCATCTCCATCTCTGCCGGCTCCATCTCTGCCGTAACCGTCATCGTAAATGGCTGTTCCACCGAATATTCCTTGCCGGAATCATCTTCATAGGTTAAAACAAGTTTACAGTTGGACTCCTCATAGGATTCCGCAACGGCTGTCACGATACTGTCGACCGTCCCCGTAGCTCCCGACTCCAGATTCCCGATAAACTGTTCTTCACCCTCGATCGCATCTCCTTCAAACTTCGCTTTTACATTGTACATTTTTACCCGTCCGAGATTGTACAGACTGCATGTGATATTTGCCTCTTCGTACACTGCTACCGTATCAGGCATGATCTTGATTTCACTGAATTCAAATCTCGCCTCCTGTGTCACAGGGATGGCAAGGCTGGACTCTCCCTCGAACTGTGTGGCATTACCATCCTCGTATTTCATCGTCATCGTAATGCTGTACGGTTTCTGGATCAGATCAGCCCGGCTGTTCAGATCGATGGAAATGTCCTTTGTTCCGTCCGCCGGTATCCCTTCAAGATAGATTGAACTGGAACCCGAAACCGGCAGAAATGCCGGCGCTTCTGCAGCTTCATCCGTCCCGGATGCAGGTGCCTGCAGATCAAAAAGCATGTTTTTGACCGCTGTCTTTTTTGATGTATTTTTCAGGTGGATCACCAGCTTAAAGTTACTTCCTGCTTTCACCGTCCCCGGATCCGTATCAAATCCTGTAACAATGACACGGGGTACAGATCCGTCACCGGAACCTGAAGATCCCCCTCCTGTCGGAACAGGGTCGCTGTTGTATATGCCGCCGTCATAGACGTCTCCGCCGGATGAAGGCACGCTGCCGTCTGCACCACCGCTGTTGGTCTGGTCTTTACCGGTATTTCCACCGTCACCTTTATCTGTCGGTCCGCCGGACTGTGAACCGCCCTCTCCTTTATCGGTGTTTTCACTGCCGGATGTGTTTTTCTTTGCCTCTGTCTTCACAAAAACATACCGGTCTGTTTCGTATAATTTTTCTCCATCATCATATGTAAGCCTGAATGTCAATTTATAAGATTTTCCTGTCACATCAGATCTCACGGTCAGTTTATCATCACCGCCGCCCCACGTAGCTGTCATCTTCGAACCGGACGGAATTGTCCCGAGACTCTGTTCGTAATTCAGCTGTTCCATATCAAAAGGCCACTCGTCCGTGCTGGATATCACCGGCGCGATCGTGACATTCTGCGCGTCCATATTCCCTTTGTTCAGTACATTGATCTTGAGCTCCGCCTTTTCCCCGGCTTTGTAGACAGGCGTCTTCTGCTCATCGCCCACACTCAATGTAATCTGATTTAATACTTTTGTCCCCTGTGTTCCCTCTTCCTCTGCGCGGGCGCCCATCGGCATGAGCATACATATAGCAAAAATCATGCACAGCAGCATCGCCCCCGCTCTTTTTAATTGTTTCATACCCTTTCTCCTCCATCGCATATTTCAGGTGTGTTCACGTCAATCTTTACAATTTTCCCATCGATAATATGGAATACTCTGTCCGCATATTCCGCCAGGTGGTCATCATGTGTCACCATCACAAGCGTCTTACCCTGCTCCTGCACAACTTTCCGCATGAGCCGCATCACATCTTCCGATGTGTGGGAATCCAGATTTCCAGTCGGTTCATCAGCAAAAATGATTGCCGGATCTGCTACAAGAGCCCTTGCAACACCTACTCTCTGCTGCTGGCCTCCTGACATCTGGTTCGGCATGTGTTTCTTGTGCCTGCTCAATCCCACCAGGTTCAGCATCCTGTCTGCTTTTTTCAGCCTCGACTTTGGCGCTTCTCCGCGGAACATAAGCGGCAGGGCGACATTTTCCAGTGCATTCATCGTTCCGATGAGATGAAAAGACTGAAAAATAAAACCGACATTTTCCCTGCGGAACCGTACAAGGTCATCTTCTCCCATCTTCTCTATATGGCTTCCGTTTATAACGACTTCGCCCTTTGTAGGCCGCTCAAGTCCTGCCAGCATGTTGAGAAGTGTTGATTTCCCGGATCCGCTGGTGCCGACGATCGCACAGAACTCGCCCCTGTGTATCTCGAAGCTCACTCCGTCCAGGGCCCGGACGGCGGAATCTCCCACGCGGTACAATTTGTAGAGGTTTTTTACAGTGATCGCTTCTATCGCATTCTCCCCCTCTCCTTTGCATAATTTCTTTTGATTTTAAGGGATGAATTGGAATATTTTAGAAAGAATATTATGAAGTTTTTCTTAAGACTTCCAAACAGCAGCGGAGGGAATTTCCTTTTATCGGAAATTCCCTCCGCTGCTGTTAATTATATGAAGTTTCTGCTCGATAGAAATACTTAAATCCTTGCCACGCCGCTCTTTCTTGCCGCCTCGGCTGTCGCTTTTGCAACAGCATCTTTTACACGCGGATCAAATGCTGCCGGAAGGATATAATCCGGATTCAGCTCTTCGTCACTTACCAGACCTGCGATAGCATATGCTGCTGCAACTTTCATCTCATCATTGATATCGGATGCGCGCACATCGAGAGCTCCACGGAAGATTCCCGGGAAGCACAGTACGTTGTTTACCTGGTTCGGGAAATCGCTTCTTCCGGTGGATACGACTGCTGCTCCTGCCGCTTTCGCCTCATCCGGGAAGATTTCCGGCGTCGGATTCGCGCATGCAAAGATGATCGGATCTTTTGCCATGCTGCGCACCATATCCTGTGTCAGTGTACCCGGTGCGGATACTCCGATAAATACATCTGCGCCCTTGATCACCTCTGCCAGAGTACCTTTCTCATGGTTGAAGTTCGTGATCTTTGCCATTTCCTCTTTGATCGGATTCAGATAATCTCTTCCTTCGTAAATTGCTCCATGACGGTCTGTCATGATAACGTTCTTAAGTCCCATGGACATAAGCAGTCTGATGATAGCGATACCTGCCGCACCTGCACCTGAGGTTACGATCTTGATGTCCTCTATCTTCTTACCGACAAGCTTCAGTGCATTGATCATTCCTGCAAGAGTGATAACTGCAGTACCATGCTGGTCATCATGGAATACCGGAATATCACAGCACTCTTTCAGTCTCTTCTCGATCTCAAAACATCTCGGAGCTGAGATATCCTCCAGATTGATACCTCCGAAGCTTCCTGCAAAAAGGCTTACAGCCTTTACGATCTCATCCACATCATGTGATCTGACACAGAGCGGGATTGCGTCCACGCCGCCGAACTCTTTGAACAGTACACACTTTCCTTCCATAACCGGCATACCTGCCTCCGGTCCGATATCTCCAAGTCCCAGCACTGCTGTTCCGTCTGTGATGACCGCAACTGTATTCCAGCGTCTTGTCAGATCGAAGCTCTTATTGATATCTTTCTGGATCTCCAGACAGGGCTGTGCAACTCCCGGTGTATAAGCAAGGCTCAACGCCTCCTTGGAATCCACCGCCGCACGGCTGGTAACTTCGATTTTTCCTTTCAGTTCATAGTGCATTTTCAGTGATTCTTTTGCGTAGTCCATAACTGCCTCCTGATGTAATATATTTTTGATCTGCCGCCCTTTATCAAGGGCACAAATTTACATGCTACACGACCATTATACTGCTTTTTTGCCGGATATACATCAAGTTTTTAAAAAAATACAATAAAAAATAGATATATTCGTAACAGTTCAGCACGCGCCATTCGCAAAGCCGCACTAACGTGCTTAGCGCGGCTACGCCGCATCTTTGCTCATATACCGGCGCTAAGCCCATCAGAACTGAAACGGGCTGATCCTTATGCAAGCATAAATCAGCCCGTCCCCGTCCTGACGGCTGAACTGTTACATCTATATTTATGCATATTCCAACAATATTATTGCATTTTTATGCATTCTTTATGTATTTTATGCATATTATTCTTTTTATAATTTTCTCTTGCATAATTATAAGTTCTGGTGTATAGTATGATGTAGCCCGCAAGAGCGGTAAAAAGAGTCAAAAGCAGCCGGCCGGTTTCCGGAAGGCAAAATTAATAAAAATACATTCAGGAGGCTATCAGAAATGAGTAAAGAAAAAGTAGTTTTAGCATATTCAGGCGGACTTGACACAACAGCGATCATCCCGTGGCTGAAAGAAACATTCGGTTATGACGTTATCTGCTGCTGCATCGACTGCGGACAGGGAGAAGAACTTGACGGACTTGACGAGAGAGCAAAACTCTCCGGCGCTTCCAAATTATATATTGAAAATATCGTTGATGAATTTGCTGAGGATTTCATCATGCCGTGCGTAAAAGCAGGTGCTGTATACGAGAATGCATATCTGCTCGGCACATCCATGGCTCGTCCGGCCATTGCAAAAAAGCTGGTTGAGATCGCACGCAAAGAAGGCGCTGTTGCCATCTGCCACGGTGCTACCGGAAAAGGAAACGACCAGATCCGTTTTGAGCTTGGTATCAAGGCTCTCGCTCCGGACATCAAAATCATTGCTCCGTGGCGTATGACAGACCTCTGGACAATGCAGTCCCGTGAAGATGAGATCGAATACTGTAAAGCACACGGTATCGATCTCCCGTTCGACACAAAACACAGCTACAGCCGTGACCGCAACCTGTGGCATATCAGCCATGAGGGTCTTGAGTTGGAAGATCCGTCTGTAGAGCCGAATTATGATGATCTGCTCGTCTTAAGCGTATCTCCAGAAAACGCACCGGATGAACCGGAATATGTGACCATGACATTTGAGGCGGGCGTTCCGAAGACGATCAACGGCAAAGAGATGAAAGTAGCCGACATCATCAAAGAGCTCAATACTCTGGGCGGAAAGCACGGCATCGGTATCATTGACATCGTGGAGAACCGTGTAGTAGGTATGAAATCCCGCGGCGTATACGAGACACCGGGCGGAACGATCCTGATGGCCGCTCATCAGCAGCTGGAAGAGCTGATCCTCGACCGCGCTACATATGAAGTGAAGAAAGAAATGGGCAATAAACTTGCTCAGGTCGTATATGAAGGAAAATGGTTCACACCGCTCTGCGAAGCGATCCGCGCATTTGTAGATGTAACACAGCAGTATGTGACAGGCGAAGTGAAGTTCAAACTGTACAAAGGCAACATCATCAAAGCCGGCGAGACTTCCCCGTACTCCCTGTACAGTGAGTCACTGGCAAGCTTCACAACAGGCGATATGTATGATCACCACGATGCAGACGGATTCATCACACTGTTCGGTCTGCCGCTGAAGGTCCGTGCGATGAAGATGCAGGAGCTGGCGAAAGAGAATCAGAAATAGGACGTTAAGAGAAAAAGGCGGAAACCGGGAATTCCGGAATCCGTCTTTTTCTCTTATATTGCATATCTTATCAGGCATTATATATATCTTCCAGCGTAAGCAGAGTCACTTCGCCACACTTTTCCCGCTCTCTCAGTCCAGAGGTAAATCCACCTTTTGAAAAAATGTGAAAATGATACTTCCTGCCCTTGCCAAAAACTTCCGCGTACTCCTTCAACAAATTCAATTCATCCACACCAACCGGTTCTTTTTTATATTTACACGAACCTATAAGGTATTCATCTTTTTCCACCATCGATCCTACAATATCTATCTGAACCTGTCTGTGGGTTTTTACATCGGTCCCCCACCACTGTCCGATATCTGTAAGAGTCAGCGGCAGATTCTCCGCATAGTGTATCAGATACTGTCGGCACATTGACTCAAAAGTGAGTCCCATATAATCTGAAAATCGACTTTTTACAGCAGTTTCATATATCTGCTTAAAACGACCGCTGCCGATCATTGTAATATTCTGTGGCACAAACCGGTACCAGAACCTGAAGAAATTGTCCTTTATCGTGTAAATGGTTCTTTTTCCTGGTTTCTCAGTAACCGGCGTATCTTTCCGGATAATCCCCAGTTCTGTCAGCACCTTCAGATATTTACTGCAAGGTCCTGTAGAAATCTGGGTTTTTGCAGCAATCTCGTTGAGCTTTGAAGCTCCCTCTGCGATAGCCGTAATGATCGAATTATACACTCCCGGCTCTCTTAATTCCTGTTTCAGGAGATTTTCGGGCTCCTCGAACAGATAGCCTGAAGGATCGAACAGGTTCTCCAGAAGCGCCTCATCCAGATCATCCTGTACTCCGAGTTTAAAATTTTATCCGCTGTCGTTATCAAAAAACAACGAATTGAGAATCATTAGTGCACTTCTGGCTTATATCTACGCTAATGCCGGATCTTTCTGAAATCCTGAAGTCCGATACCGACTGTCTTAGGCATATGAGCACCGCCCTTTCGCATCAAAAGATATACTAATCCGGGTACAGACTATTTATCATACGCCCGGATCAGTTCCTCAAACTCCTCATTCCCCTGCAGGAATGCATAATCCTTCCCTGTTTTCATCTCTGCCAGCAGCCCCGGCAGTATTTTCTCCGCATAAGTCTCCATCGCTTCGTCATACTTTCTCCCAAAGGTTTCTTTCCCGTATATATGCCAGTAAAACGCAGACTCCGACATGTGCTGGCGCTCTGTCAGCATCCGGAGCGTTTCCCGGATATATCCAATACTTTTTTCTACGTCCTTCTCCTTTAACGCCAGATCCATCGGCAGGAGCAGGGGACTGTACCCCCATTGGTCATACAATAGAGCGGTCTGTTCTCCTGCGGACGCGATCTTTTCCGCCCGTTTCATGTCCCCCTCCTCAAAAGCAATATTCATCAGCATAGACAGCACGATACTGAGATCATTAAGCACATCTGTGAGCTTCCTTTCCAGCAGCACCGCCGCCTCATCATGTTTCTCCTGTGCAAGCAGAAGACGTGCATTGAGGATTCTCTTATCTGCCTGCTGCTTCGGCAGGGAGTCGATCATCTTGCGGGCTTTCTCATACTCCTTCTTCTTTATATATTCACTCGCCAGCATATAAGCAGCGGCATTTTTCACCTGTTCGTCTCCGCTGCATTCGGTCACACGCTCATACCATGAATATATCTTCTCTTCGTATTTTTCTCTGTCTGTACTCCAGCCGCCGGACATCATCATTAATCCCTGCACCATGGACGCCATCATGTGGATCAGCTTCCCGCAATTGGGATACTCCCGCACTTTCTGCTCCGCCGCGTCAACTGCTGCTTCCGGACCTTTCTCTTCCATAATCTTTGCAATCTCGTTGCAGATCTGAGCGATTTCCTCATCTGAGAGTTCCTCCTGAAAGCAGAGGAGTGTATTGATATCTGTGTTTAAAAGCCGAGCCAGTGCGGGCAGTATCGTGATATCAGGGTATGAACTGCCCCGTTCCCATTTATTGACCGCCGGGGCGGATACTCCGAGGCGCTGTGCCATCTGCTCCTGCGTAAGCCCCAGTTCTTTTCTCTTCCCGCGTATCACTTCACTGACCGGCATATCTGTATCCTCCTTTTTCCTGTTATGCACATTTCATTTTATGGATATTCTTTCTGCACACATTATACCAGTTTACATATAAGCCTCACAACTGAACCTTTTTCACAAATACAGACCAAAAATTAACCGGCAGTTAAAATGATTAACCGCCGGCTTGATCTCTACATCGCCGTATACACCCACAGATTATTGATCTGGTACTCCAGCCTGCTGTAATCCCACAGCTTCCCGCTGCGTACCCTGCTATTTGGATCATTCACCCGGATCTTCCCGTCCTCAACTCCGGTCAGTACGATGAAGTGTCCGGTCGTCGTGAAGTCTCCCGGTCTCATGCTGCATATGATCGGATGTCCGTTTTCCAGAGCAGAGAAGACCTCGTCATCGCTCAGTCCCATCTCTTCCCCGTAGATTCCGAACTGCTGTGCACCTTCCGTCATAAGTGACCAACTTGTGCCGGAGTCGCCTACATAATATCCGTTCCCGGCAGAGAACTGAGCCACTTTATAAGGCGTCACAGTATTGTCTCCGGTCAGCCCTGCCGCCACCATGGCGATCGCCGTCGGACCGCACCCGTTAACGGCGATCATGTCGTCCGCATAATACGCATAACCCCAACGCTCATCCCACTGAAGCAGAAGTGGAATCTCCCCCTGCGTGACATCACCGATCGTCTCGGCAGGCGCCGTATCCTTCTTCTCCGGATATCCCAGAACAAAATCTGCTGTCTCCGCATTATTTTCAAGCAGTTCGATCAATTCTTCCGGGTACTGGTCTTTATGCGCCACCACTTCCCGGACTTTCGGATCAGTCAGTGCCATCACTGCAAGATTTCCCCGGCCGGTGATCATATCCCTGGCCCACAGAACCACTGTAATCACCGGGATGATCAACGCAATGCAGAAGATGCATTTTATGATCCTGCGTATTCTGCGTCTCTTTCTCTTTTTATTATTTCGTCCAATCCGCCTTCCTGTATATCTGCGGTTGCTCTCCCATTCATCCCTCATAAGGGGTCGCCTCCTTTTTCACATAAGGAGATTATATCCGCCCTTTTCGGCATTTTTTTTGAATGGATTCTTAATATTTACAAATATGTTTTTTAAGAAAAAATTAGCGCCGGCATATACCGGCGCTGTATTAGTCAGTCACTTAATCGTCTCTGTCGTTTGTAAGGTTCAGTCTGTCGAAGATGTAGAACATAAGTCCCATCAGCATTCCTACCACACACGCCAGCACCATTCCCGAGAGCTGGATGCTTCCGAACTGCACAGTGATACCTGACAGACCGACCACAAAGATAACGGAAGTCATCGCCATATTTCTGGATTTATTATAATCCACCTGTGACTCTACCAGGATACGGATACCCGACGTTCCGATCATACCGTACAGTAAGAACGAAATACCGCCGATCACAGGCCCCGGGATCGTATTGATCAGTGTCGTCATTTTACCGATAAAGGAACAAATGATGGACAGCACTGCCGCGCCGCCGATCACATATACACTGTAGACCTTTGTCATCGCCATGACACCGATATTCTCTCCGTATGTCGTTGTCGGCACGGAACCGATCAGTCCTGAAAGCATACTTGAAAAGTTATCTGCAAAAAGAGAGCGGTGGAGTCCCGGATCTTTTAAGAGATCCCTTCCCACGATCTTGCTGGTCACAATCTGATGCCCGATATGCTCTGAGGTGATGACAAGCAGCACCGGTATAATGATCACGATTGCCTCCCATTTGAACTTCGGCACAGAAAAATTCGGAATTGAAAAGATCGGCGCAGCCGCAACTTCCGAGAAATCCACAATACCGCAGGCAAGGGCAGCTATATATCCGGCGATAATGGCGATCAGGATCGGGATGACCGACAAGAATCCGCGGAATAAAACAGAGCCGAGCACTGCAACCAGAAGCGTCACGAGAAATACGATCACATTTCTGACATCGATCACTTCATCCGTAAGCCCTGCATTTGACGCCGCTGTTCCTGCAAGTTCAAGGCCGATCAGGGCCACGACGGGTCCCATCGCTGCCGGAGGCAGCACCACATCGATCCAGTCCGAGCCGAATTTATAGATTAATACAGCCAATATACATCCAAGGAATCCCACTACGACGAATCCGCCCAGTGCGTATTCATAGCCCCACTTTGAGATGACTACTCCCGCCGGCGCCAGAAAAGCAAAGCTGGATCCCAGATATGCCGGTGCTCTTCCTTTTGTGATCAGGATGAAAAGAAGCGTACCAATTCCGTTCATAAAGAGCACGACCGCCGGGTTGATCCCGAATACAAAGGGCACCAGTACGGATGCACCGAACATTGCAAACATGTGCTGGATGCTCAAAGGCACCAGCATTTTGAATGGTACTTTCTCTTCCACCTGAATGATTCTTTTGTTTTCCATGTAAGTCCTCCTGTTCTCTCATTCTCATCAGTAAATACATCTTTTACATCTTATCACACTATCGCGGGAAATGGAATGAACTTTTACTTCCACACCTCCTGCATGACCCGCATTACATTTCCACATGCGATCTTATCCATCTGCCGCGCCGTGATCCCCTTTTTTCTCATCGCATCCCATACTTTCCCGATATCCTGGACTCCCTGTATGCCGTCCGGAAGGGAATCCGTATCAAAGCCGTCAAAATCCGTTCCCATGGCAACTGCATCCTCGCCGGCTTTTTTTATCATCCACAGAGCATGGTCTGCAATATCATCCACAGACGCCCTTCTGCCGTCAGTCTCCCCTCGTCTCTCCCGCAGAAATGCGGAATAGAAGTTCAGGCCCGCTACTCCTCCGTTTTCCCCCATAGCCCGCAGCATCTCATCGCTTAAGTTTCTCGGATGCCGGCAGAGGCTTCTGGCATTTGAATGGGATGCCGCGACCGGGTATCTGCTGTACCTGATGCAGTCCCAAAAGCCGCCATCCGACAGATGGGAGACGTCCACGATCATCCCGAGCTCATTCATCCTCTCCACTGTCTGTATCCCAAAGTCTGTAAGACCTTTTTCCATAATACTTTTGTCACGGCTGTTTGGATATCCGATACAATTCTCGTAGTTCCATGTCAGAGTAACAAGGCGGACACCGTTTTCATACAGATCATCCAGCCGGGAAAGCCTGCCGTTTAGGACGCCGCCTTCTTCTACTGTAAGAATGCCTGCTGTTCTTTCTGCCTTCACTTCAGTCCTTTTCTTTACTAATGCACCTGCCTCCTGCTCCGGACCGCAGAGTCCCGAAGAGCAGAGTTCTTCCACCGTCTTCGCAAAGAAAAGCGTCTGATCCGCCTCACAGTGCGCCTCCTTGAGCATCTTCAGGACAGCCTCATATACCGCATCCCACCTTCCACTGTCTTCCCTTCTGACCGGGAACTTTCCCTGCTGTGCTATATGCATATCCGTATCGCCATACTCTGCCGCATTTACATAGCATGCAAAGAATTGTGCCGCGGAATCCGTATACCTGAGCCTCTCTGCATCAACACACAGATGGTTTCTGTACAGGCTCTCTTCCGTATTTTTATCTTTCTCTTTGATTTTTATGATCTCACTGAGAGTATCACAGTGCATATCGATCCATTTCATGACTGTTTCCTCCATTTTCATATTTGCCTCTATGCTGCTGATTGCTCCGCGTTTCATGTCCCTAACATCATTCTATGTATAATTTTCCATTTTCTTACATACTCTATCTTACATCATGACAATATTTCTGTCTAAAATATATCTGCGAAGGAGAATCTATGGAATCCAAAATCGGAATCGTTGTCTGTGGTTTTACTCAGGACCGGCAATTTGTCACTAATCCATATATTCAGTCCGTGCGCTACGCAAAAGGCATCCCGCTCGTACTTCCGCTCGTAAGAAGCGATCATCTGCTCGACGAATACACCGGACTTTGCGACGGATTTCTCTTCTGCGGCGGCGGTGACATCACGCCTCTGCTGTTCGGGGAAGAGCCTCAG
>ERZ1643250.1574-NODE-1574-length-18964-cov-4.965360_pt1 | contig 18964 bp, 17 predicted proteins | sample MGYA00579262_ERZ1643250 | MGnify/ENA primary metagenome ERZ1643250 (study PRJEB29033, sample SAMEA4952265) | chicken gut metagenome | biome: Broiler Chicken; feature: Gastrointestinal Tract; material: Caecum | place: Ireland | collected 2018 | study: Broiler... | reverse complement strand
AGTTTTGATTGGCATCGGTGATGGAAACCAGGTTTTTCGTGTTGATATTCATAACAAGACCTCCTTTGCTCTTTACTTTTATTATATCCAAAAATAGGAGAAATTCAACCTATTTCATAAAAAATTACAGGCAGAGACGCCTGCGTTTGAGGGTGCGGATGTACCGCCCATCAAAGAATATCTGAAAGCGAGACAGAAAAACGGCAAGGACCTCTGTGCGGCGGAGGTGTATGAGGAAACATGGAAATGGCTGAAGGAGCGTGGCTGTGACAGGCTGGTCAATTCCCAGCTTGTGGAGCAGTATGCCATGTCGGTGAGCCGATGGATACAGTGTGTATGATTGTTCGCATGGAAGTTTTGGTAATGATTTCGTAATCCGTGCGAAAACCAAAGACCTGGTGCAGGGTGTCTGTGAGTTTCGTGCGGGTATAGGAAGGAATATAACCTCCGGCAGAAGCTAAAAGGGTCATCTTCATGGAACGTAAGGTGCGGATCAGTTGATCGCAGGTATACTCTCCTCCGACCTTTTTTTCCAGAAGCCGGTAAACAATCAGGCTGATATAGCAGATCATGAAATGAGCTTTAATCCGGTCTTCCCGTCGAACAAATGCGGGTCTGGATTCGAATTCCTCTTTCATAATCCGGAAGTAGTGTTTCATCCAGAGTACGGAGGTCGATAAACTCCTGAGATCCGTTTTTGCGAAACTGTGTGGGATCCATAGCAGCTTTTCGCTCTTCCTCCTTCATTTTTTTCAAGGAATGTGTGATCACATATGCCCTGCGGCTGAAGCTGTTGAACGGCGGTTATTGAGAGAACCTAATCCGCTGTCTGAACAGAAAATAAATTCGCTGCAGTCGAAATCTTGGATGATCTTCTGCTCCAGTGGTTTTAGAGTAGTCTGCTCATTCTGGTTTCCTGGGAAAATGTCAAAGGACAGGGGGATTCCGTCCGCATCCATGAACAGTCCCATGGTTACGATCGGGTTTGGCCGGTGTTCCTTGCTTTTTCCATACTTCCGGAGAGCATCTTCTTCCTCGGTCTCAAAATAGAAGTTTGTACAGTCATAGTACAAGATCTTCTTATTCCTTGGATGGACAAAATTTGAGTTCCGATATAGTTCGCTCTGAATAAAATCCGATTCCGCGGCAATGACGGAAAGAGCGCGGTAAACATCCTGTAAATGGTATTTTGGCGGCTCCAGCAAAGACCTGCAGTACTCATAGATTTCGCGCTTGCTGGAAGGATGGAGGATGCGTGCATAGATCAAATCCGTAAAAATGGTGTGCAGATCATACTGGAATTTATGACGGCTTGCGATAGAACGGCAGATCTTATCCATGCGGAGCCGAGTAACAAGGCATTGAAGGAAGAGGTAACCGGAGTTAAAAAGACGCTGTTCATTCAGTGCAATGCGAGAACCTTGAGAAAAGTCCATGGAGACTTTTCCGTTTTTTTGATTGTAAAGAGCCGTTTCCTTTTTTGCCTCATTTTTCGCCCAGGCCAGCATCTGATCTTCGTCCCCATTAAATTGAGCGAGAAGATCATTGAATTTCCCAAGTTTTTTATAGATACGGGAAGAAGTTCTTCCATTCTCTTTGCGGTAGGATTGTTTAATGTAAACATCGCTGTTATTTTTGTCGCCAGTAATTGATATATACATGCTCGAGTCCTCCTTGCTATCTTCTATAGCACAAAGAGCACAAAAGAGCACGTATAAAATGAAAAAATTTGACAAGAAAAGCGCCTTTTTATAGGCACCGTAAGGGTTTTCCATCTATTCAACTGTCAAACTCCCGAATAGCCAAAGCTACAGTTGGCTGCCCAAATAATAACCAACAGTATTGACATTATTAACTTTCGTGTTATGATAGATGAAGTGCAATTTTAAGGAAAAAGAAAGGAACACGGTGATACGATGAAATACCAGCTGATCACAGATGCGACAGCCGATATGTTTGAGGAAATTTTCCAGGAAGTGCCGGAACTGGATCTGATTCCCATGGAGGTGATTCTGGACGGCGAAGCCAGAACATACGGACCGGGCGGCGATCTGACGGTGGAAGATTTCTACCGGGCGCTGCGCGCTGGAAAGTACGGCAGCACCAGCCAGATCACACCTTATACATATACGAAGACCTTTGAAAAATATCTGAAAGAGGGAAAAGACGTTCTGTACCTGGCTTTTTCCTCCGGACTGTCCGCCACCTATCAGACCGCCTGCGGCTGTGCGGAGCAGTTAAGGGAAGTATATCCAGAGAGAAAGATTCTCTGTATCGATACCCGCTGTGCCTGTGCCGGTCAGGGACTTCTGGTCTATGAGGCGGCGCTGAAATGGAAAGAAGGTGCGGCTATCCAGGAACTGGCAGACTGGGTGAAAGAGCGCAGACTGTTCATGTGCCACTGGTTTACAGTGGACAATCTGGAGTATCTGAAAAAGGGCGGCCGGATCAGTGCGGCCACAGCCGCCATCGGCAGCATTCTGCAGGTAAAACCGCTGCTGCGGGTGGATGACGATGGAAAACTGGTAGCGGCAGGCAAGCCCAGGGGACAGCGCCAGGCCACAAACATGAAGATCAAAGCTATGGAGGAGACCTGGGATCCAGCCTTAAGCACTAATGTGTGGATTGCCCACGCAGACTGCCGGGAAGAGGCCGAAAAGCTTAAGGCGGAAGTGGAAAAACATTTTCCACAGGCCCACTGCCGTATCGGATGGGTCGGCCCCATCATCGGCATGCATACGGGGCCGGGCATGCAGGCATTGCTGTTTTGGGGAAAGCGAAGGTAAGCAGCGGCATTTAAGTAACGATAGATGAAGAAAAAGGAGAAAGACGATAAAAAAATTTATCCAGGAATTTAAAGAATTCGCCCTGCGGGGCAACATGATGGACATGGCCGTCGGTGTTATCATCGGTGGTGCGTTCTCCGGTCTGGTAGAATCACTGACCAACAACCTGATGAGCCTGGGCAAGAAGAAGGAGGAGCCAAAGGCTCCCATCACCAAGACCTGTCCTTTCTGCATGAGCGAGATTCCCATCGAGGCAACCAGATGTCCTCACTGTACTTCTGTGCTGGAAGAGGCAAAAGAGACTGTGCAGGCAGAGGCTGCAGAAGCATAAGAGATAATTTTCGAAAACGACTGGTGAAGGGCCGGTCGTTTTTCTTTATAAAAAAATCCGATAAAATTTGTCGGATTTTCCCTTGCAATATACCCCGATAGGGTATATAATGAAGAAGCGAAGGAGGAATACGAGGATGGAAGAAAATCGGGAATGCTGCCATAGAACCAAGGAACGGACAGAGAAAGAGTATAAGGATCTCATCCACCGCCTGAACCGGATCGAGGGTCAGGTGCGCGGCATCAGAAAGATGGTAGAAAACGATGCTTACTGTCCTGATATCCTGATTCAGGTCTCGGCGGTCAACGCGGCGCTGAACAGCTTTAACAAGGTGCTGCTGGCCAACCATATCCGCACCTGCGTGGCGGATGATATCCGGGAGGGAAAAGACGAGACCATAGACGAACTGGTACTGACGCTGCAAAAACTGATGAAATAAGACATTGAGAAATGAGGTGTTGTCAAATGGAGCAATATACCGTAACGGGCATGAGCTGCGCAGCCTGCAGCGCCCGGGTGGAAAAGGCCGTATCCCATGTGCCGGGAGTGGATTCCTGCTCGGTGAGTCTGCTTACCAATTCCATGGGGGTGGAGGGCAGCGCATCACCCCAGGATATCATCGCCGCTGTGGAGCAGGCGGGCTATCACGCTTCCGTCAAAGGCGGACAGACTGCCGGGAAAAGTCCGGCGGCGGATGAGAGTATGCTGGAGGATCATGAGACGCCGGCGCTGGTGCGAAGGCTGATTGCCTCTTTATGCTTCCTGATCCCCCTGATGTACCTGTCCATGGGACATACCATGTGGGGCTGGCCCCTGCCTGGCGTACTGGAAGGCAATCACGTGGCGGTGGGTATCCTGCAGATGCTGCTGGCGGTCATCGTCATGGTGATCAATCAAAAGTTTTTTATCAGCGGTTTTAAAGGGCTGATCCACCGGGCGCCAAACATGGATACCCTGGTGGCCATGGGCTCCGGCGCTTCTTTTTGCTACAGCGTCTACGCTTTGCTGGCCATGAGCGGCGCGCAGCTGCAGGGAGATACGGCGGCGGTTATGAGCTACATGCATGAGTTTTATTTCGAGTCGGCGGCCATGATTCTTACCCTGATCACCGTGGGCAAGACGCTGGAGGCCCGCTCCAAGGGAAGGACCACCGACGCGCTCAAAGGTCTGATGAAGCTGGCGCCGAAGACGGCCACTATCCTCCGGGAAGGAGAAGAAAGAGAAGTCTCCGTCGACCAGGTGCAAATCGGCGATCTCTTCGTGGTTCGTCCCGGCGAGAATATCCCGGTGGACGGCATTGTGCTGGAGGGGACCAGCGCGGTGAATGAGTCCGCGCTGACAGGGGAGAGCATCCCCGTGGACAAGGAGCCGGGAGACTCCGTCTCGGCGGCCACCGCCAATCAGTCCGGCTTCATCCGCTGCCGGGCTACCCGGGTGGGCGAAGATACCACCCTCTCCCAGATCATCCAGATGGTCAGCGATGCGGCGGCCACCAAAGCGCCCATTGCCAAGGTGGCGGACCGGGTGTCCGGCGTTTTCGTGCCGGCGGTGATTTCCGTCGCAGTTCTCACTCTGCTCGTCTGGCTGATTGCCGGGGAGGAAATCGGTTTTTCCCTTGCCAGAGCTGTCTCTGTGCTGGTGATCAGCTGTCCCTGCGCCTTGGGTCTGGCCACACCGGTGGCCATCATGGTGGGCAACGGCATGGGAGCGAAAAACGGCATCCTGTTCAAGACAGCGGTCTCTCTGGAAGAGACGGGCAAAGTAGATATCGTTGCCCTGGATAAGACAGGCACCATCACCAGCGGCGAACCGAAGGTGACAGACATCCTGCCGGCGCCCGGCGTCGGGGAGGAAGAGCTGCTTGCCATGGCCTATGCACTGGAACAAAAAAGCGAACATCCCCTGGCCAGAGCCATTCTGACACTGGCAAAGGAGAGGGGACTGGCAGAGGGCGAAGGGGTTTCTGATTTTCGCGCCGTTCCCGGCAACGGCCTGACCGGCGTGCTGGAGGGGGCGATGCTCACCGGAGGAAACCGGAAGTTCATGGGAGAGATCGCCGGTATCTCTTCTGAGATGGAAGAAAAAGCCGACCGTCTGGCCCGGAACGGCAAGACGCCGCTTTTCTTTGCCCGGGACGGCAAACTGACCGGTATCATCGCCGTGGCGGATGTGATCAAAGAGGACAGCCCCCAGGCGGTGAAAGAGCTGCAGAACATGGGAATCCGGGTGGTGATGCTCACCGGAGACAATGAAAACACAGCCAAGGCCATCGGCAGACAGGCCGGGGTGGACGAGGTGATCGCCGGCGTATTGCCCGACGGCAAGGAGGCGGTGATCCGCCGATTGAAAGAGCAGGGCAAAGTGGCTATGGTGGGCGACGGCATCAACGATGCGCCGGCGCTGACCAGGGCGGATATGGGCATCGCCATCGGCGCAGGCGCCGACGTGGCCATCGACGCGGCGGATGTGGTGCTGATGAAGAGCCGCTTAAGCGACGTGCCGGCGGCCATCCGTATGAGCCGGGCCACCCTGCGCAATATCCATGAAAATCTTTTCTGGGCCTTTTTCTACAACGTGATCGGCATCCCCCTGGCGGCCGGCGTCTGGTATCCGCTGCTGGGATGGAAGCTTAATCCCATGTTTGGAGCGGCGGCCATGAGCCTGTCCAGCTTCTGCGTGGTGATGAACGCACTGCGGCTGAATCTGTTCAACATGCATGACGCCAGAAAGGATCGAAAGAAACACACTCACAGTCATCAGAGCAAAAAAGAGGAGGAAACAACCATGACGAAAACCATGAAAATCGAAGGAATGATGTGCGGACACTGCGAGGCCAGAGTGAAGAAGACACTGGAAGCCATCGAGGGAGTACAGGAGGCGGCAGTCAGTCACGAGACCGGTACGGCGGTGGTGACCCTGTCTGCGGACGTGGACGACGCGGTGCTGAAAAAAGCAGTGGAGGATCAGGATTACCAGGTAACGGGAATCGAAGGATGATCCGGATTTAAAATAAGCCTGCCGGCGGCGGGCTTATTTTATTGGAAATAAAATTGACGCGCCGGAAAAAATCCGTTATGATAAAAGCTGTCGTAATAAGAAGAAAAGAGGCAGTTTTTCATGAATGTGGTCAATATAGAACAAATCAGCAAGATCTACGGCGAGAAAACCGTGTTTGATCATGCTTCCTTTGGAATCCAGCAGGGGGATAAAATCGGTATCGTGGGCATCAATGGTACCGGAAAAAGCACCCTGCTGAAAATGATTGCGGGAGAGGAGGAGCCCGATGAGGGACAGATCGTCTGCCAGAACGGCCTGCGGATCGCTTACCTGCCCCAGAATCCCCCTTTCCCGGAGGGCATGACCCTGTCGGAGTACATCGGGGAGGACGAGTCCCGCTGGAAGGTACAGAGCAATCTGAGCCGGCTGGGAATGGAAGAGTATGAGACGAAACTGGAGCAGCTGTCCGGCGGCCAGAGGAGAAAGGCGGCCCTGGCAAAGGTGCTGGCTGCGGAATTTGACCTGCTGCTTCTGGACGAGCCCACCAATCATCTGGATCAGCAGATGATTTCCTGGCTGGAGGATTATCTGCGGGAATTAAAGTGCGGGATTTTGATGGTGACCCATGACCGGTATTTTCTGGACCGGGTGACCAACAAGATCCTGGAGATCAGCCACGGATCTTTTTACAGCTATGAGGGGAATTATTCCACCTTCCTGGAAAGCCGAGCCCGCCGGGAGGAGATGGAACTGGCCAGCGAGCGCAAACGGCAGAGCATCCTGCGCATCGAACAGGAATGGGCCATGCGGGGCTGCCGGGCCCGCTCCACCAAGCAGCGCGCCAGACTTATGCGGCTGGAAGAGCTGAAAAATGCCAGCGGTCCGACGGCGGAACAGACGGTGGAGCTTTCTTCTATCGAGACCCGCATGGGAAAGAAAACCATCGAGCTGTCTCATCTTGGCAAAAACTTCGGGGAAAAGAAGATTCTGGAGGATTTCAGCTATATCTTCCTGAAAAACCAGACGGTGGGCATCATCGGTCCCAACGGCTGCGGCAAATCCACCCTGATGAAGATGATCGCCGGACTGGAGCAGCCGGACAATGGCTCCATCGAGATCGGGGAGACCATCCGCATCGGCTATTTCGCCCAAGAGGAGCAGCACATGGATGACCGCCAGCGGGTGATCGACTACGTAAAAGACATCGGCGAGTACGTAATGACAACAGAGGGACGGATCAGCGCCTCCGCTATGCTGGAACGGTTCCTGTTCACGCCGGATATGCAGTATGCCCCCATCGGCAAGCTCTCCGGCGGCGAGAAGCGCCGCCTGTATCTGCTTGGGGTGCTCTGCGCCAATATCAACGTGCTGCTGCTGGACGAGGCCGGCAACAACCTGGATATTCCCACGCTGACCATCCTGGAGGATTATCTGAACTCTTTCGTGGGAATCGTCGTCGCCGTCTCCCACGACCGGTATTTCCTGGACAACGTGGCGGACCGGATCCTGGAGTTTGACGGGCAGGGGCATATCCGTCAGTACGAAGGCGGATATACCGATTATCTGAAAGCCAGGGAGCGGGACAAAGGAGAAGAAGAAAAAAGGCCGGAACCTCAGAAAAAACCGTCGGGGAAAAACTGGCGGCAGAACCGGCCGGCGAAGCTGAAGTTTACCTTCAGCGAGCGGCGGGAGTTTGAGACCATCGACGACGACATCGCCGCCCTGGAAGAAAAGATCGGCAAACTGGATGAGGATATCCTGGCAAACGCTACCAATTCCCTGCGGCTTGGCGAACTTACGGTACAAAAAGAGGAGATGGAAAAGAAGCTGGAAGAAAAGATGGACCGCTGGGTCTATCTCAATGATCTGGCAGAAAGGATTGAGAGACAAAACGATGAAAAAGGAAACTAAAGAAAACGCTGCTTCGGTCAGCGTGGAAAATATTTACAAACTGGACGGGAGAGTGCCGCTGAAAAAGGCCATCCCCTTCGGTCTGCAGCACGTGCTGGCCATGTTCGTAGCCAACCTGGCTCCGGTGCTGATCGTCTGCAGCGCCGCCGTGGTGCGGGGCACCGGCGAGAACCTGACCTCGGCGGAGATCACCCGCCTGCTGCAGTGCGCTATGTTCGCTGCCGGGATCGGCACCTGCATGCAGCTGTATCCCATCTGGAAGATTGGTTCCAGGCTGCCCATCGTCATGGGCGTCAGCTTCACCTTCCTTGGCAGCCTGCTGATCATCTGCACCAACCCGCAGCTGGGCTATGAGGGCATGATCGGCGCCGTCATCCTGGGCGGTATCTTCGAGGGTCTGGTGGGCTTAAGCGCCAAATACTGGAAACGCTTCCTGACGCCGGTGGTGTCGGCCTGCGTGGTGATCGCCATCGGACTGTCCCTGCTGTCGGTGGGCATGGATTCCTGGGGCGGAGGCAGCGGCGTGGAGGATTTCGGCGCCTGGTATCACCTGCTGGTGGGTACGCTGACGCTGATCGTCTGTCTGCTGGCCCGTTATCTTTTAAAAGGCATTTATAAAAATCTGAATATCCTGGTGGGTCTGGTGTTCGGCTATCTGCTGTCGGTGATCTTCACCGTGGCCGGCATCGCCCCGTTGATTGATTTTTCCGGCATCAGCAAGACCATTTCCGAAGTGGGATTTTTCAGTCTGCCCCGTCTGGTATTTTTCACCAGCCACAAACCGGTCTTTGACCTGGGGGCGTTCTTCACCATCGCCATCGTCTTTCTGGTATCCGCCGCGGAGACCACCGGCGCCACCACAGCCGTCTGCACCGGAGCCCTGGGCCGTGATATTAAGATGGAAGAGCTGCGGGGGTCCCTGGCGGTGGACGGATTTTCCAGCGCCATCTCCGGATGCTTCGGCTGCCCGCCGCTGACTTCCTTCAGCCAGAATGTGGGTCTGGTGACCATGACCGGCGTGATCAACCGCTTTACCATTTTCACAGGGGCGCTGATCCTGATTCTGGCCTCCCTGTTCCCGCCCCTGGGCGCTTTCTTTAACTCCCTGCCCCAGGCGGTGCTGGGCGGCTGTACCGTCATGATGTTCGGTTCCATCATGTACGAGGGAATCAAGATGCTCAAAGAATGTGAATTCGACGACCGCACCATGATCATCGTCTCCCTTTCTTTCTGTATCGGCGTCGGACTGACCCAGACCTCCGGCAACTTCTTCTCCGCCTTTCCCCAGGTGGTGGGCGATATCTTCAACGGCAATGCCGTGGCAGGCGTGTTTGTAATCTCTCTGCTGTTAAGCCTGTTTCTGCCCAAAAAGAAGAAAAAAACGGCCTGATGCATAAATCCCGGTCCTCTTGCTATACTATTCCCATAGTGTAAGAAAGGAACCGGGATATGAAAATTTTATTTTACGATACCAAAAGTTATGACAAAGATTCCTTCGAACAGCAGCGAAGGAATTTTTCTGATATTCAGATCGATTATCTGAAGGCGGACCTGGCGCCGGATACGGCGCCCCTTGCCAGAGGGTACGACGCGGTCTGCGCCTTTGTCAATTCCAACATTGGAACGGAGACGGTACAGACGCTGCACGAGTGCGGCGTGCGGGGCATTCTCATGCGCTGCGCCGGCTTCAACAACGTGGATATGGAAACGGCCCAGCAATGCGGCATCAAGGTGCTGCGGGTTCCCGGCTATTCGCCGGAGGCGGTGGCGGAGTACGCCATGGGGCTGGCGCTGGTGGCCTGCCGCCGGATGCACAAAGCGTACGTGCGGGTGAGGGAAAATGATTTCAGCCTGAACGGCCTGATGGGCTATAACTTTTATCAGAAGACGGCCGGCATCATCGGAACCGGCCGCATCGGAGCGGCCATGGCCCGGATCTGCCAGGGGTTTGGCATGCGGGTGGCGGGGTACGATACGTATCAAAACCCGGATCTGGACTTTGTGGAATATCTGCCCCTGGATCAGCTGCTGGAGCAAAGCGATCTGATCTCTTTACACTGCCCGCTGACAGAAGAAACGTATCATATGATCAACAGCCGGACCATCCGTAAGATGAAAGACGGCGTGGTGCTGGTCAATACCTCCCGGGGCGGCCTGGTGAAGACGGAGGATCTGATCGCCGGCATCCGCGCCAGGAAATTTTTCGCCGTAGGTCTGGACGTCTATGAAGAAGAGACGAAAAATGTATACGAGGACCGTTCCGATGAGATCCTGGAGCATTCCGTGACGGCCCGCCTGCTCTCCTTTCCCAATGTGGTGATCACCTCCCACCAGGGCTTTTTCACCCGGGAGGCCCTGTGCGCCATCAGCCGGACGACGCTGGAAAACGCCCGTATGGTTTGATGGGGCGTTTTGCGAATGCGGCCGGAGGTATGCATAAGAGCAGCGTCCCCACATAGAATAGAGTAAGACTCTGTGGGAGCCGTAATGATGAGTGGATCGAAATGGAAATCTCTTCTGATCAGTCTTGCAGTCAGTCTGGGGACGGGAGCGGCTGCGGGATTCGTCACTGCCGGCAGCATGGAACAGTATGAAATGATGTACCGGCCGCCGCTGTCGCCTCCAGGATGGGTATTTCCTGTCGTCTGGGGCGTCCTTTATCTTCTGATGGGAATCGCCGCCTGGCTGGTTTTCACTTCAGAAAATCCAGACCGGAAACATGCGCTTGCGCTGTATGCGGCACAGCTGGCGGTCAACGCGCTGTGGCCGATCCTGTATTTCCGTCTGGATGCGGCGCTGGCGGCGCTGGCCGTCCTGGCGCTGCTGTGGTATCTGGTATACCTTACCCTGAAGGCATTCTTTCGCATATCAACGCCGGCTGGGATGTGCATGATTCCCTATCTGCTGTGGATATCCTTCGCCTTTTATCTGAATCTGTCTGTTGTACTGTATCTTACATAAAACGGCCGAAAAAGGGGTATCCTGACAGAAACAGGAAAGGCGGACAGATAATATGAATGATCACACCATTGAGTTACTGAAAGAATGCAATTCCGGCTGCAAAATGGCGGTCAACAGCATGGACCAGATCCGAAAATACATCACGGACAGCAGACTGGAGAATCTGATCGATACCTACCGGGGGAAATTTGAGAAGACAGAAGACGCTTCCTCACAGATGCTGGAAGACTGCGGCATCCATGAAAAGGAACCATCCATGATGGCGGAAGCCTTCTCCTGGATCAGTACGGAGATGAAAATGATGCTGGACCGGGACAACAGCCAGGTGGCAAAAATCATGATGGACGGATGCAATATGGGAATTCAGTCTGTGGGAAAGTTCCTCAATCAGTACGATCAGGCGACAAAAGAAAGCCGGCGGCTGGCAGAAAAACTGCTGCAGGACGAAGAAGACTTCATGGGAAAACTAAGAGAATTTCTGTAACAGGAAAGGGAGTGCGCATGGCACTCCCTTAAACACGTTCCAGAGAAAGATCTTCTGCAATTTGCCGGATGGTCTCTCTGTTCTCCATACAGCACATCCGAAAGGTATAAAGGAACCTTATTTGCTAATCGCACACTTTTTTCACCCCTTTCATCTCCCCGGTTGCGAAATCCCCGTCCGGTGGTCTATAATAGGGACAGGTAAAAAACAGGGGGAAAATGTGATGGATGAAACGGTAAGAGAACCGGGAGCCGCCCAGCCGCCGGCCCGGCTCTGTGTGATAGAAAATGAACATACGCTCTGGGAATATTCCCTGGGCGAACACACCCTGATCGGGAGAAAGAACGTGCGCGTGCAGGCAGATCTGGCGCTGGACTCCCCGGTGGTTTCCAGAAGACACGGGGAAATCACCTGCCGGGGAGACGGCTATTATTACCGGGATCTGGACAGCAGCAACGGCACCTACATAAATGAGAAATATTACGGCGGCGAGGCTACAGGAGGCAGAAAGGAAAAGAAGCTGGAGTACGGCGATGTGATCCGTATCGGCGATTTCGTGCTGCTCTTTATCACCGATGACATAGGTGCGGGAGAGTGGAAAATCCAGCCCCTGACCGGCGATATCGAGGAGCTGAATATCGGCCGGCGGCCCGCCGGCGCGGATGGGATCGCGCTGGGAGACCGGCTGATCTCCCGCAATCATGCCTCCTTCTTCCGGGGACGGGACGGCTGGGCCATCATCGACCATGACAGTACCAACGGCGTCTGGCTGAACAACAACCGATTGCGCCAGCCGCTGTATCTGAACCTGCTGGATGTGGTCCGGATCGGCAGATGCAACTTTCTCTTCCTGGGAGACCGGCTGATGTACCAGATTTTTTCGACACCGTCGCAGTACGCTTCCGGAAACGGCAGTACGCCGGGCAGCAGCCGCGCCGGAGGTTATACACCCAATCCGGGCTGCACACCCAACCAGGGCTACACACCTGATCCGGGTTACACACCCAATCCGGGCCATGCACCCGGCCCGGGATACGCCGGCCCGGAATATGCCGGCCCCAACCTGGTGATCAACATTGCCCAGAGAAGCGTCTGGCAGCGGTTCAAAAAGCTGACGCTTTTAAAAGACATCAACCTGACGGTGAACAACGGCGAGATGGTGCTGATCCTGGGCGGCTCCGGCGCGGGGAAGACCACCTTCATGAACGCGGTGATGGGATACGAAAAGGCCGACGGCAGGATTCTCCACGGAGGAACCGATATCTATACGGAATACGAACGGATGAAATACGAGATCGGCTTCGTGCCCCAGCAGGATCTGCTGCGGGGCAGCGACACCGTCTACGACACCTTGCAGAACGCAGCCCGCATGAAGCTGCCCAAAGAGATCCCGCCCTACGAACGCCAGCAGCGGATCGAGGAAGTGCTGGAACTGCTGGGACTGCAGCGGGAGCGGGATTCCCTGGTGGTGAAACTCTCCGGCGGCCAGCGAAAGCGTCTGAGCATCGCCGTGGAATTCATCGCCGATCCCAGCCTGTTCTTCCTGGACGAGCCCGACTCCGGACTGGACGGCATCATGGCCAGGAGTCTGATGCAGAACCTGCGCACCATCGCCGACCGGGGCAAGATCGTCATGGTCATCACCCACGGACCGGACCGGGCGGCGGAACTCTTTGACAAGGTGATCGTGCTGGCAAAAAGCGTTCAGGACAACTGCGGCCATCTGGCCTTTTACGGCACCGTGCCGGAGGCCTACCGCTTCTTTGAGACCGATACCCTGGAAGGGGTGGTCAGAAGGATCAACCGGCCCGATGAAGGCGGCGACGGATTGTCGGATTACTATATCAGTCAGTTTCAGGGGGGATTACGATGAGGGGAACGAGAATTTCCAGATTTGGACAGATCCAGATCTACGTAGGCAAATGCTTCCGGATGTTCCGGAATGAAAAAGGATGGAAGGTGCTGATCAGCGCCGCCATCATCACACTGATCATTTCCTCGGTGACCGGGGAGAATACCTTCGTGGCGGCGCAGGACACCAGAAACGGCGCCTTCGCCCTGGTGTGCGCCTGCATCTGGGTGGGCATCTTCAATTCCATCCAGTCCATCTGCCGGGAGCGGGCCATCATCAAACGGGAACACCGCACCGGACTGCACATCTCCTCCTATATGATCGCCCATATGATCTACGAGCTGGTGATCTGCCTGATGGAGACGGTGATCGTCACACTGATCATGTACTTTGCCAACCGGGATCATTTCCCGGAGACGGGCGTCTTCTTTCCGCCGCTGCTGGAACTGATGATCACCTTCTTTCTGATCATCTACAGCTCCGACGTGCTGGGCCTTCTGGTATCCGGCATCGTGAAAAATGAAAATACCGCCATGACGGTGATGCCCTTCATCCTCATCGTCCAGCTGGTCATGTCCGGCATGATCTTCGCCCTGGAGGGCGCTTCCAAGATGATCGCCAACTTTACCATCAGCAAGTGGGGGGTCAACGCCATCTGCGTCACCGCCGACGTCAACAGTCTGGTGGGGGCGCTGCCGGACTACGAGGCGGATTATGAATTCAGCGAGCCCCACCTGATGAAGCTGTGGCTCATCCTGCTGGCCTTCGCCGCCTTATACGGGATCTTAAGCATCATCGTACTGGAATTTGTGGATCGGGATAAACGATAAAAAAGGAAACGATATGATTGATTTTGCACATCTTCGCCGATACAGAGAAAATAACCGGATCGAAGCAAAACGGGCCACCGGCGGCCTGCCGGAGAGTATCTGGGAGACTTACTCCGCCTTTGCCAACACCATGGGCGGAGTGATCCTGCTGGGTGTGGTGGAAAAAAAGGATAAGTCCTTCGAGACGGTGGATCTGCCGGATCCAGACGGACTGGCATCAGAATTTTGGAAACGGGTCAACGACACCAGAAAAGCCAGCGTCAACATCCTCACCCGCCGAGATATCGCCGTGCGCCGCTCGGAAGGACGCCGGATCGTGGCCATCACCGTACCCCGGGCCGACCGCAGGGACCGCCCGGTCTATGTCAACGGCGATCCCTATATGGGAACGTACCGCCGGGACGGGGAAGGGGATTATCACTGCTCTCGGGAAACGGTGCAGGCCATGATGATGGACGCACTGGAAGAAAGCCGGGACGCCCGCCTTTTGTCCTACCTGGGAATGGAATCGCTGGAAGAGCGCACGGTAAAAAGTTACCGCAGCCTGATGCGGTACCTGCGGCCGGGGCACCCCTGGGAATCCCTGCCGGATGAGGAATTCCTCTGCCGCATCGAGGCGGCCCGGGAAACCGGCGACGGTACGTACCATCCCACGGCGGCCGGACTTTTGATGTTTGGAAAAGAAGAACATATCCTGCTGGAATTTCCGGAGTACTCCCTGACCTGCCAGGAAGCGAAAGTGTCAGGCGGCAACCTCTTTACTTTCTATTACCGGGTGTGGAGGAAACTGACGGAACTGCCGGGAATGCGAAAAGAACGGGCGGATGAAGAAATGACCATGGAACGGGCTCTTCGCGACGCGCTGGCCAACTGTCTGATCAACTGCGATTACCGGGAGCGGGGCGGCATCAAGATCTGCATCAGCCCAGGCCAGATCATTATGGCCAATCCGGGAAGCTTTTGCATGGACGTGGACAGAGCAAAAGCGGGCGGCAGCTCCGATCCCAGAAACGCCGGTCTGAACCGGATGTTCCGGCTGATCCAGGTCAGCGAAGGGCTGGGCGCGGGTCTGGCCCGCATCTACAGCGTCTGGCAGCGGCTTGGCCTGCCGGAGCCGGTGATCGAAGAACAATTTCTGCCGGACCGGATCATCCTGTACCTTCCCCTGGAAACAAGCTGCCTTCCCGCGGTGAAACCGGTGGAAGGGAACATTTCACTGCGAAACATTTTCGGAGAAAAACGTCTGCAGATGCAGACGATCATCGAAGAAGCGACCAGGAATATCTCCGTAACCAAACAGCAGCTCTCCCTCCTGCCGGAGCTGGAAAGCTGCGATCTGTCCGGCCTTCTGGAAGAAATGTGCCGGGAAGGCATCCTGACCAGGAACAGACAGGACGGGGAGATTATGTATTCACTGCGAGCATAACATACGAACCTTTCAGGACACGGCCTGAACAAAGCTGCAGATGATGGAATCCAGATGCTGTCTTTTCTCAGCCGGACAGCTGAGAATCAGAGACAGCAGATGGTCTACATCTGAACCATTCTGCGCGCCAAACAGCAGATAATCCGTGCTCACCTTCAGGGCGTCGCTCAGCCGGCACAGCGTGTCCAAAGACATGCCCTTCAAACCAAGTTCCAGATCATAACAGAACCGGGGCGTCACATTAATCAGTTCAGCCAGACGCTCCCGCGTATACCCCATCAACAACCGCTGCTTCTTGATACGACTGCCGATTTGCAGCATATTTTCCATATATTTACCACCTCCGTTTTTTATATCATACCCAGTAACCATCATCTGAAAAATGAACTAAAAAGGGATAAGAAAAGAACCTAAAAGGGATAAGTTCTGCCGTGATGGGATTCAATTTGTTGTATCATTATACAGTTTATGCATCATTGTGATATGAAATTTGGGAATAAAAGAGAATTTTCCTCTAAAAATAAAATAATTTCAGATTGACATTGGTTTCCAGAGGATGGTGTGCTATAATGAAAAAGGTTTCAGTTTATATGGGAGGAGCAAAAAATGCAAAAGATAGTTTCCTGGTGGGCAGGGATTTTCCGCCGGATGCAAAGACAGAGCAGGGCTGTCATCCTGGTCTTTGCCGATGTTTTGTCGATTTCGGCGTCGTACTTCGCGGCTCTTATGCTGCGGTTTGATTTCATCTATTCCAATATACCGTCGGAATATCTGGAAGGCTATATCCGATCCCTTCCTTACTGGCTGATTGTCACGGTGGCGACTTTCTATATCCTGCGTCTGTACCACAGCGTGTGGAGCTTCGCCGGGGTTTCTGAACTGATCCGCATGGTGGCGGCCTATCTGATTCTGATCCCATTCTATGTGGGCGGATGCCTGGTCATGGATCTTTCCATGCCGCGCTCCTTTTACTTCATCGGTTATATCGTCAGCTTCTGCCTGACCATCGGCGTACGGTTTTCCTACCGGCTGCTCAGGGCCTATCTGGAGCGGGTCAGAAGCATCGGCTCGCCCAAGGAACGTGTGATGATCATCGGCGGGGGCAGCGCCGGACAGATCTTGATCCGGGAGTTTTTAAACAGTCACTGGCTGAATACCAAAGTGTGCTGCGTGGTGGATGACAATCCCTATAAAAAAGGAAAGCTGATCAACGGCGTCACCATCGAGGGAGACCGGCACGATATTCCGGCGCTGGTGGAGAAGCACCATATCGACCGGATTATCTTCGCCATCCCCACGGCCAGCGTGCAGGAGCGAAAGGAAATCCTCAATATCTGTAAAGAATGCGGCTGCAAGCTGCAGACGATCCCCGGCATCTACCAGCTGGTGAATGAAGAAGTCAGCGTCAGCAAGCTGCGGGATGTGGAGATCACCGACCTGCTGGGAAGAGAACAGCTGCAGGTCAACAACGACGAGATCCTGAAAATGATCAGCCAAAAAACGGTGCTGGTCACAGGAGGGGGCGGCTCCATCGGCAGCGAGCTGTGCCGCCAGATCGCCTCAGCCGATCCCGGCTGTCTGGTGATCTTTGATATCTATGAGAACAATGCCTACGCCATCCAGCAGGAACTGATACGAAACTATCCCGGGCTGAACCTGGTGACGCTGATCGGTTCCGTGCGAAATAAGAACCGAATCCGCTATGTGATGAAAACCTACCGGCCAGATGTGGTCTTTCATGCGGCGGCCCACAAACACGTGCCGCTGATGGAGGACAGTCCCAACGAGGCCATCAAAAATAATGTGCTGGGTACCTACAAGACGGCGGTGGCAGCCGCCAAGTACGGCGTGAAAAAATTCGTGCTGATCTCCACCGACAAGGCGGTCAACCCCACCAACATCATGGGAGCCAGCAAACGGCTCTGCGAGATGGTGGTACAGATGATGAACCGGAAATCCACCGATACGGATTTCGTGGCCGTGCGCTTCGGCAACGTGCTGGGCAGCAACGGCAGCGTGATCCCTCTGTTTAAGCGCCAGATCGCCGCCGGCGGTCCCGTGACGGTGACGGACAAGCGGATCATCCGCTACTTCATGACCATACCGGAAGCCGTCTCCCTGGTGCTGCAGGCCTCCTATTATGCCAAAGGCGGAGAGATCTTCGTGCTGGATATGGGAGAGCCGGTGAAGATCGACGACATGGCCAGAAACCTGATCCGTCTGTCGGGCTATACGCCGGATGTAGATATCAAGATCGTCTACACGGGCCTTCGCCCCGGCGAGAAGCTCTACGAAGAGCTGCTGATGGATGAAGAAGGACTGCAGGAGACGGAAAATAAAATGATCCATATCGGCAAACCCATCGATATGGACGATGCATGGTTCGAACAGAAGCTGAAAGAGCTGGACAAAGCCAGCTACGATGAAGTTTCCGATATGAAACGGATCGTGGCCCAGATCGTACCGACCTACCGCCCGGATCTGACCCATTGACTCCATTTGCTTGCGGGCAAAAGCAGGGGCTGAATGGTCGAAAAAAGGGATATGTGGTACTGGCCGGTAAAATAGCAGTTTACTATAATGGAAGAGTACGATTCCGGAGACTGTGTGAAATCGTCGCCTTGCCGCGTTTCACAGGCCCGGATGATATAGCGGAAGATATCGTCAGTCTGCCCGAAGGAGGACAGAATGGCGAAGCTTACGCTTTTTTACGATACAGGCAGGGATAAAGGAGAATACCGATATGTGGTACGTGGTACAGGTGCGGTCCGGTACCGAGGAGAACATCCTGCTGCAATGTCAGCGGAAGATCCCAAAAGAGATCCTGGAGCGCGGATTTATCCCTTATTACGAAGAAAAAAAACGAATCCGGGGAACATGGACGACCAGAAAACGAATCCTGTTCCCCGGTTATCTTTTTGTGGTCACCGGACAGTTGGAGGAGCTGTATCAAAGACTGAAAGGAATCTGCGGTCTGACGAAACTGATCGGCACCGGACGGGAGATCGTGCCCCTTACAGAGAAAGAGAAATCCTTTCTCCTGGAATTCGGGGGAGAAGAGCAGCTGGTGTCTATGTCCGAGGGCGTGATCGAACACTCGGTGATCCGCATCACCTCCGGCCCCTTACAGGGAAAGGAAGGCTGTATCCGGAAAATCGACCGCCACAGACGGAAGGCCTGGCTGGAACTGGAACTGTTCGGCCGCACCCAGACGGTGCAGGTGGGGTTGGAGATCGTATCAAAGAGCATATAGAAGAAAAGAAAAAAGTCCCGGGGAGGGACTTTTTTTCGTGGGGAAATATAGAAGTGAGGATAAAAATATGCGAAATATACCTTTCAGTCCGCCAGATGTGGGGGAAGAAGAGATTAAAGAGATGGCAGAAGCC
>ERZ1643250.1571-NODE-1571-length-18999-cov-6.352302_pt1 | contig 18999 bp, 15 predicted proteins | sample MGYA00579262_ERZ1643250 | MGnify/ENA primary metagenome ERZ1643250 (study PRJEB29033, sample SAMEA4952265) | chicken gut metagenome | biome: Broiler Chicken; feature: Gastrointestinal Tract; material: Caecum | place: Ireland | collected 2018 | study: Broiler... | reverse complement strand
TTTTTCTGATGAAAAATATTTTTCATTTATCTATTGACATTTATTAGCTGGACTTACTTTCATTTTTCACTTCGGCAGTAAGAAATATTGTCCGGCCGTAGTTTCGTCCAAACAATAACCCGGCCAGCAGAAGAGACGCTCCCAGTCCGGTATAAAAAAATGCGATGAACCGCTCCGGAGCCAGTCCGCTCACCCGAAGGCCGATTCCGCCGCTCATCATTACAGCCATAATGATGAAGGCTTTTCTGTCAAAAAACTTAAGAAAAAAATGTGGCTCGTCCGGATAAGAACTGATTCTGTCCGTATGGTTCTTCACCAGTTTTCCAAAAATAAATCGTTGAAACACGGCGAAAACCAGAACAGATAACAGACAATTGGTCACAGTAAGATACGCCGGATAAGCTGTCAGACCAATACGAAGGATATTGAATCCTGCCACACTCCACACCAGACAGGCGAGAAGCAGCAAGGTATTGCGCTTTACTTTCATAATCTGTCTCCTTTTTGAACATTGTTCAGTTTACGACATAAAAAATCCTCACATCATCGTGAGAATTTTTTAAAGTCCATTAGTTTTTATATTTTCAGCCACCTTTTTCAGGCAGCTTTTTCATAAAGAGTCCGCCGGATCAATTCCAGCACTGCACTCGGATCATAGTCTTCCCGAATCAGAGCAGACAGGATCAGAGAAAATAGGATATCGGCAAAATTCTCCACTGTAAACTGCTCTGTGAAGGCATCCGACCTGATCTTTATATCCCTTTTTAAGACCGAGCACAATTCATCTAAAATGTGCTGCCAGGTCCGGTGCATCCGCCGTTTTCCATCGAATTTCTCTTCCTGCATGAATCCCAGAGAATGAAGGGTGAAAAATCCTGGATACTGTCTGCGGCCATATTCCATCCGTCCATATATCCATGTGATGCAGGCTTGTGTGTCCTGAAAGACGGTCTCATCTTCCGGATGGTGAAAAATCTCATGCCAGACACTTTCCACCGCAGCCCCCATCAGTTCTGCTTTGGAATCAAAATAATTGTAAATGGAACCCACGGATACGCCGCAGGCGGCAGCCACAGAGCGGATATTGACCGCCGACCATCCCTGCTTCTGAATCATCTCCCGGCTGGTTTTCAAAATTTCTTCTTTTGATGTTACGATCGTATTCATTTCATCACCTCAATATGAACATTGTTTATTATATAGAGAAGTGAATATATTGTCAATAGAGCTCCTTTTCATTTTTCCAAAAAGTCTATTTTAAAACAAACTGTCCCGTACTTTTCACAAAGATAAATGTATGTTTTATATAATCATGATAACCTTTGGTTCTTCCGTAAAAGAATAAATGGTTGCTGTTCCATGTTCAAAATAGAACACGGTCATCAGATTGTCATCAACTGTATACATATCTTTTAATGCAGCTATATTGGCATCCATCATGGCAATGCGGGCTTCCCGGCGTAAATCTTCTTTTACTTCACCTTCCACGCGAATCCATGTTCCTTTATACATGCCGCAGATTTCTACTTTTGGATTTTTCTTCATCTGATGATATACTTTTTTCTGATTATTTGTTACAAAATAAAGCTTTCCCTCAAATTCGCAGACTGCTCCGAATGGTCTTACATGAGGCTGTCCGTTCTCGCTGGTAGCAATATAAAATGTACCGCAGGATTTTAAATATTCTACTACTTCGTTCATTATGCAAACTCCTTTCAAATATGCCGGTTGTATTTTTTCTCTTTTCGGGTATAATTATATCTTGTAAGAGCAAAAAAACAAGTACGATATTTTTTGATACCAGTATATTTATTGATACCATGTCAGAAAGGAATATTTCTATGGAAAAGAAACAATTATTCGGCCGCTGTCCTTATGTAACGGCGCAAAAGGTTTTAACAGGAAAATGGTCTATGTACATCTTATATCTTCTATCGAACGGCCCTGTACGCTTCAATGAATTATTAAGACTGATGCCGGAAGACATGACCCACACCACCTTATCCCGGCAGCTGAAAACACTGGAAAAAGAGGGACTCATTGTCCGCACCGAATACCAGCAGATCCCTCCAAAAGTTGAATACAGTCTCAGTAAAATCGGAGAAAAATTTAAAGATGTATTGTCCGTCCTGGAAGTGTGGGGAAATGAGTATATCAAATATCTCAATGAACAATGATGCATCAGTTTCACGCCTCCTTCCATATAGATGTATCAAATCTGGAAGAAATGATACCGGCAAGAAGAAATCTGTCGGAGAGATATCCTGCAGTTCCTGCCTGGTAGTATTCATTGCCGCATTGCTGTATGACAGGAAGTTTGAATAATTTCACTCCCGCACCCTCCACTGTCCCTTTCCGCCGACTCTCTCAAAATACAGAATCCCCTTCTTTTTGTAATCGGACAGCCAGCGGCGGACAGTGGAACACGGAGTGTCCAGACGCTCTGCCAATTCCTTGTTGGTGAGAAACGGTTCTTTTTTCAAAATATCCGGAATACTCTCTTTTTTTCTCTTTTTTATAATACGGGTGTCGGCAAAATACCGGTCCGCGGGGATCACCAGGCGATACTTCCGCAGAGAATTTTCCTGTGATAGTTCTGGCTCCTGCATTGACTTTGGTTCTTGCATTGACTCTGGCTTTTGCATCAATCCTGGCTCTTGCATCAACCCCGGCTCTTGCATCAACCCCGGCTCTTGCATCAACCCCGGCTTTCGAAGAGTCCATCCATGGACAGCGGCCACACCAGACAAAGCCGCCAGGTTTAACTCCATTTCCAATCGGTCTTCAAAGACCCGGATGGTGTTGATCATCCGCGCCAGCAGTCCTGCCCGAATCTCTTCACAGCCATTCGTCCGGAACTTTCGTTCGATTTCCACCAGACGATTCTCTGCCTGCTGCGTCTTTTCTTCTTCTACGTCCATCATTTCCAGGCGATTCGCCCACTGCTGTTTTTCCCGCTCCATTTCTTCCTGCTTTCTTTTGTATTCCTGTTTGGAAATGATATTATCCAGCAGCAGATCCAGTAGACGATTCTCCCGATTTTTGACGGCTGCAAGATTTTTCTCCACCTCTTCTTTTTTCAAATACACATCCTCCGCCAAAAATATTTCAGAAAGGACTTTGAGAATCCGGCAAATCAGATTTTCCTCATCCTGCCGTGCAAACATCTGATCAGATAATTCCCATATCATCCGTTCCAGCCCTTCCTGTTTCAGGTGGATATTATCGCAGCCAACCATCCATTTCTCATGCTGATCGAGACAACCGTCCTGCTTGCTCTGCCAGTCACCGTCAATATCTTGCTGCTCCTTCCATAGATTTTCCGACGTCCCTTGTTTCCTCCGCCCGTGTTTTAAATAAGAGGAACATCTCCACTCCACGATCACATGCTCCGGATCAGCGTGCTGCCGGCGAAAAGTCTTATAGTATGGTGCGCCGCACCGGCCGCACACAAGCTTTCCTGAAAAATCACAGAGTTCTCTGTGTTTTTTCTGCCGTCCCGTTCCATTTACCTTCACCGCTGACAATTGAAGCATCCTGTTGGCCTTTTCCCACAGGTCTTCTTTCACGATGGCTGGCACCAGCCCCCGGTGATAAATCCACTCCGATTCCGGATTCATGATCTCCCGCTTTTTCTCAAAATCAAAATGCCGCTTATTCATGACAACGACTCCTTTAAAAAGCGGATTTTTGATGATCCGCCGGATGCTGGATTCTGTGAGCTGATTTCCATTCCGGTTCCGGATACCATCCTGATACAGTACTCTGCTGATCGTCCGGGAACCGCATCCCTGCGCTGCCAGCCGGAAAATCCGCTTTATCATTTCTGCCTCCTCCGGCTGAATGGACACAGACTTATCCGGATTTTTCCTGTATCCATATGTATTATTATTGAGCAGCGCTGTGGTCCCGTTTTTCTGCCTGTACCGATGCGCGTTATTGATCTTACGGCTCAGATCTCTGGAATACTGTTCCGCCAGGATTGCCTTGATACCGGCGATCAGATTATCATCGGTTTTATAAAAATCCCTGTCCATATAAACGAAAAGGAGCTTGTCATTACTGACAAGCTCATCTACAAACAGATACCAGTTTTTGGCAGAACGATTCAGACGGTCCAGAGATTTGATAACGATAATATCAAATTTACCAGACTGCCGCATATCGCCAAGCAGACGCATATACTCCGAGCGCCCATGTTTCGTTGTCCCGCTCTCCATTTCAATATACCGGTCCACAAGAATCCAGCCATTTTCTTTTACTACATTTTCTGCCTCTTCCACCTGCACGGCCAGTGCGTCTTTCTGCACCTGCTCCTGGGTGCTGACCCGGCAGTAAATGACGGCACATTTTTGCTTTTCTGCCATATGGTTAAGTCCTCCAGCATCCAATGTTTCCGAAACAGCGTCTGCTTCTTCTCCGTTAAAATGTGCTCCGCTGTCCGTAGATTGCATTTGGATATCTTCAGAAAATGTTTGTTGTTGATATATTATTCTCTTTTTTTATGTTTCATTCCAACCGCTGCGCATTACATTATTTCATTATGATATGTCATCTCATTGTCATCAGGATTATTTATCTCCCGCTGATTCTCTTCTTCGGTTCCAGCACCTTTTCCTCAATGGCTCTGATCGCTGTTTACTGCGCTGGCTTTACTTCTGGTTCTGCCTCTCCATAAACGCCTGCAGCTGTTCTTTCATCTTAGAATAATCCTGCAGACCCAGATCATAGAGCTCCCGCTCGGTTTCCTCGTTCATGGAATAGGTGCCCACTTTTATATGCTGGCTTGGTGCGAAGACAAAAGCTTTTCCTTCCTTTTCCAGCTCGAAAACTTTTTTCTGCGTCTTTGTGTAGGTGATGTGCCGCTGATCAATGGCTTCCACGATTTTCGGATATCTGCGGCAGACCCTGGAATAGACCGGACGCATTCCCTGTGGTTTCCGGACATAATCCCGGGGCTTGGACAGGATGACGATCACCTTATCGCAGCCTTCTTCCAGCGTATGCTCTACGGGGATGGCGTCGGCAATACCGCCGTCGTAATAGGCGACGCCATCTATCTCCACCGGGCGGCAGGCTACCGGGATGGCACAGGAGGCCATGATCTGACGGTAGTCATCCTGCCGCATCTCTTCTTTATCAAAATATCTGGCTTCTCCGGTGGAAGCATCGGTGGCAACAACCTGATATCTGGCAGGATTTTTTACGATGGATTCAAAGTCCAGCGGGTCTTCTCCGCCGGAGTTGGTCAGGGTTCCATAAATGTACTGCAGGCCGAAAAGATTGCCTGTTTTCAGAAGGCTCTTTACGCCAAAGTATTCCGGCGAGTGGATGTGATCCGTAAAAAATCGCAGATTTCTTCCTTTCTGACCGGCCAGATAGGATGCCACGTTGCCTGCGCCTCCGGAAACGCCGATACAATAATAAAACGTAATATGATCATCAAGAAATGCATCTAAAATCCCGGCGCTGTAGGCACATTTCATACCGCCGCCTTCTACTACAAGTCCTGTTTTTTTCTGTTGTTCCATAAATATATTCCTCCTGTCTTCTCTCTTCTGTCTTATTTATGTCTTCTTTTTCTGCCTTGTTTTATACCTCAAAGTCCGGGAGCATCGGGTTTTGTCTGTTCGTAATCGGTAATCATATCTCTCAGAGTGATTTTTTCCAGGGTCGCACACAGATCCGTCCGGATTTTCTCATAGGAGTGTTCCAGAACACCGTGAATGTTTCGTCCTACGGGACACATCTGGGACGGATTGGCGTGAACGCCAATCAATTTAACAAGAAAGTCCGGCTCAATGGCTTTGCAGATACGATACAGATTGATCTTCTCCGGAGATTCAGTCAAAGTCGCTCCGCCGGTTCCCACCTTTACGGATATCATCCCCTCGTTTTTCAGGGCACGGAAAATATTTCGTATGGTGACAGGATTGATCCCTGTGGAACGTGACAGCAGTTCACTGGTCACTTTCGCTTTCTCTCCATATTCATAAATAAAAATCAGGCAGTGAACTGCCACGGAACACTTTGTACTGATATGCATATCCCTTCTCCTTCTTTTTCGGTTTCCATTATTATATTGCAAAAATCGCGAGCTGTAAATATTGACATTACATCTTATGCAGACTATAATAGTTGTAAATCTAAATATTACAGGAGGAATTATTATGAGTATTGTTCAGATCGTGTTCAGTCCCACCGGCGGAACGCAAAAAGTTGCAGATATCATTACAGACGAATGGGGAATGCCTGTTGAAAAAACAGACTTATCCGATGCCAGAGCAGATTTTTCTGCGGTACAGCTGAATAAAGAAGATATTGCGGTGATCGCCCTCCCGTCCTTTGGCGGTCGTGTACCGGCTCTCGCCACACAGAGACTGGAAAAGATCCAGGGCAATCAGGCTCTCTGTGTTCTTGTCTGCGTCTATGGAAACCGGGCATATGAAGACACCCTCATTGAGATGAAAGATACCGCGGAAAAATGTGGTTTCAGAGTGGCCGCCGGCGTTGCCGCTATCGCAGAACACTCCATCATGCATCAGTATGCTACAGGCAGACCGGATGCAGCAGATCAGAAAGAACTGAAAGAATTTGCCGATAAGATTCTCGATAAGATCCGGAACAGCGCTTCTGTTTCCACCCCGGATATTCCTGGAAATCATCCTTATAAAAAAGCCGGAGGAGCAGGCCTTGTTCCAAAAGCCGACAACAATTGCATTGGCTGTGGTCTCTGCGCCCGGAACTGCCCGGCAGGTGCGATCAGCGAGGAAAATCCAAAAATCACGGACAGCAAAAAATGTATTTCCTGTATGCGCTGTGTGACTCAATGTCCACAGTCAGCCCGGAAGGTTAACAGCGTTATGGTTGCCGCCGCTGCCCTGGCCATCAAAAAAGCTTGTTCTGTCAGGAAAAATAATGAATTGTATCTTTAATATACATAAGATAATATATATAGCAGATAAAAAATGGTCCTCTCCATACCCGGAGAGAACCATTTTTTTCAAACGCCTTTGCCATGCCGTACTGTATAATACAGTGGATTTTCCATAGCCATAACCTGACGTACCCCGGCACGTTTCATCAGCGGTTTTTTCAATTTAAGTTTCACCCAGAACAGAGCGTAAATCAGAAGACCGATTAAAATCGCAAAGGACAGTAAAAAGATTCTGATACGTTCTGACGGGTCGGTAGATATATTACACATCATATAAACAGTTCCGACAATACCAATGATTTGAAACAATGGGAAGAATGGAGTTTTAAAGCTCCTTGGCACTTTCTTCATTGTTTTACGCAGAACCATCACATCAATGTGGTATACCACATAAGTAAGCATCCAGAAAAAAGAGGATGCCAAAATCAGAAACTGTACGGCGCTTCCTTCCGAAAGTCCAGTGGCCTCGATAAGAATGGTGAAAGCTCCCATCATCAGGATAACAATATATGGTGCTCCATACTTATTTTTTTTCTGGAAAACAGCCGGTAAAAGTTCAATCTTTGCCATACCGCAGCAAATTTCAGACACACATCCGATGATAGAGTTTTGTGTACTGACAGCTGCCATGATTGCCACAATGATCATCCATACTCTTCCGGCGCCGCCCAGCATATTTACAGCATATAGCAAATGCGGAGAATCAGCTTGTCCGAGAGCTTCCCAGGAAGTATAATGGGAAAAGCCAAGAACCATGATTACCTGAATCACACACATAATTCCAAGACAAAGAAACATACTCAGAGGGACATTTCTTTTCGGCTTTTTCATATCTTTTCCCAGAGGAACAATAAATTCTGAACCAATAAACAACCAGAATGCTGTGGCTGTCAACGGAAGAATCTTATTGAGATTTGTCGTTATGACAGGATTCTGCTGCACCATCTGCCCACTTCCCAAACCCAGAGCTCCAATCAATCCAAGAGCCAGCAGGGAAACGATCATTACAGCGGCAATCACTGACTGCACAGCCGTGGACATGTTGACGCCTCTTAAATTAATCAACACCAGTATAATAGTAAGGGTGACGCTGAACACTGCAGGAGGAATACTTTTGCCGGTCATTTCACACATGATATTTGCAAACATAGCGCCCTCCGCCGGAGCTGCAAAAATATTACTGATGATATATCCGCCGGTCATAGTGACAATGGTAATGGCTGGTCCCAGTCCTGCTAAAAGATACTGTGCCAATCCTCCGGTCAAATTTGGCATGATGGCATTTAATTCTGCCACGGACGCTGCAGCCAGCATATTTAAAATACACACAATGATAATGGCAGCGATAAACGGTGTGCCCACCGCACTGGCTCCGCTGGCCAGAGAGATAAAGCAGCTGGTTGCAATAATCATTCCTATTCCCGTAGATACAGCTCCAAATAAACTGATTTTTTTCTGCACTTTGCTCACCTGCCTTTTAATCAATGACCGATTTGTGCAGGGCGTCCTCGCCTTCTTCTCCTGTCCGTACCCGCACGATATTTGTCACATCTGAAATAAAAATTTTGCCATCACCAATATGTCCTGTATATAGTTCTTCTTTGATGACTTCCATCAATTCCTCTACCATCTCTGTCCCGCATACAATCATGATCTGACATTTGGGGAGTAACTGCATAACCTGGTTTTCTTTCACTTCATATTCACTGGTCCCCATTTGAACGCCGCATCCCAACACATTAGATACCGTAATTCCTGTCACGCCAATTTTATGGAGTTTTTCCATAAATCCTGGCTTGCTTAAACGTTCGATCAAACCGTGTAATTTGTCATTTCCGGTGATAATTTCAACTTTAGAAAATTTCATTTTGTCATCACTCTCCTGTCATGGGAAAAGCAGGATGGAAATTTCCTCCACCTTTCCTGTTCCTTTTTCTTTTTTATTTTTCACCGTCTAAGAATCTCTCTGCGGTTTCACAGACAAGATTCTCCGCATCATAAAGTCCAAAAATTGTTATTCCAAACGGATATGTCCTGTCTGAACTGTTTTCCGGCACAGCCACTGCCATGAGATCCAAAAGATTACAGTGATTGGTATATAATCCCATCAGATTGTTCGTTTTAACGGGATCCTTCCGCACTTGTTCTCTCGTAAAAGTACCACCAGCCGTCGGCATGATCATTACCGCATCTTTTAACAGCTGTTCTGTACGATGTCGATAATACTGTAATTCATGAAGATTCTCAAACAATTTTGCGGCTGTATTCTCCGGTTTCATTCCCGAACGAAGAATCTGCTCAGTCACCGGGAATGTCTTTCCCGGATGCCCTTCCACAAAGTCTTTTAAGTCCTCCCAGCGTTCTGCCACATAGGCACCACCGTAAAGGATGGCCGCCGCTTTCTCAAACATAGAATAATCGATGTATTCTATCTTGATTCCGAAGCGCTCTATTCTGTCCACAGACCGGATCCACTTTTCCCGATAAATCTCCGCAAAGTCGCCATAGAATCTCGGCAAAGAATCCGGGAGATAAATCTTTTCCGGAGCTTTTTTCTCTCCTTTTTCCACCGGGCGGGACCAAATACATTCCGTGTCGTATCCTCTGGCACAACGATCGATCCATTCCGCCTCTTCCAGACTGTGGGTCATCACAGTCACACAGTCAAGGCTGGCACAAGCTGGAACCACGCCCCGGGTAGACCAGGAACCTCTCGGTGGCTTATAGCCCACCAACGCGTGCAGCATCGCTGGCACACGGCCAGAACCGGCGGTATCTGTTCCCAAAGCAAAAGGCACTATGCCTGCCGCCACGCTGGCTCCGGAACCGGAACTGGAACCTCCACTAATCAGTTCCGGCTGAAACACATTGTGGACCTCTCCGTAAGGACTCCGCATCCCCACCAGTCCTGTTGCAAACTGATCCAGATTAGTCTTGCCCACTGGTATCGCTCCGGCGTCAATCAATTTCTGTACCACAAAAGCATTTTCCCTGGGCGTATAGGAAAATTCCGGACACGCCGCCGTGGTAGGAACTTCCGCCAAATCAATATTGTCTTTAATGGCGAAAGGGATTCCCCAGAGAGGATAATTCTCTCTGTCTTTTGGCAGACGCCGGATGTATGGTTCCACCAGTTCAAGGGAAGGTTTCGTAATCCATATATTTTTTTCTTCATGTTCTCCAGCTCTCCGTATGACCTCATCAAGAAGTTCCTCAGGGGTCATCCCTTTCCCATATGCCTGCCGAATCCACCGACAGGTCAGAATTTTTGGAAAATTCATCTTATATCCTCCTATACTTCTACTGCTGCCAGCAGCTGTCCGGCATCTACCTGATCGCCGGCTTTTACATATAATTCCTTAATTTTTCCACTGTTCTCTACCTGAATCGGAAATTCCATTTTCATACTTTCCAGTACAACAATCTCCTCATCTTTTTTCACTGTATTTCCAGACTCGGCAAGGACCTTCCACACGCTTCCCGGAATGGTAGCGTATACGCCCTCACATCCATCCGGAATCACTACTTCGTCCACATGATGCTCCGGTTCTTCTGAAACGAAATGATCCAATCCTTGTTCATGCCATCTCCGCCGCTCTGCCTCAAAGGCCGCCTCCTGATGATCTTTGAATGCTTTACTGCTCTCCCGGATACTTTCCAGATACTGTTTATATTCTCCAAGATGGAAGGTTGTCTCCTCAATCTCTATTTTGAATTTCCCCCGCAGGAAATCATCCCGGTACTGAAGGATCTCCTCTGCGGAACATGGATAAAATTTCAGCTGATCAAAGAAATTCAACAGCCATGGTTTACCCTTTTTAAAATACTCTGTCTCTCTAAGCGGATTCCACATCTGTATTGTTCTTCCCACAAACTGATAACCGCCAGGGCCTTCCATACCATACACGCAAAGGTAAGCACCGCCGATACCCACTGCATTCTCCGGAGTCCACGGTCTCGCCGGATTGTATTTTGTGGTCACCATTCTATGTCGCGGATCTATCGGTGTCGCCACTGGTGCTCCCAGATACACATCACCCAGCCCCAGTACCAGATAATTTGCATGGAAAACAATATCTTTTACATCATCCAGCGAATCCAGTCCGTTGATTCTCCGGATAAATTCCGGATTACTCGGACACCATGGGGCGTCCGGCCGCACGGTCTGTTGGTATCTCTTTGCTGCCAGCTGGGTCTGAGGATCATCCCAGGATAATGGTAATTTAATGATTCTCGAAGGCACTTCAATATCATCCAATTTTTCCAAACCATTGTTGATCTCTACCACTCGTCTGGCCATTTCCAGAGCGTCCATCTGATTCAGATCAAAATGCACCTGCAGGGAACGGATGCCCGGCGTCATGTCGATAATCGGCAGATTGCTCTTTTCCAATTCCTGCATAAGAATATGCGCTCGGAATCGAAGCTCTATATTCAGCTCCATCTCGCCATATTCCATCAAAATATTTTCTTCACCGTCCAGGCGTATTTTGTACTCTGTCTCATCAGAGATTCCTTCTGCCAGCACCGCATAGGAAGCATCCATCGGTATCGGCTCCGGCAGGCAGACTTTTGTGTAATCCTGCCTGATATTTTTCTCCTGCGCTTCCCGTAATTTTGCAGCCTGTTCCAGATTGATCAGCTGGAAATGTACCCGGTCACCCGGATGCAGCTGGCCTAATTTCCAAAGTTCTCCTTTCGCCGTGGTCACGGAACACACAAATCCTCCCAGACTCGGCCCGTCCGGTCCCAGAAGAATGGACTGGTCGCCGGTCAGGTCCAGCGTACCGATGGCGTAAGCGTTGTCATGAATGTTTGACGGATGCAGTCCGGCTTCCCCGCCGTCCTCCCGTACCCACTCAGGAATCGGTCCGTTCAGCCGGACTCCGGTTCTGGCGCTGTTGAAGTTCACCACATACTCAGATTCTGTGAGAGTGGTCAAATACTCTGGTTTTAAATATTCACCAGTCGGCTGCGGCCCCGGCAGCATACCAATGGTCCAATCGTTAGTCAAAGCCGGAATATATTCTGAATCAAAGGTATTTTCTTTCTCTGCCACACAGACATTCGCCAGCCTCAGTACATCACCGGTACGGAGAGTCCTGCCATTATGTCCGCCAAATTTTCCATCAATAAATGTGGAAGAACTTCCCATGATCTTCGGAACCTGGATTCCTCCTGCCACCAGCAGATAGGTCCGCATACCGGTCTGGCACATGCCCAGTTTTAATACCTGCATGGGTTTTGCCTGGATGACCTGATACATCGGCACCGGTTTTCCATCCAGAGAAGGATCCATATCAGCGCCGGTGATACAGAAGCTTGCCGCTGTCCTAAACCGATAACTTCCACCTCGCAGGGTCATTTCCAGACCAGCGGCATCTTCCGGATTCCCCAGCAACTGATTTCCAATCCGGAAACTATAACTATCCATAGCTCCACACGGCGGCACGCCCACAGTCCAGTAACCGATCATTCCCGGGTAATCCTGTACCGTTGTCTGCACGCCTCCGTCCAGAACTTCCAGCGCCTTCTCCTCCGGAAGGAATCCTTCTAACATTTTTGTATATAATTTTGCCTGTTCATAGTCTCTGGTATAAATAAGCGCTTTCAGATACTGCATATTAGTAGTAACACCATATACAACTGATTCCTCCAGTACTTTCTTCATTTTTTCAAGAGCTTCATTTCGATATTTTCCATGTACAATCAGTTTAGCGAGCATTGGATCATAAAGTGCTGTCACCTCAAGATTTTTTCTGATCCAAGTTTCCACACGGGCAGTATCAGAGAAATAAACATCATCCACTTTGCCGCCGCCCGGTCTGAAATTATTGATACAATCCTCTGCATATACACGCACCTCAATGGCATGGCCATTTGGCGTAAATGTTCTGTCTTCAATTCCATAAAGTTCTCCGGCGGCTTCTTTTACCATCCACTCGACCAGATCTACACCCATTACTTCTTCAGTGATGCCATGTTCCACCTGCAGTCTCGTATTTACTTCCAGAAAATAGAACTTCTCTACCTTTTCATCATAGAGAAATTCCACTGTTCCTGCACTGCGGTAAGAGGCTTTTTTTGCCAGACGTTTCGCCGCCGCATGCATCTGCTTTCTGACTGTATCCGGGATATTTGGTGCCGGGGCTTCCTCCACTACTTTCTGATTTCTTCTCTGTACGGAACAGTCTCTGTCACCAAGGATTGCAACTTCGCCCCTGTCATTGCCAAAGATCTGCACCTCCACATGACGGGCACGTTCCACGTATTTTTCCAGAAATACACCGCCATCATTAAAGTTATTTTCTGCCAGATGCCGCACATTGTCGTAATCTTTCATTAATTCTTCTTTATTGTAACAGATACGGATTCCGATCCCGCCTCCTCCGGCCGTACTTTTGATCATAACCGGATATCCAATCTTGTCCGCTTTCTCTGCTGCCTCTTCCACACTGTCTAACAAATCTGTGCCCGGAAGCAGCGGAACTCCCGCTTCCAAAGCCAGTGCCCGTGCCGAATGTTTCAGTCCAAACAGCCGGATCTGTTCACAGGTCGGCCCGATAAAAATAATACCATGTTTTGCACACTCTTCTGCAAATTCCGTATTTTCACTCAAAAATCCGTATCCCGGATGGATGGCCTGAGCTTCGGTATCAAGCGCTGCCTTTATAATTTTATTTATATCAAGATAGGTATCTTTTGCCATACCTTCTCCCAAACAAACAGCCTCATCGGCATCTTCCACATGCAGGCTGTCCCGGTCCGCTTTGGAGTAAACTGCTACGCTTTTTACTCCCATTTTTTTCAAAGTACGCTCAATTCTCACTGCAATAGCGCCCCTGTTGGCAATTAATACTTTTTCAAACATTCTCTTCACTCCCTGTTATATAGAAAAACTGCCAATCATATTTTTTTGGCTACCCCTTTGCAGCCATATGACTGACAGTTTTTTCCTGCACAATTATTCTGATTTATCTGTTTCCTTTTTCTTATCACAGATTAAACAATTAAATATCTTTATCCCAGATTAATAGACGAATCGGGGTCGGATTGTAAGCATTACATGGATTGTTTAACTGCGGGCAATTGCTCACCAGCACCATGGTATGCTCCAAAGCTTTCATCTCCACATATTTGCCCGGAGCGGAAACACCATCATCAAACTTTGAGCCTCCATCTTTGGAGACCGGCACATTCATAAAGAAATTAATATTAGGCGCCAAATCTCTTTTCATAAACCCATGAGTATCGTCCGCCAGCTGCAGCATGAAACTATCCCGGCAATTATGCATATAGATTTTTTCACGAGCATATCTCACCGTATTACTCTGGGCAGAACAGGCACCGCCAAGAGTATCATGACGTCCGGTAAGATCTGCTGTAATTTCCAGAAGAGGTTTTCCGGATTCTGTTCTTAATATGGAACCCGTTGTCAGATAAATATTATTCTGCATGACAATAGTTGGTATAGCACCATAATGATCCTCCGGATTAGTCATATCATAAAATGTAGTATCTACCGCCTGATTGCCTTCCACATCTACAATCCGCAGGGACTGTCCCGGAAGAAGTTCATGCATCCATCCAAGGCCGGCACCAAGCATCTCATCATATATAGCATCTTTTTCATTTAACTCGCTTGCTTTTTCTATAAATCCGTACATAAAATTTACCTCCTGTCATTTCAAATCTATTTTCTATCTGCCAAGCAGATTATAATATTCCCAGGTATTTTCAAATGCTCTGTAATTTTCCGGCCGGTAGTTAACGCATTCATCCGTCAGATCCACCTCCGGTGCATTGTATACCTCAATAGAAACCGGAACAGAAGTAAACTTTTCAGCCGGATCCAGTGGGTTCGGCGTATTGGAAACAATAAAAATCATATCCATCTCTGTGCGGAGTGTCACAGTCGCTCCTTCTTTACAATGCCCTTCCACAAAATGCAGACTTCCGTCTTCTTCCACATAAACTTTTGAGAAAAGATTAACACATGGAACTAAATCTCTTGCGCTCATATTATTTCTGACCAGTTCCATCTTAAAATTTTCTTCTCCACAACGGTACCAGTCATTTCGCATCTCCTGATAAGTAGTTTTTCCATATTTTTCATCAGTCAGACGTCTTGTAGTATAACCAGAAATCGTATCATGCCATCCAAGGCTGTCCTCCACGATACTTGCCAGCACCCGACCGTTGTCACTCATCAGAACATTTCCCTTTGTCAGTGAAGAAATGAACTGAGCCTTCAACGTATCCGGCATATTATATCGTTCCGAAGTATCCAGCATATTGTACATCAACAGAGATACATTAGCGTCATCTCCCAATGCTTTAAAATGAATATATTTTCCCCGGCCAATATTTCCAGACCATTTTTCACCTGGTCTTAAAACTTTGCTCCATATTTTTTTCATAATGACTCACCTTTCTTTCCAACTAAAACAAAAAAGAGAAAATGCTCTGACTATATGCTGCGCCATTGCATTTTCTCTTTATTATCTGCTGTGTTCCTTTGATGTTGTCATTCTAGCACTACTAAAAAGAAAGAACAATTAACCAAAATATGGATTTTTTTCAACTGTATGGAACTTCTGTAGAACTCCTACGGGTCCAAATCGTTTAAAACTTTTCGAAGCTGTCCCCGGGTATTGACACCAGCCTTCTCAAAAATATGATAGACGTGCTTCTTTACCGTAGATATGCTGATTCCCATCTGATCCGCAATCTGCGCATTGGATAGACCTTCATCAATCTTTTCCAACACTTCCTGCTCCCTGTAAGACAGCCCGAAGCGTCCGGCAGCTTCCGTAATATAAGTCCTTTCCTCTTTTCCGGTCATCCTTGGCTGCTCCAGGAGTCGAGATAATATGTGAGCCACATGACTTTTTAAAACACTCAGAATAAACATATCTTTATCCTGAAAATCTCCAAGATCCTCATTTCTGAAAAAATTCACAATCCCGATATTTTTCCCGTGCCGCCGCAGGACAATCCCGGCACCATAAGGGATTTCATTGGGTTCAAGAAACATCTGATAAAACTCTGTTTTTTTCCGATACTCTTCTTCAATAATGTCTGTATCTCTGTAAGTAATGGTATGTTTGGATAAATCAAATGTATATTTAATATAATCTTTTTCATAAAAAGTGCGCACGTACGTTTCACATTCCTTTATGCTCATTTCCAGAAACGCAGATTTCTGTTCATCGATATTTCCTCTTGTATCAAATACCAGAAAATATCCTTTGGTATAAGGAATCAACACACGAAATATCCGCAGAATCTGCTGCGGATATACCAAAATATCTTCAATATCATACATTTCCAGAAGAATATCATTAATTGTAAGCCAGTCTTTTTCTTTTAGTAAATTATCCATGATCCATTCCTTCTTTCATACTCAGCGGCAATTTTATCTTTATTTCTTAGCAATCCAAAAAATTTCAAAAAAATACAAGGGCGGTATGCGCCCTTGCATCTGATCTTTAGACGTTAGTGTATCATCATCCTATGAAAAATTCAAGAAGTCTTGATATATTATTTTTTCCCCAGACTGTCAATAATAGTAATGACCAGCCCGCGGATGCTGTTCTCCGTGGTCCGGTACGGAGCAATACGAAGGGTATAGTAGCGTCCGTTCATGGCGGTGACTTCCCGGTCGATCGGCGTCAGGTCTTTTAACACCTTTTTGGCGTCGCTGACAATGTCTTCTTTTGGAAAACTGTGAGCGAAGATCTGGAAGGAACGTCCCACATCATGGGACATCAGCTGGAACTCCCGTCCCACATACTCCGTAAACTTACGTATATTTAAGTTGCTGTCCACAAAGAGGATGCCGATCATGGTGGAGGACAGGAAGTTGGACAGGTCGTTGGTCAGCATGGTCAGCTCGTCCAGCTTCTGCTGATATTCGGTGTTGACCGTGTAGAGTTCTTCGTTGACTGACTGCAGCTCCTCGTTGGAGCTTTGCAGTTCTTCGTTGGCCGTGAGAAGCTCCTCATTGGCCGCCTGCAGTTCCTCGTTGACGGTCTCCAGTTCACCGATGGTGGTCTTTAAATCATTTTTTGATTCGTGCAGCTCCTGTTCCAGATCTGCGATCCGGCGCGCAGCGGTGGTATTCACATCATACTTTTCTGTGACTCCTTCTATGGCTTCATGTTTATTTTCCAGGAAAAGCACGGCCACAAGCCCCGTCTCTTCTTTTCCCTTTCCCAGAATCGGCGTCACCGTCAGGTCGATCTCCCCGCGGCCCTCCTCCGTATCTACGGCAATACCGGTGTACGTGATCGCCGTATGTTCCGAACGGCAGCGGTTCAGGGCCGTGGACGCCACCAGACTCAGGTCTTCGTTGACCATCATAAAAAAGTTAAAAGTCGCCTTGCCCGGTGCAATGGAGAGGAATTTCTGGTAATCTCCGAAGAAATGTACCACATTGTTGGATTCATTGAGCACCACCGATGCCGGCAGAAATCTCTCAAGAAACTTCACATATGTACCTTCCATCATGTAGTCTCCCACATCCCGGTCTGTTGTGGCACTGATCCGCGGGGATACCGTATGGATATTTGGAATATTAAAGGCCGGAGGAGTAAATTCGTCCACTTTTCCTTCTCCTCGGTGAATATAAATCTTTTCCAGACCGCATACCGGCGTAAAGATATTGCCGTATTCTCCCGCCGTCTCGCTTTTCCCCAGAAACAGATACCCGTTATTTTTCAACGCCGAATGGAAAATGGAAAACAGTGTTCTCTGCAGCACCGGCTGAAAATAGATCATCACATTTCTGCAGCTGATCAGATCCAGTTTGCCAAACGGAGGGTCGGACAGCATGTTATGGGGAGCGAAAATGATCATTCTCCGAATATCTTTAGATATTACATACTGATCATTTTTCTTTGTAAAATACTTTGCCAGACGCTCTGTTGACACATCTTCCAGAATATTTTCAGTGTAGATTCCCTTTCCGGCCTGTTCAATGGCCCGGGTATCCACATCCGTGGCAAAGATTTTCACATCTCTTGGCATATTTAACTCTTCCATCACCTCACTGAACAGGATGGCCAGCGAGTATGCCTCCTCTCCGGTGGAACATCCGGCGCTCCAGACACGGATAGAGTCTTTCCTGTCGGCACATTTTACAATGTTATATATGGCTTCCTGCTTTAGCTTCTCAAAAAATTCCGGGTCCCGGAAGAAGTTCGTCACACCAATTAAAATTTCTCTTGCCAATATGCTGCTCTCCTCTGCGTTGCCTGCCAGCAGCCTGACATACTCCGCCAGACTCATGCTGTGGGTGACGACCATCCGGCGCTCGATTCTCCGGAGTACTGTCGTCCGCTTGTAATTGGTAAAATCAATTCCGCTGGCTTTTTTTAATAAGCTGTAAATCTGTATAAATGTTTCTTCATCGGAAAAGATCTCGTCTTTCTCATGAAGCTTTATGATGGACGGATTGCTGGAAAAATTCAAAATCTCATCCACCGTATCTTCCGGGGATAAAACAAAATCCGCCAGCCCCGTGTTGATGGCGCTTCTCGGCATTCCATCGAATTTGGCGGTATCAGGCTTTTGTACAATGACCAGACCGCCGTTTTCTTTGATCGCCTTAATTCCGTTGGTACCGTCCGTCCCCGTTCCGGACATGACCACTGCGATGGCTTTTTCCCGGCATTCTTCTGCCAGAGATGTGAAAAACACATCAATGGAATGGTTGAGCTTGCCGGGAGTAAACTCTTTTAGGAGCAGACAGCCATTTTTCAGAGTCATATTATTCTTGGGAGGAATCAGATATACCGTGTCCGGCTGGATCTTCATATTATTTTCCGCCTGCACCACCGTCATCTCCGTGTGTTTTCCCAGGATATCCGCCATCAGACTCTTATAATCCGGAGACAGATGCTGGACCACCACAAAACTCAGTCCGCTGTTACCCGGCATCTGCCGGAAAAACTGCTGCAGCGCTTCCAGACCGCCGGCGGAAGCGCCGATACCGATGATCAGAGGCTGTTCCGCCGTCTGTTGTGTTTTTTCTTTCGTATCTTTTACGGTTGTCATCT
>ERZ1643250.1570-NODE-1570-length-19005-cov-5.444327_pt1 | contig 19005 bp, 31 predicted proteins | sample MGYA00579262_ERZ1643250 | MGnify/ENA primary metagenome ERZ1643250 (study PRJEB29033, sample SAMEA4952265) | chicken gut metagenome | biome: Broiler Chicken; feature: Gastrointestinal Tract; material: Caecum | place: Ireland | collected 2018 | study: Broiler... | reverse complement strand
CCATATTTTCCCGATCCCGCCGAAGTATCCCTGATCGTCCACGATGATCTGGACGCAGTCTGACGGCATGATCCACAAATCCAGTGTCTTCATCTCCCCGCCATACCGCTTCCGTTTAAACTGCCGCCGGACATACACATACGCGTTCCCGTAGTGGTTTCTGTTCATCTCAACAGCGTTCCAGAAGACCGTGGGTGTCATGAACGGGTTTGGTCTGTGCTTCAGCAGATAGGCGACTTCTGTTTCGTCCGGCTCTTTGATGCCTGTCTCTGTGTTCTGGTACAGCTTCCACGGCATTTTCGCGACCGTCTCCGACATCATCTTCAGACATGTGAAATAGGTCACATCCGAAGTCGGGTTTTTATTGTCGTCCTTTTTGATCCCGAGCCATTCCAGAAAAGACTCATCGTTCATCTCTGCCGTCGGCAGTGTGTTGATGTTCATGATCTTCGCGATCCCGTTTTTGAACTCTTTCCACATGCTCACTGTCTCGCACCTCCCTTCTTCTGGTAGAATTTTTCTTCAAGTTCAAGCCACTGTTGCAAGTATTCATTCACATCCGGCTTCACTTCTCCTTTCATCGCCATCATCCACGCGTCAATGATCGCGTCCACAATGTCGATCCTTTCTGTGCTGTATTCCTTGTCTATCTTGATTTCCCCGAAGCTGTTCGATGTCGTCTTCGCGTTTGCAATCGACCACTTCATCGCTTCGTTTCCGTCATGCTCCACATGCCCCGCCAGTAATTCCAGACGGAAGTCCACTGTCGGATCGTTCAGTTCCCGCGCCGACTGTTTCACTGCGATACTGTCGAAGCCCATTGCTTCCAGATCGGACAGGAACGCCGACGCATTGTGCGGATCGTAACAAATCCACTGCACATCAAGTTCATACTTCTCCACGGTCTTCTTCAGATACCGCAGGATATACTTGTAATCTGTCTTGATGCCGCCCATCGTCTCCGTGACTTCCACAAGCCCCTGTCTGATCCACAGGTCATAAGGGACGCGGTCTGTCTTGATGTGTTCCTGCACACGCCGCTTCGGGATGAAGCTGTGCGCATGGACATAATAGCGGCGATCCCCGCCCTCCATGAACGGGAAGACGATCGCAATCGATGTCAAGTCCCCTCCGGATGACAGGTCAAGCCCGACATAGCACTTCTTTTTCCTGAAGTCTTCCAGTGTCTTCTTGACTGCTGCCCCGTTCCAGACGGACATGTCCTTGATGTACACGTCGTTCGTCCACTGTATCCACATGTTCAGCTGTTTGACGATGAAGTCCCGAAGCGTCGACCCGCCCATCTCTTTAGCTGCCGCCGCTATCGGGATCATGTTTTCCAGTGCGTCCCGGTCAAATTCCAGTATCGGATTAGCCTTGATCCAGTTTTCAGGAGTCCACATGTCATCCGACTCGTCCATCTGTGCGATATATATGAACTGCGCGTCGTTCTCTGCGACTCCTTTCAGCACCTTCACGCAATATTCATACAGCGCATAGCAGGGCGATTTCAGGTCAAACCCTGCTGTCGTGATCACGCTGATCAGGGCTGACTTCATCTTCTTGATGCCGCCTTCGAGCAGCTTATACATCTGATCGTCCTTGTGCGCGTGGTATTCGTCCACGATGCCAAGATACGGACGGAAGCCGTCGATCGACTTTGTGTCTCCTGACAGAGCCTTGATCTTGCTGTGCGTATTCTTGCAGTCTATCGTTGAATTGTGTTCGTGTATCTTGAAGTATTCCGACAGATCGTCGTCTGAATTTATGAACTTCACGATCTCATCGAATACGATCAGAGCCTGATCCTTCTTTGTCGCTGTACAATACACTTGACCGTATCTGTACTTGTCGAAATTCCCGTAATACGTCGCAAGAATTCCATTCAGAAATGACTTTCCGTTCTGCCTTCCTAGCTGAATGTAACTTGTTCTGAAGCGTCGTCCTCCGCCTTCCTTCTTTCTCCACCCATTAAGGTTTCCGAGAATGAAGCATTGAAACGGATATGCTTCTACGCTCTGTTCTTCTTCTCCTTCCGCGATCGTCAGTGTCTCTGCGAAGTCAATGATCCTCTCCGCTTCATCCACATCGAAGTAATATTTGTAAGGTGCTGCTTTTGACTTCTCTATGTCGTCAATATGCCGTTTACACGCCAATCTGACGAGTTCTCCGGCATTGATCTTTCCTGCAAGGACATCCAGAGCGTACTGCGTTGTTCTGTCAACTTTTTTCTGCATCTTCGCCTTATGCGAATTTTGCGAACTTGTTTTCCTTCGTGACCTCCTTGTCCGCCTTCGGCACTACCAATCGGCAGCGCGACGAAACGGTCAGCCCGAAGTCCGCAGCACCCCGACGGCATTGTTTGAAATATCTGTCCTGAAGACGTGCAAGTCTTTCCACCTCTCCGTTTACGACTTCTTTTTCCATCATGATCGGCTCTCCGTCTTCGTCCTTCATTCCTGTCGGTACTTTCACAGTGAGCATGATCGGCTGCTTTGCCATCTCTTCCGTGACTGCGATGTACTTTTCCTGTGCGATGACCAGTCTTGCCAGTGCATCCACATCCAAGTTTGATATGAGATCGATCGCCCGAAGGTTTTTCACGATCGCCTTGAAGGTTTTCTTCTGCGATGCCGTCAAATACTTCGGTGCAGTTACCTTGTCCGCAGGGGCTTTCACTTCCGTCCTCTGCCGTTCTTCGATCTCTGCTTTTGTCAGATGTTTTTTACCTTTTGCGACCAGTAATTCGATCGGCTGTCTCTGCCCCGCCAACTTCTCTCTACCTCCTTTCTGCCCCGGATTTCCTTGCGTTGTGTCAGATTTTGACACTTGCGGTCTTCCCGCAATATGAAAAAAATTCCCGTGGGGAGTTTTCTCCACGATTGATGGAGGGCGCGACTAAGAAAGCCCGTTCAAAACTTTTTCGATACCCCCCGCGCTTTTCCAGTGCGCTTCGATCAGCCCGAAAAGTTCCTTCTGTGTCCTTTTTTTCGTCGCGTCGTCCTTCTTGTACAATGCTTCGATCACTCCGTGATTTTGATTGCTTAACGGGATCAGGTTCAGCGGATCAAGCCGCCTGTCCCATGCTTCAGTCAACGGTTCAATGTGATGCACCATGTCCGCCGTCTCAATCCTGTGCTGTATGTAGTAGGCATATATATCCATCCCATCATAGAGCCGGATCATCAGCATCCTTCGGCTTCTCCATGGATCAGACACATAGAAGGCGGCTGTCTTCCTGTCCCTCCGATATCTGTTATATTCCATGTGCCGGGACTGCTGCCCGCCCTGTCCTTCTGCACACGCCGGACACATAGGTATTCCCTGCGGTATGAGTGCGCCACATCTGCATTTATGGAATAACACTCTGCTTTCCTCCTTCCTCTTTCTCTGACAGGACAGCGACCGCTCTATAGCTTCCGCTGCCCTGCATACAGAAGGGCAGAAGTGCAATGAAAAAGACCGATCCAACACTTCCGTGCTGTTCGGTCTTCTCTGTGCAACATTCCACACTATCATTTTATCTCGTTATTTCCCGGTAAAAAACCCCGACTTTTCCCGCACTTTTCCCGCGTGCCTGCTGCCATTTCCCCAAAAAAGTGTACACAAATATCCGCATTGTGTTATATTCCGTGTATTCCGAATAATTTGACTGATATCTGCTTCATGATCTGCTTTGACCATTCCGCCGGACTGTTCTTTCCGCAGTTCATCCGCTCCGTGATCTCTTCGTATGTCATGCCCTCTATATAGCGCATTCTGAACGCCTGATACTTGTAGTGTGTGCCTTTCGCGATGCTCTCTTCTTCCGTCTCCTTCAATGCCCTGTCTATGTTCATGACCATCATTGCCGTGACCATTTTCGATTCCCGTACAGACCGAAGATGTGCTTTCTCTCCTGCGAAGATCATGTATCTGTCATCTTCGATTTCCTCTTCCTCTGATATCGCGCATTCTATGTACTTCTTCAGTTCTGAATAGGACTCCATCAGTCTCCGCGTATTATACAGTGTTTTCTTCTGCTCTGCCCTTCTTTCTTCTTTCCTCACTTCCCGGAAGGCGTTTTTCACAGCTTCTTCGATCGTTTCTTCCAGTTTGCCCGGTGGAGTTTCTTTTTCATCCTCTTTTTTTGATATCTCCTGATTGTTCACTTTTTTGATCTCCTTTTTAGCTGTTCCGCCCGTATATGCCCGCGCCTTCTTACCATTGGCAGTTTTTTCCGCCTTCTCTCATTGTTTGACATTTCCATCTTTGCGATCTGCCACTTGTCAAGTTCGAGCCGTTTCCACGCTTCCACGATCGTTTCTGCAATCTGTCGCAGGGCTTTCGACACTTCGTCCATGTCATATCTTGCTGATGCGAACGCTTTTCTGGCTTCCTCCAGATCAAGTTCTTCTGTTCGACATTTCCCCGCCACAAGACCGCTTCCGATGATTGTTCCGTTCTTTATCATGGCTTCCGTGGTCATCTTTCCCGCCTTGTCCGCGGCTTCTCTGATCATTTTCCCTGCCGCTTCCGCCTTCTGCCCCTTTTCCTGATCGGGCTTTCTGAATATCGCTCCGACTTTCCTGAATGCGTCTTTCGCGATCTCTTTTAATCTCATTTCTTCACTTCCCTTCTTTCCTTTTAGCTGAAAGGCAATTCGTCTTCTATGCCGTCAGGAATGTTCATGAAACCGTCATCCGTGTAGTCTGCCGATGGTGCTTCCTGCTGCCCGCCTGCTGCCGCGTGTCGTTCGCTGCTTGCCTTGCTCTCTCCGAATTCAATTTCTTCGCATATAACTTCCGTCGTGTATACCTTCACGCCTTCCCGGTTCGTATAGCTTCCTGTCTGTATCCTCCCTGATATTTCAAACTTCACACCCTGCTTCCCGTATTTCTCCATGAACTCGCCCTGTCGTCCGAATGCGACGCATGGAATGAAGTCCGCGCTCTGTGTGTTCTGATCTCTCTTTACCTTCCGATCCACCGCAAGAGTGAACCGGGCGATCGCTTTCGGTTCATTCCCTTGTGAGTATCTGACGACAGCGTCACGCGTCAGCCTGCCGGAAATAATCGTTTTATTCATCCTTTTTCCCTCCCTTCTTCCTGATCTTTCCGATCGTCGCCTTTATTATCTCCGTTACTACCAGAACGACCAGTGCGACAAGTATCACGATGAACCCGATCTGAAGGATCGCGATGATCACTCCACCAAGTCCTGCATTTACTTCTTGTATCCACTCTGAAAACATTTCTTCTTTCCTCCTGCTTCTTTGATATTCATTGCACACAGCAGAGCGCGTTCAATCTGCTGCATCTCCTTTTCCGTCACTCTCCCGATGTATCTTTGTATCCTGCTAATACTGACCGTTGTGGGCTGTTCGCATAATGCGACCGACTCGCGCTTTATGCTTCGGATCGTGACGTGCGTTTCCATTTCTTTCTTCGGCTGTGTCGTCAGGAACACCGCGATCAGATCGCCGCTGTACTTGTTCAGGAAGTCCGCCGACACGATGACCGCAGGGCGCGTCTTCCTGATCTCGCTTCCGATCCGCCCCTTGTCGTTGCTGATGTAGTATATCTGTCCTCTTTTTACCTTCGGTCTGTCTTCTCCTGTCATCGTCTTCCTCCATACTTTTCTTTCAGCATCTCTTCCCGGCAGCGGATGTCATTCTTCAGTTCCTGCTCCTGCTCCGCATACTTCCGCGCCCGGTCTGCCCGCTTGTTCTGGATCGCCCTGTTGACCCTCGCCCTGATCTGTCTTCTTTTCTTGATCAGTTCCTCCTGCTGCCGATCCAGAATGATCACGCTGTAATCTTCGCCGCATAGCGGACAGGTGAAATACTGTTCAATCACATCGTCCCCGTTTTCATCTTGTGCGATCACCCGGTTCTTCAGTTCAATCTCGTCCAGGGCGAACTCCTGTCTGCATGTGTCGCATATCAGTTCCCGCATGTCTCGCCCTCTCTTTCGTCGAAATACGTCGCTTCCATGTCTGCGATATGCAGGGCGGCGGCGATCGGATACATGCGGAAGGCTTCCGACATTTCCCGGCTTCCTCCCCTCACCGCATCGTCAAACGCTCCCATGTGCCACCGGATCGCCGCGATCTCCTGCAATGTCAGCACGAACCCGTTCTTCTGAATGAGGATCACGCTTCTTTCTCCGTGACCAACAGGAAGCGCGACATTGCTGTTATATTTCCATGATCCATCCTCCTGTTCGATATATCTTCCAGTCTTGCACACATCATGAAGTAGTGCGACGATCGCCATTGATTTCCGATACTCCCTGAACCTTTCTTCTTCCGCTCTGATCATCATTCTGTTATATACATTCATCGTGTGCTTCAGAAGACCGCCTTTGAATGCTCCGTGGTACTTTGTCGACGCGGGCGCGGTATAAAAATCCGTCATGCTTAACCATTCCATCAGTTCGTAAAATCCGAAGCGTTTTCCTGCTGCCCATTTCATCGCATCCTCGAATTCCTTTCTTGTTCCCTCTGCTTTGTACATCCTTTCACCTCCTATTCTTCCGGCTCTGGCATGAATCCCGACATGTCCTCTATGATCTGCTTGATCGCCATGACCGTGTATCCTTCCCCGATCCCGGCGCATGTGTTTTCCGTGTCCGTGTATGTGACTTCTGCTTTGATCTGTTCTCCCGTGAACTTCCCGTCATGAAATACTTGTAATACGACCACGTCTCCCGGTCTGTATTCCCCTTTCACGATCATGTACGGCTTCCCTGCGATGATCTCCTGCATCCGGCTTCCGCTTACACGCAGGAACTTTTCTTCTTTCTTTCCGTCTGCGTCAGAAGGCAGCGTCTCCGTCTCCTTTTCTTCCTTCTGCTCCCGCAGCTTCTTCGCTGTGTCTCTGTCGATCTTGTCCTGCTCTTCGCTGTATCTCTGTTCCTCCGTCTTCTCCGCTTCCGCCTTGTTGACGTAGCGATCGCAACTTGTACATGTTGATGTCTTCACATTGCAATCAGAATACCTCTGACAGCTATAACAGAGCGATGTGACGCTTTCAGGATGCGCCTGCTGCCATTCTTCGCCGTCCTCTGTTTCCTCGTCCTCTGGCTCTTCCTGATGCGTCTGACAGCCTTCTGCGTCCTCCTGCATGTCTTCAATCGTCATCTGTCCGTCGATCTCTTCCTTCTCTGCTTCCTCCCTCTGCCGCTCTTTGATCTCTCTGACTTCCTTCAGCGTGACCCCGTGTTCCTGATGCCGTTCCAGTATTTCCTTCTGTGCTTCCTCGCTCATTCCGCTGATCTCGTATGCCGCGCTTAATGTCAACCGACCTTCCTTCAATTCCTCTGTGAACTCCGGGATCAATCTCTTGTTGATGCTCTCGATCTGCGCGATCTTTGTCGATGACATGTTCATGATGTTCGCGATCACGTCCCGCAACCTTCCGCTGTCCAGTTTGTACCCCTGAAGCGTCAGACCCTTCTCCTTCATGTATGTCAGTGTCTCCTTCAGTTCCTTCTCTTCCTTCAGAACGTCCGTCACCGTCTTATCCCGGTATCCGTTGGCAAGGATCAACTGCACCCGTTCTTCGCACTCTTCCATCGGTGTCTTAATCTGACACGATGCGATTTCAAATTCTTCATGCCCCTGCTCCACGAGCATCTTCAGCGCGCGCCACCGTCTTTCCCCTGCGATGATCCTATATTCTCCCTTTTCACAAGGATCATTCACCACGACCAGATTGTCCATGAGTCCGATCGCATATATATCTTGTGCAAGTTTCTCGATGCCTTCCATCGAATAGAAGTTCATGTCATTGCTGTACATCCTGTTTATGCTGATGTCTTTTGTTCTGAAGCGCGCCTTCGGCTTGTTGTCCATCGCCGCCGTCGTTCTCTTGTTCAACGCGTCAACCACGTTCCACCCTGTCGCCATGTTTCACCCTCCTATAAATTCAATCTGTACCCTTTCCAGTTCTTCGTCCGTCGCGTTCTTGATGTCTGCATATCCGTCTTCTTTTCTCTTCTGTGCTTTGAATGCTCTTCTGATCAGTTTCTTCAGTTCTTCCTGATCCACCGCAATCTTCAAAAGACTGTATGCATCGCTTACCCTCCGGCTGATCTGCTTTTCTGTCAGTTCTTTTTCTCCGTCGATCTTCTCCATCTCTTCCATGAAGTCCGCATCCTTTATCATGGCGATGTCTGCGATCTTTCTCGCCATCTCTTCGGCTTTCTCTTCCGCCTGCTCCTTTGCGTCTGCTGCCGCCTTCAGGCTCTCGAAGTCTTCAATGCTGATCTGCACTTTCCCGTCAATGTACATCCCGATCCCTCCATTCTTCCATCAGTTCGTGAGTGACCGCCCGATAGTCCTGTGTCGCTGTTCCTCGCTTCGAGAACACGGGAAGCGGTAAATGTGCCATTGTAGACTTCTCTGCTGTAATTGACCGCCGGATCGGTGTCTGAAAGCATTCATAGCCCGATCCCGTTTCAATCCACTCTTGAACCTGAAGCGACGTTTTGTTCTTCTGTCTCATTGTCATGAGCAGCTTCATCCTGATCTTGTCATTGATCCGCCTGATGCCGTCCAACTGCTCCGCCATATTGTCGGCGGCTTCGATCTCGAACCCTCCGATCTTGACCGGGACGATCACCAGATCGGCGGCTGCCAGAACATTCGTCACCGCCATGTCCAACAGCAGCCCGCAGTCAACAATGCAGTAATCATATGCCTGCTTCACTTCCTCCATCGCTGCCTTGAAGCGCAGCACCTGATCCCCCTGCTCCAACAACAGCAGCTTCATGTTCGTCCGCATCAGATACCCGTTCGCCGGAATGATGTCAATGTGTTTGTGCAGCGTCGTCTGTATCAGATCATTCGTCGAGTATTGTCCGCCTGATGCCCTGTGATCCTCTAACAGTTCCGACATTCCCCGTCCTTCTGGTTCGTATCTTTCGTACAGCATTGAGATGTTCCCCTGCTGATCCGCGTCCACGATCAGCACATTCTTTTCTTCTTCCTCTCCTAAAATCCACGCGATCGAAGACGCTGTCATGGTCTTCCCGATCCCGCCCTTCTCGTTCATTACTGCAATAATCTTCATGATGTGTGTTCCTCCTTCTCTATGCTTCCAGTTCAATCACATGATAGAGTGTCATCTGCAAGTCGCTGAAGCTGTAATCTGCCGCCTGATCCGGCAGAAGCGGCGACCTCAATCCTTTTTCCTTCCACCGCCTGTGTGCGATCTCTGGCGCGCCCTTGATCCGCTTCACGACTTCGTCAGCATACTTCTGACGATCCTCTTCTTCCATCTGACCCATAAACCCGACGAACAGATCGCGACCGCCTTTCACGATCCGTATTCTGTCAGGATTTCGCAGCAGTGTCATCAGGTCTTTAAGTCTGATCTTTGTTTCCACGTCCTCCCCTCCCTGTCTCCCGGATCACTCCGTCTTTTATCGTGCTGTTGTTCGGTATGCTCATGTAGACTGTTTTTCCGTCGTCCAAAACCACCCTTCCAAGGTTCAAATATTCTTCGATCACTCTGATTGCATCTTCCGCTGAATAGCACGTCGCGACGAAGTGTCCTACTTTTTCCATGTCCTGAAGGAATTCTTTCTGTTCTTCCGTCTTCCTGTTGTTTCCGTACTTCATTTCGATGTACAGCCCTATATATATACCCTTTCCGTACGGAAGACAGATGTCAGACACTCCCGCCTTCACTCCCATCTGCTTCAGCTTCACCGCTTCGCGCTTGTTTCTACTGCCACCGTTCGGAATATGGTGTATCCACTTCAATTCAGGATACTTGTTTACGTTCCACCGCGCCCACTCCATGACATTAATCTGCTCTGTATCCTCTGACCTGATCGCGTTTCTCAAATTCACGTTCTTTTCCCTCCTTCTCACAATACTTTCATTCCTAAGATTTCCATGTCCTTCAGCACATTCCCGGTCAATCCCATCCAGAGCATCCTTCTGAATGCTTTGTGAGCTCTGATACCCGACTCCTTCGCGATCCATTCCCGCAAGAGTGCCTTTGATGTGCGGTACATGTCCCTGACTTCCTCTCTGTGTGCCGCCATAATCTCCGCCGCCCTTTCCGTGAAGACGTTCCATTCTCCTGATCCTTCTCTGATCTTCGCTGCTTCCAGTTCTTCCTTGATCACCTTCGTCGCATATACCTCCGCTTCTGTGATCGGCTTTTCCGCTCCAAGCACTTCGCTCATGATTTCCCTTGCTGTCGTTTTCATTGTTGTTCCCTCGCTTTCCTTGTTTCTTCCTTCAGTTGCTCCGCCCTGTTCATGATCTCTTCGTTGTAATCGTATTTCACGATCCCCTTGTTCCACAGGTGCGTCCTCGCTCCCTGCATCCCGTAATTGTAGGCAGCCAACACATAATAGTTCCGATCCTTCTCCGGCACGTCCTTCAGTTTCTCTTGAAGTTCCGCCAGAAAGTCCACTCCGACGCGCACGTTCTGGAATGGATTTAACAGGTTTCCCGCGCCTATGCGCTCCATCCTGTCCGTGTGCCACTTTTCCATGACCTGCATGTAGCCCTTTGACTCCCCGTCGTCCCCCACAGCATCCCATCGACATTTACTTTCCCTCTCAATCAGCGCGAAGACCATTTCATAGTCCACGCCATATTCCTGACAGATGCAGTATGTATATACCTGTGCAATGACCGGGAATGTCCCGCCTGCTGCCCTGCATTCTTCTGTGATATCGTGATAATAAAATCCTTCCACTTCTCCCGCGCTCCAATCCTGCGACATCGTATTGAACGGATAGTCATATTCTCCGATCATGTCGCATCCGTATATATCCACATCCGCCGCCTGCACTTTCTCCCCGATCATGGTTTCCTTCTCCTGATCCCTCGCCGCCGTCACGCATGTGATCAACAGAACACCTCCCGCAAGCGCGAACCCTGCGATCCATGGTCTTTTCTTTATCCCCCTGAATACTCCGTCAAACAGGTCAGCGATCAGAATGAACACGGCGCAGGCGATCCGCTTTGCCTTTCTGATCCGTCTTTTTCTTGCCCTCCTTCTGGCTCTTTCTCTTCTTCTGTCCCTCATTCTTTCCCCTTTCCGGCGGTCTGTGCATCCTTGCCGCTATGTAGAACCGCCCGTTGAACACGTTGTATCTGATTTCGCAGGATGTCATCGTGTAGCCGTCCCCCGCATACCACTTCGACAGCTTGTCTTCGACTGTTGCCTTCCCGGTCACGATTTCGTCCACATCCTTCTGTTTGAACTTGTAGTGGTTTTTCCTGACATCCGGCTTCTTCAGCCCCTTGCTTGCCTTCCATGCCTTTTGATATTTGCTGCCTGCTGCCCCCTTCTGCTTCTTCTGCTTCGTGATGTACATTGCCATCCCTGACAGCCCGTTCTCGTCCTTCTGAAGCCGTCTGACCTCGTTTCTCTTTCCCTTGTTCCATGTGTCTTCGACCGTGTCCATATCAATGTCCCCGTCCATGACTATGTGATGATGCCATCTTCCTTTCTCGCTGCACTCCGTCACGTATATGTACCGCGCATTCTTTAGCCCCTCTTTCTTCCTGCGGTAATTGATCCGCTTGATGTAGTTCGTCATGTCCTTCTGCGCTTCCTGCATCGAAGACGGCATGTTCGCATCTGTATAGGTGAACGTCGCCCATATATCCCGATCCGTGAAGTTCTCATTGATCAGCCTTTCGCAATATTTCCGGCTGTTCTTCTCGTTCAGGTTTCTCTGTGCCTGTCGCTGCTTCTTCCTCCTGCCTTCATCCGGGATCAGTGACCGCTCCTGTCTTCTGAACTCTGGATATATCTCCACGTCCATCTGGTCTCCTGCCCTGATCTCCTTTGTGGCATACAGCGATCTGACCTTCCCTTCCTTCAGCATCCTCTCCGCATTGGACTCTTCCATATCGTGCAGTTGTTTTTCATATGCTGCTTCATAGTCGTATTCTATGAAGGCAGCCTTCCTTTTCCTCCTTGCCATACATTCGCCCTTCCTGTTTCGTTGATATGTTAGTATCTATTACAAGGGCGCGAAGCCATCTGACCATCTCCGATCTGTTGACATCTCTGCACATAATCTGTATAATATTTCTTGACAGATGTGTGTTTTATAGAGTGCATTGAGATGTCAACCGACAGCTTCGGAAGCCGCCAAGCAATTCCGAAGCTGTTCTTCTTTTTTCAGGATGCCTTCGCTGTCCTTGTGCTGATCCCGGACAGCTGCACTTTGATCCCGTCGCCCCGGCTTGATAAGATCAGCGCGATCGCCTTAAAGACTTTCGCTGCGTCAAGTTCTTTCTTCATGTTCTCTTCTCCTTTCTCTGTAAACTCTCATATAGTGCTTCATGTAAAATCTTTGACATTCTTTGCAATAGCAGTATTTCTTCCCCTTTGCGTTCGGCTTCCTGAAGTCTTCTTCCTCTTTCGGCTGACCGCACATCGAACACATGCGTGTCACGTCAATTCCTCCCCGAACATCAGACTGGCGATGTACTCTTCTTCAGCTTCGTTATAATCACTTTCATAGAACGGGCAGTCCGTTCCAATCCCGAAGACCTCTGCTTCCCCTTCTGTCATCTCGTCGATCTTCCGGCAGTCGCTCAACCTTCCCGCCGGACTTCCGAAGTATTCTTCATGATCATAGATCGCATGTCTGCATGTCTCGCACGTCTTCGTGACTTCCGCCTTCATGTCATTCCTCCGTCCATATCTCATTCGCTTCTTTTTCTCTCCCGCGCTCCATGTAATAGTCATACAGAAATTCTTTCTGTGCCTTTGTGTATCTCTTTTCCGGCTTCTTTGTGGGAAACGCGATTCCCTGTGATGTATTGTGAAGAAGAACCCATCCCCTTTCTATGAGATAGTCTCCGAATGTGTGAAGGCTGTCCGACATGAACTGTCCCGGCTGATGTATTCCCGCTGCGATCCAGTCTTCTTCCGTCATGTTTTCCTTTATGAACTTTTCAGCGAAGTCCTGATGATCCGCCCACTTCACTTCGTGGAATGTTCCGTCCGGCTCTAACCATCCATAATCTTCTGTGCTGTGTTCCTCTTCATCCATCATCCTGTCTATATAGCTTTGAAGCATGCCCCCGAACTCGTCTTCTACCTCCTGCCCGGTTTCCTTCATGACCTCCCGTCTCTCCCGTTCTGTCAGATGCTCCATCGCGACCGCGTACCATTCCCGCATCTTGTCCAGTTCCTGCTGTGCTTCCCTCTTCTCCCGCTTCGCTTTTGTAAGCTGCAAGAATATGTTCTGGCTGTCTTTCACTTCCGGCTGTTCATCCGCGTCGTATGTGACCATGTGAAACGTGCCTGCTGCCGTGTCTCCTTTCAGTTCCGCGCGTCCGATCAGTATGTCTTCCGCATATCTCCTGATCTTCTTTTCTGGCATGTCCGTCCCGCACATGCAGCTTTCCAGAAGATCAATGATCTTATCAAAGTCCTTCCCCTCGCAAAAGAGCCATTCCCTCGCAAGGTTCGTTATAAATTCGCCCTGGACTGAAAAGCAGAGCGTTTTCTGTGTTTCTGCCATTCCTTCCTTTCCTCCGTTCTCACTTACTGCATCAATAGCAACTCAAAATTGAAGTGGATCATGCCCCCTTCTGGCGATCATTAAACTGTGTCGTTGCTTTTCACCTTAAAAAGCATCTGAAAACCTGTTTACCATCCGCGTGTAATTCAGGCAGTACACGCCCGCCGCTATGTTTTCACAGTCTTCCTCTGATGTCTGTCAGCTTGCCATCATCAGCGCAGAAGTCGCCATCTCCTGCGGACAGGGGAAGCGTCCCCCTGTTTCGGCTTTATCACTTTAGTATCTGTCCATCGCATAGTAGAAGACGCTTCGCATGGTGTCCTTCAGATTGTCAAAGTATTCAAGCTGATCCGTGATGTCTTCATCGTGCTCGTCGTACACTGTGAACCATCCCGTCGCCTTGTCGTACACAAGTCTGAAATATGCTTTCCCCTGATCTCCGTTCATCTCTTCGAGATACTCCCACCACATCCAGACTTCATCTTCCTTTACGACCGGAACTTTCCACTTCCAGTTCTTATCTTCCATGTTGATCTGGCGGATCAGTTCGTCGATCCGCCGTCTTGTTCTCTCTTCCCTGAACCCTGCTGCCGTATGTGTCATTTCTCTTCTTCCCTCCTATACTTCGCCTGCTGCCTTTGTGATAGACCATCCTCTCGAACTGCTTTTGATGCCATCCCCGAACTCCATGTCTACAAGTATCTTCATGGCGTTCGCCCTGTTGATCTCGAAGTTGAATGTCGTCGCCGCATCGTCCAGAGCATCCAAGATCGCATATATATCTGTCGATCTGTATTCAAATTCATGCCGCCCTGTGTCTATCGCTAATATGTAATGATGCGCCTGTGCCTTTTCCTTCTCCCTCTGCTCTTTCTCCTTCAGTTCCTTGTACAGCTTTTCGATCCCGTTCATGTCGTGCTTCTTGTAGTAGTCCGCGATCTGCTCCTTCGTCTTGAACTGTTCGCAGTTCATGTATACATATTCGATCCGATCCCAACATTCCGGCGCGACCTGTATTCCTGTCAGCTTCTCAAACTCATGTATCATCATGTCTCTATTCTCCTTTTCTAATCTATTTAACCTATGTAGAGATACTGGAAATGTCGGTTCAAATAATTCTTCAATTTCATCCACCATCATGTCCTTGCTCCCGCCTTTACCATCCGAAGTGATATTCACTTTTATTCTCGAAGTTCATAGTGATCGAAGACGCAGTTATATTGGCTTCAGATGCCTCATGTACTTCCGTCACTTTGATGCCTTTCTGAAGGTTTTCCTGTGCGATCCTCCACGCTTCTAAATATGATTTTGCTCTTAAATATCCGAAGCAAAGTTCCGCCGAGAAGTTCTTCCAGTACGCTATGAATATCTTTTCTTTCTGAACGCCCTCCCTGTTCTCCCTGACTTCTATGTTCCTTCTTTGTCTGTGATCGAAAACGTCGATCCCTCCAAGTTCTCCCCGTGTGATCGTGTATAATGCTTTCGTGTCCGCCTTCGTCGCATCGTCTTTATTCGCTTCCCATATATCCATGTCCTTATAGATCGCTGCGATCTTGCATCTCTCTTCGTCTTCATAGCCGTATATCCTTACCGAGTCCATCGCTGCCCGGTATACTCTTTTCAGTTCTGCGTCTTCCAGGAATTCCTCTGTCTGAAGCACCTGACTTCCGTCTTCTCTTTCAATTACTGTCTGTATTTTCGCTATCCACATATCTGTGTCCCTCTTTCCACTTACTCCCGGCGTGTCACCGCCGGGACTCAAACTCTACGCTGTCTTTGCCTGCATCTCGTTTTTCGCCTGAAACCCGATCATGATGCCCTTGACGATGTTCTTTTCGTCGCTTGTCAGTTGTTTCAGCAGTTCGATCATGTCGCGGACATCTTCGTTCTGGCTGTTCAGGCTTCTTTCATTCTGTACTGCTGCCATGTCGTGACCTCCTTTCCTCTGTGCGCTTATTGCCTTTTCTCTTTCCTTCTTTTATAATTGGATGTACGACCATACCAAAATGAAAGAAGGTGAATTATGAAACGCGTTAAATATTCTTTTTCTGATTCAGATGTTTCGGCGATCCTTTTCGCTCTGTCCGTGCTTCCCTCTTTAGGTCTGGAAAGTACCGAAGTTCAGTCTGAAATTAACTTTCAGTGCTGCCGTTCTGCCGGACAAAAACTTATTTCCAAAAGGACAGACATCACTCCGAATGAATTTCGCGTCATCCTCGGTTCTCTTCATGCTGTGCAGCTTATCAACCGCGGGGAAATCGAAGCCGACCTTGAAACAAAAAAGCAATGTAGCAACTACATGTTTTCTGTCAATAAGCTTGTTTCCGCTTTAGATGAACAATCTTCATAGGTCACTGTGATTTTTACTTCATTGTCTTCAAAATTTTCATTCAGCAGCCGTCGAAGCCTTTCGACGGCATTTTCTTTTTTCACTTTCTCACCGCCTTTCTGTTCTCTGTAAGTTCCTTACATGGACATCTTAGTCTATTAAATAGTTTTTGTCAACATCTTTTTGTCTATTTAATAGACTTTTTTATTGACTCCTATTCTATGCCGTGATATTGTATAAGCAGAAAGAAGGTGATAAACATGACGCAGGGCGAACGTGTCAGAGAAATAAGGAAGGCGTTGAACCTTACTCTTGAAAAGTTCGGCGAAAAAGTCGGTGCTAAAAAGAATACAATGAGCGCCATCGAAACCGGGCGAAACGCATTGACTGAACAGATGTCAAAATCTATCTGCCGTGAATTTAATGTCAATTATGATTATCTGGTAAACGGCGAAGGGGATATGTTCTCGAACTTGCCGCAGACGATCCTTGATGAATTGTGCAATCAGTACGATCTCGACACTCTTGATCGACTGATCGTCGAAATGTACATAGGTCTTCCGTCGCAAGATCGTGAACGCGTAAAGGAAGAAATCAAGAAACTTGCAAACAGATTTTCAGAAATGGAATAGTGAATTATGAAATACGGATACAGAAAGCCAAACATAAATTCTCGCATAAAAGCCCGCACAACAGGCAGAGTCAAACGATCCGTCAAACGCGCAGTAAATCCTTTATATGGTAAAAAAGGTATGGGGCTTGCAACCAATCCGAAGAAGTCTATTTATAACCGCGTTTATAGTAGGACGACTGTTGATGCTTTTTCGCATCACTCTTCCTCTCCCTCATTTTCTTCTTCTGATTTTTCTTCTTTTGGACAATCTGGTCGGTCTTCCGATCCTAAAGAGAAGAGAAAAACAGGGCGCGTGATGATCTTTTTCGGTATATTGTGCGTTATCGGTTTTTGTGGTTCTTTCCTCCCCGGCTTCATTGTCTGCGCTGCCCTCTTGTTCTTCTTCGGTGTCCGCAGACATAAGGCTTTTAAGTCATCTTTGAACGAAAACGGGAAGCCCGAATGATGTCGGCTTCCCGTTACACTTACCTGTATATATAAACATACAGTATCAAATTATAGGCGCGTGTCAGCTGTGCTTCTGACATCTTATCAAGTATCGCGTCTATTTTCTTCCTGATCATCCGATCCCCTCCTTCCGAAGTGGGATGATACCACAGAGGGCGATCCGGCGGAAGACCTTCGGTCACTATTTCCGCATATCAGGAAATCCGGCGCGGAAGTCTTGCGGCTTCCTGCTGCCTGCATTATAATCACTTGTACTTTGAAATGAACAGATCGGTGATGCGCAAGTCCAGAGCGGACGCGATCGCTTCCAACTGTCGAAGTGTCGGCGATGTCTTTCCATTCTCGATGTAGTTGAGCGTCGTCTTGCTGATCCCTGTCAGGGCTTCAAGCTGCACAAGTGTCAGCTTCTTCTCCGATCGTGCCTGCCATGTCGTGACCTCCATGTGGTTTTCCTCCTGTGTGGTTATGATTGACATGTGGTCAGGCTCTCATAACTGAAAAGAGACAGCCGCTGCAACGACTGTCCCTTTAAGAACTTAAGTCTGCGGAAAAAGTTGTCCGTAGAATAAAGCCCCACAATCTTTATTCTACCATAAGACAGCTTCTTTCGCTATACAGAAAGAAGGTTTTTATGTCCCGTTTTGTTCCTAACCCTGCACTTTTCGGGATGACTGTCGCGAAGTATATCCGATGCAGCCACGACGACCAGGTCGCCCACGGGGAAACCCTCGAAGCGCAGGACTCAATCCTTGATGAATTTATCGAAGTCAACCGCATGATCCTTGTTGACACTTTCATAGATGAAGCCACGACCGCCCGGAAGCGTCTGTCAAGCCGGAAGGACTTTTCCCGGCTGATGAACTGCGTGAAGTCGCAGTCCTTCCAGATGATCATATTCACGAAACTCGACCGATGGTTCAGGAATATCGCCGATTATTATAAGACGCAGGAAGTCCTTGAAGCGAACAGCGTCCAATGGAAAGCGGTCACAGAGCAGTATGACACGACAACCGCAAACGGGCGGCTGTACATCAATATCCGCCTGTCTGTCGCACAAGATGAATGTGACCGTGACTCCGAGCGTATCAAAGACGTGTTCGCCCACAAGCTGAAGAATAAGACGTACATTTCCGGCAGCCTTCCGCGCGGTCTGAAACTGGATGAAGACAAGCATGTGATCATTGATCCTGAATGGAATCAGTTCGCCCTTGACATGTTTGACCATTTTGAAGCGACGTGCAGTAAACGAAGCACGCTGCTGTATTTGAAAGAGAAATACAATATGTATCTGTGTTATGACACGATCAGCCGGAACTTGAAGAATACGCTCTATAAGGGGGAATATCGCGGCGATCCCGACTTCTGCCCTCCTACGATCCCGCCGGAACGGTTCGACCGCATCCAGAAGTTAGCTGTCAGGAATGTCAGGAAGCGTCACACAAACCAGACGTACATCTTCGCCGGACTCCTTGTCTGCGCTGACTGCGATCATTATTTAGTCGGTACTGTCACATATGGGAAACTGGCGGACGGATCGGAAAAGGTGTACAAGAATTACAGATGCAATCAACGGGCGCAGTCCCACAGCTGCACGCACGGGAAGCATCACCGCGAAGAACTCATTGAAGAATATCTTCTGTCGCACATCCGCCCCGCGCTGTCCGAGTACATCGCGCATTATGAAGTGACCGCAGCAGCAGCCGACAAGCCCGATCCGGCGGCAGAAGCGGCGAAGGTGCAGCGCAAACTAAAGAAGCTATATGATTTATTCATGGATGATCTGATCGGTAAAGAAGAGTATAGATGTGAGTACGAGAAATTTCAGAAGCAGCTAACAGAGATAAAGGCGAAGCCTGCTGCCCCTGTCCGTGATCTGTCCGGGATGAAGTCCCTACTATCCGGCGACTGGCAAGATGTATATTCCACCTTCAGCGATCAGGAGAAGAACACTTTCTGGAAGTCCTTCATCGACAGAATCGTTGTGCATGAAGACAACAGCATGGACATTTCTTTTTTATGATCTCATTTCTACTAACTACGCATTGCCGGTAGGCTCATCGGCAAGAATGACCGGCGCCTCACTGGCCAGAGCCCGTGCG
>ERZ1643250.1569-NODE-1569-length-19009-cov-4.583518_pt1 | contig 19009 bp, 17 predicted proteins | sample MGYA00579262_ERZ1643250 | MGnify/ENA primary metagenome ERZ1643250 (study PRJEB29033, sample SAMEA4952265) | chicken gut metagenome | biome: Broiler Chicken; feature: Gastrointestinal Tract; material: Caecum | place: Ireland | collected 2018 | study: Broiler... | reverse complement strand
AAAAACAGCCCGCGCAGACCCGCGCCTCACTTCCACGCGGCAGGTGAGAGCAGGCGGCTCCTCCCGCCCGGTGACGCGCTGCAGCAAACGCACCACCGCATAGGCCAGCACGCTGCTGAGCAAAAAGACAAGCGGAGAAAGATCAAAATAGACAATGAAATTGCGGACGAAAATGCCTTCGGCAGACGTGAACAGCCACAAGGCCAGGAAAAAACCCGCAAAAGCAAAACTGACAAGATAAAAGGCGAGCACCGCCTGCACAAGCCGCTTGCCCGTGGGGATTGGGAAGGAGATCAGGATGAGCAGAAGGGAAAGCGCAAGCCGGAACAGCAGCGGCAGAACAGCAGGCAGCGGCGGAAGCAGAATACTGAGCGAAAACACTGCCCCCACGGCTGCGCCCGCCAGCAACCGAAGCCGGCGCACCGCCAGGTGCAGAAAGCGGCCCACCGCGAGCAGCAGAAAATAATTCACGAACAGGTTAACGCCCAGAAGGACATCAATATAGACAACCGGCAATGCCATCCCCTCCTGTCTTTTTATTATAGGACCGGGCATGACCGGTTTTTTGTCGCAAAAACGGCCGCCCTCAAACTTTCCGTCTGCAGGCGGCCGCTCTCCAAAGGCAGCCGCCGCTTATGTAGCGTGGCGGCCGCCGAGACCAAAACTGATGGACAGGGCTTCATCCACCCTGTGCATGTTGCCGGAGTCCACCCGGCCCATCCGCTCTTTCAGGCGGTGTTTATCGATGGTGCGCACCTGCTCGAGCAGGACAATCGAATCCTTGGAAAGGCCTGTGGTGCTGGACTCCAGAAGAATATGCGTGGGGAGCTTCGCCTTCCCTTTCTGGCTGGTAATGGCAGCCGCGATGACCGTGGGACTGAAGCGGTTTCCCACATCGTTCTGCACGATTAGGACCGGCCGCACGCCTCCCTGTTCCGAGCCCACCACAGGACTAAGATCCGCATAATAGATATCGCCTCTTCGAATGGTCACTTTTTTCACGCTCCGCTGTCCCAAAAGGGGAAATTCGTTCGAACGTACTCTTAGTTTGGACGGTTTCGCATTCGTTTATACAGAAGCGGCCGGGGCAACGGCATCTCTTTGCCTTTTCCCGCCGCCCCATACTATTACACGGAAAGCGAAAATGACAATTTTCCCGCATGACAGAAAACGAGACCGCGGACCGGTATGCCGGTCCGCGGTCTCGCGGGGACGCTATTCGGTTCCCGCCGCGTAAAATATGACAGAAAGAGAAAGGCCCGGCACGCTCAGCCCGCGCAACCGGCCTGTAAGCGGATCGGCCTGCACCGTGTATGCTTCCCCTTTCACGCTGCCGGTAAAGGAACCCTCCTCGGCAGGCGTCAGAGAGCCGGGACGCGATGCGTCCTCGAGAAAAGCGTTGAGACGCACGGCGAAGCAATCCTGCGGCAGGGGGCAATCATCACTTCTGGCTTCCAGCCCCGCACACGTTTGAGAAAAGCCGTTTCCCGTCCAGTGGTAACCAATCTGCTCCGTTTCATAGGAGATCACGCCGGATCCCTGCCGATCCACGGTGCAGAAAAAAGAGAGTTCCCCGCTGGTCACGGCAGCCCTGCACCGGAACACAAACTGCAGCTCCTGCTGCGAGAGTTCCTGCGAACGGCAGCCCGCCAAACAGAAACAGGCAATAACACAGAGCAGGCAAAGCAGTCGGCGCAAGGCAACCCCTCCCAGCAGTCATTCAGCGGGCAATCAGCGCCCAAGCTCCAAAAAGACGGACGGCAGCTCTTCAATGAGATCCGTGGGAAGCATGGCCGCCTGCGAAAAGCGCGCGGCACAGCGATCCCCTGCTGTGCCGTGGAGCCAGACGGCCGCCGCAGCGGCCTCCTCTGGAGCACAGCCCTGGGCCAGCAGCGAACCAATCATGCCGGCAAGCACATCGCCCGAGCCTCCCTTAGCCATGCCTGCATTGCCCGTCAGGTTAATCCAGGCGCGGCCGTCCGGCGCGGCAACAATCGTACCCGCCCCCTTGAGGACGAGTGTCACGCCGTTTTCCCGGGCGAAAGAACAGGCGGCGGCCAGCCGGTGGCGCTGGACATCCTCCACGGTCCGACCTGTCAATCGGGCCATTTCGCCCGGATGCGGCGTGAGCACAAGAGGTGCGTGGATCGTTTTCAGAATATCTATATGGCGGGCAAGCAGATTTATGCCGTCCGCATCGATGACAACCGGTTTTTCCACCCCCAGCAGGCAGCGCTGCAGCAGAGCGCCGGCCAAACGGCCCGTGCCGATGCCGCAGCCAATCAGGACAGCGTCGGCACGGTGGAGAGATGCGTCGAGCTCTTCCTGCGCAGCCTCCGTCAGCGGCGCGGAAATCCCCTCGTCCAACAGCGTGTAAACGGCTTCCTCCGCCCGGGAAGCCACCAGAGGATAAATGCTGCGCGGCACGGCGGCGTTCACCAGGCCGGTTCCGCTGCGAAGGGCGGCGCGCACGCTCATAGCTGCCGCCCCGGCCATGCCCTCACTGCCGACAAGGCAGAGCAGCCGGCCGTAATCGCCCTTGTTCGTCTCGGGACTGCGGGGCCTCAGCACACGCTGCACAAGCTCCTGATCCGTCACCTCAAGCGTGGCCTCCTGGGAGCGGATGAGGGAAGCGTCTATTCCGATGGGCACCACAACAACCTGGCCGCAGCAGCCTTTTGCAGGCTGCAGCAAATGACCGTTTTTCAGCGTAGAAAAGGTCACCGTGTAGTCGGCTATCACGCAGGGGCCTTCCACAGCGCCCGTGTCGCAGTCCGCGCCGCTCGGCATATCGATGGACACCGTCACACCGGGACACGACGAGGCAGCGCGGAAAATCTCCGCCAAACGCTGCGGCGCACTGCCTCGGAAGCCGACGCCGTAGACGGCATCGATGACAAAATCGGAGGCCTGGAGCATAGGAAGAAGATAGCCGGAGGCCTCCTCCATGCGGAGCACTTTCACAGACGTGCCGTCAAGCTCTGCAAGCATGACGCGCGCATTGTCTGTGGCGGGCTCGCCCTCCAGCAAAACGGCAGCAACCTGCGCACCGCATTCCGCAAGCCTGCGCGCCGCCACAAGGCCGTCTCCCCCATTGTTGCCCTTGCCGCAAAGCACCGTGCAGTGTTTTTGCTCAAGCGAATATTTTTTGCGCAGAAAACGCACCACAGCCGTGCCGGCGTTCTCCATGAGATTCAACAGGCTAGCGCCGGCCTGCACGGCACGCTCCTCCAGGCGGCGGGACTGTGCAGAGCCCAAAAGTTTCATCATGCGGTATCCATCCTTTCTGTTCCCCGTGCAGGGAAAACGCCGGCTTCCCTTTGGGGCAGCCGGCGCCGTTATGCTTTCTTTTCCGCCGCCACAACGACGGCGGCATACTGTTTTGTGTGCGTCACGCTCACGGCAAATTCCAGGCCCCGCTCTTCCGCCAGAAGCAGAGCCCTGCCGCAAAGCGAGAGATACGGACGCCCCGAAGGCTCGCGCAGGAGCTGAACCTCCGCAAGGGAAAAGCCGCGCACGCCGCACCCAAGCGCCTTGCCGAACGCTTCCTTCGCCGCAAAGCAGGCCGCCGCGCTCTCAGCCGCCATGCTACGGGCTGCAAGCTGCTGCCGTTCCTGCGCGCCAAAGACGCGCTCGCAAAAATGTGCACTCTGAATGGATCGGCGGATGCGGTCCACCTCGATGAGATCGATGCCGAGCGCAATCATCCGAGATTCGGCTTCCGGTTAAAGTTTGGGCCAAAGACCTCAAATGCCAGCTGACGCGGCAGGAAGGGACGGATCGCTTCGATTACGCGCTCCTCCGGGCTGAACACGACGAGGCAATATCCACCGTATTTCGCGGAACGGACGGCAATGTACCAATCCCCCTCCGCGCTTCCGTCCACCGTGGTGGACGTGAAAAATCTCTTGTCATACGTCTTGCCCTGATGATCGGCGGCCTTGTATTTGCCCATAGCCTCGACGTTCTTACAGTCGAAGGATATCACGCGCTTGCGGCGCTGGCGGTTGATGATGCGATCGATAGTGAGATCCCCGTTCGTCACGCTGTATTCAAACTCCAGGTTGCGGGACGTGATCAGCCAATAGGCGCCGTAACCGGCCGCTGCAATCAGCAGGATGCCGAACGACGGGATGATAAAAAGGCCGGCGAAACAGACAATGAAAAACGCCACAATCAAACCAACATAAATCAGGTAATCCATGGCATTGTGACGGCGCTTGATAATTTGCTCCACAAAAACATCCTGCTGCATGATAACGAAACTCCTCCGTGTTAATGAAATTGCGGCCGGACGGCCCCCGCCAAACACGTGACGCCTGCATCTGCTGCGACGCAGGAAACGCGGAAGGCTGTGCAGAACACGGCCATTTTTGTTATTATACCATAAAGAGGAAAGTATGACAATTGCAAAATATCAAAAACAGCGAAAACAAAAAGCCCCGCCTTTCACTTGGAAAAGCGGGACTCGTACGATCAGTCTTCCTCGTTTTCTTTTCCGTTCCAGCAGTAGGTGCAAAGCTTGCACGGCTCAATGCCCACGGAAGCGATGAGATCGTCGAGGCGCTGGAACTGCAGCGTAGTGAAATTCTGATGCTCGCGGATTTTCTCCACCATCTTCCGGTAGCAGGGAGAATCCGGGTCTGTGTATCGCGCAATGTCCTTGCCCGCCGTCGGACGGCCTTCCAGTTCATTGATTACGCGGCGGCCAAAGAGCTCCATGTCCGAATTGGAGCGGGAGAAATTGAGATATTTGCAGCCGTAGAGAATCGGCGGGCAGGCCGGGCGAACGTGCACGGCCTTTGCACCGCTCTGATACAGGAATTCCGTCGTCTCGCGCAGCTGGGTGCCGCGCACGATGGAGTCATCGATGAGGAGCAGGCTCTTGTCGCGGATCAGGGCCTGAACCGGGATCAGCTTCAAGCGGGCGATGAGATCGCGCTGCGCCTGACGCGGCGGCATGAACGAGCGAGGCCATGTGGGCGTGTATTTGATGAACGGGCGGGCAAACGGAATGCCGGAACGGTTGGCATAACCGATGGCATGCGCCGTGCCGGAATCCGGCACACCGGCCACCAGATCGCAGGAGATATTGTCGCGATCGGCAAGCTTTTCGCCGCAGTGGTAACGCATCTCCTCCACGTTCACACCCTCATAGGAGGAAGTAGGATAGCCGTAGTACACCCAGAGGAACGTGCAGATCTTCATTCTGTCGCGCGGCTTCACAAGCTGCTCCACGCCCTTTGTCGTGATGCGCACAATCTCGCCGGGGCCAAGTTCCCCTGCCTGCGTATAGCCAAGATTCCCATAGGCAAAGTTTTCGAAGGAGACGCAGTATGCGCCCTCTTTTTTGCCGATGGTGAGCGGCGTGCGGCCCCATTTGTCACGGGCCGCATAGATTCCGTCTTCCGTGAGGAGCATGACGGTCATGGAGCCGTCCACGCACTCCTGCATGTACTGCAGCCCTTCCACAATGGAATCCTTCTGGCTGATGAGCGCCGCCATCAGCTCCGAGGTGTTGATGCGGCTGCCGCTCATCTCAAGGAAGTGGGTACAGCCGTTCTCATACACGGAACGAATCAAGTCCTTCTCATTATTCACCTTGCCCACGGTAGTGATGGCAAAGCTGCCCAGGTGAGACTGCACGAGAAGAGGCTGGGGATCGCTGTCTGAAATGCAGCCGATGCCCATGGTTCCTTCCAGTTCTTCGACGTCGCGTTCAAACTTCGTGCGGAAAGGGGAATTCTCAATGTTGTGGATGGCACGACTGAACCCATCCGGTCCATAAACAGCCATTCCACCGCGCTTCGTCCCCAGATGGGAATGATAGTCTGTTCCGAAGAACAGGTCCAGCACACAGCTGGACTCCGACACGACTCCAAACATACCGCCCATAGATAAAAACCTCCATCCTGAATGATAAGACGATCCGGCAAACTGCAAAGCCGTCCGTTAGATTTCCGCTCCACGGCACATGCGGGGCCGCGCCAAGCGCCTGCACGCACCATTGATACCTGCGCACCCTGGCACCAGGCAGACATGCAAAACAGATTCGCAACGGGAGAGGGGCAATTCCTTCTCGCGGCAATCTCCGACTATTATAACATAGGAAAAAAGAGATGCACATGCCGAAAAAAGAGAAAAAGAAGAGAATTTTCGCTTGATTTATCTCTATAATCTGGTTCCTCTGTGTGATATTTTTGATTTTTTGCTTTTATTTAGACTATAAAAAAAACAAATTTTATTAAAATAAATGCAACCCGAAGCAAATGAGCTTCGGGCTGCAATCGAAAACAGGGGCGCCGCTCTGCCGGAAACACGCCACTCCGTGCACGGCGCGCCCGGCTAGAAACTTTATCTTCCGCAGCTTGTGCGGGAAACGCCGGAAGAGCCCTGGCTGCCGGAGCAGGAAGAGCACGAGGAACACGACGAGCAAGAGCAGTGCCCGTCACAAATGGAATCCACGCTCGCCTTGGGCGGGAAGAATTCGTCGGTAGGAAAGTCAATGCGGCTGAACATGTCGCAGGGGCTGTCAGACGTGGAGCCCGTGCATTCCTTTTCGGGAATACAGAAATCGTAGGTGGGGATCAGCATCTGCACATTGCGGACAATCTGCACGATGGTGAACAGGCCGAGCGCGATATAGACGCCGCGGCGGCAGGTGCAGTCGAACGTGCCGCCGTAACGGCGGCAGATCCCGTCCGGAATGCGGCAGCACACCTCGCAGGGAGTGCAGCAATCCTTCAGGTAAGCGGCAAGCGCAACGGGCTGCGCCACCTGCACGGTCGCCTTGGGCAGTACGCGGCTGCACACGGGGTCAAGCGCATCACAGCGGTTGTCGGAGCTGAAAGACTTGACATTCCCCTCTCCGCCGTAAAGGATCACCTTCTTGTTGAAGACGGCAATGCCGCTCACCACAACGGAAGTGGACGAAGCTGCCGAGAAGATGTCGAGGCAGACGTCAAAGAAGAACGTCATGTCAACCGAATAGAAGCCCTTGTTAAAAGGTACCGACTCCAAATCGAGGTAGACGGTAACGACGTCTACACTCCGAAGGCGCACATTCGTTGCATTTGCAATCAAATCGTTTTTGTCCTGTGTAAAGTAGACACGAAGATCTTCCAGACAGTCTTTATCGCTGCAACCGGCGAAGGAAAACGGCCGCGGCCTCGCGCCGCAAATTTTCCCACAGCTCCTCCTCTGCCCGGCCGGGTGCGCGCACAACCACTTCCGTGTCCCCTTTTTCCGTTTTTTCGGCAAGGACGATTGTGTTCTCCCCCTCTGTTTCACGCGTATTTCCGTTTATCTGCATGGATTCATCCCCTTCCTGTTTTCCTATCCTCATACATAAAGCGGTTCTCTGCTTTCGATACCTGAAAAAAAATTTTTTCCGAGGCTGTAACAAATCCTGTGAAAAGACGGTACTAGAATCGGAGAGCGGCCAAGCAGGCTCGAATTCCCCTCCTCCCTGCCGGAATCAGGCGAAACCAACCCGCGTATAGATGCAGAGACGGCAGCTATGCCGGGGAAAGAGGTTGACGAGATGAAAACAGCCCTCTATCTGCGGAAATCCCGCGCGGAGGAACTCGGGGAAAGCACGGAGGACGCGCTGCGCCGCCACCGCGAAACGCTGGAGGAAACAGCCCGCTCCATGGGCCTTTTAATTTGCGGCGTATACGAGGAGGTGGCAAGCGGGGAAGACCTCTATGCAAGGCCGGAAATGCTCCGCCTGCTGCGGGATGTGCGGGAAGGCCGCTATGAAGCCGTGCTCTGCATGGATGTGGACCGCCTGGGACGGGGTTCCATGAGCCAACAGGGCGTCATTCTGGAAGCTTTCCAACATGCGGGGGTCAAAATCATCACCCCGCAGAAAACGTATGACCTTGACAACGAAATGGATGAAGACTACACGGAGCTGCAGACGTTCTTCGCCCGCAAGGAGCTGAAACTGATCAAAAAAAGGCTGCGGCGCGGGCAGGAACGGACGGCAGCGGAGGGCGGATACCTCGCCAGCGCACCATTCGGCTACGAGAAAACGCGCGCGGGCCGGCTTCCAACCCTGCGCGTCAACGAGGAGGAAGCCCGGTTTGTGCGGGCGGCATTTGATCGCTGCGCGGCGGGAGAAAGCTGCACGGCCATCGCGTGTTTCCTCAACGCCTGCGGCGCACAGCCCCGCAGGAGCGCCGCCTTCACGCGCGGCAGCGTGCTGGCTCTGCTGCGGAATCCCGTTTACACAGGCGCAATCGTGTGGAACCGGCGGCGCTATCGCCGTGCAAACGGCGGCGGCCGCGGCTGCAGCAAAACGGAAAATCCGCGCCCTCTGTGGCTTACGGCGGATGGATGCCATGAGGCTCTTGTGCCGCCGGAGCTGTTTCACCGCGTGCAGGAACAGCTCTCCTCCCGCGCCCGCCCGGCCGGATCGCACACGCTTCGCAATCCCTTTGCCGGGCTGATCCGCTGCGCAAACTGCGGCGGCCTGCTTCAGCTCCGCGCACGCAGCAACGTGCAGGGCGGTTACCTTGTCTGTGAGCGAAAAGGATGCTGTCCCTCCGCCGGTTTTCGGGATATCGTTTCCGCCTTGCACCATGCATTGCTTCCGATCCTGGCGCTGATCCCGCTGGAGCAGGCGCCCGTGCCGGAACACGCGGAAAACACCGCTCTTCTGCGCCGCGCGGAAAAAAATCTGCTCCGGCAGGAGGAACGGCTGCGAGAACTGCTGGAAACGGGTGTGTACTCTGTGGCTGTGTACGAGGAGAGAAGCCGTATATTGAATGTACGCCGGGAAAAGCTAGCGGAAGAAACGGCACGGCTGCCGCAAAAGGCGCCGACAGATGATGTGCTGCAGGGCAAAACAGCGGCCGACGCCGTGGCTGCCGCTTCCCCTGCAGAGGAAAACCGGATCTGGCGCCTGCTTGTGGCAGAAATTCTCTACCGAAGAGAGCCGGGCAAAGGGCTCGGGCATATTTTGCTCGACGTTCATCTTCGTTTCCTTCCTCCGAAGCTTGCACAGGAAGATGGTTGCCGTTCACTGCAACTGTCATAAACGCGCATCGCGTCGATGCAGACCGCTTCCTTGAAGCAGTTCGACGCGGATGCTGCCGAAACAAAGCCGTTATCATCCATAGTTGAAGCCTCCCTGTATGTCGCTGCCCGGCCGGCCCGGAACCAACACCGGTTTTGCCCGGCAGTCAAGTTAAGGAAGAGCGCCGCAAAGCCTGCGCGCCGCCGGCGCCGGGCACGCCCCGGGAACGCGCCGCACAACAGCCTTTGCGGGAACTCTACTACAATGTATTGCAGCGCCGGAATTTGTGTGCTAAAAAAAGAAACAAACGGAAAGGTAAGATTGAACGATGAAAAAAAGAATGATTGCCGTCCTGATCGCCTGCGCCCTGACCGCTTCCATGCTGGCCGCCTGCTCCTCCGGAGAAGAAAGCGCTTCTTCCTCCACTTCCTCCGCGTCTTCGCAGGTTTCCTCGAAGCCGGAAGCTTCCGAGGCCGAGTCTTCCGAAAAGCCGGAGGCTTCCAAGGCTGAGTCTTCTGAAGAGCCGGAATCTTCTGAAGACGGGGGAACGGTTTCTTCCCAGGCCGCTGCTTCCTCTCAGGCTTCCACTTCCAAGCCGGCTGCCTCTTCTCCGGCCGTCTCTGCTCCGGCTGCCTCTTCTCCGGCCGCAGAATCCAAACCCGTAGCGCAGTCCTCCGCTCCCTCTTCGAACGCCGGCCGCCTGAATGATGTGACGGACGCCGTGAAAAAGGCTTACGGCGAAAACTACCTGCCCTCCATGGATCTGACGGCAGACGATCTTTCCTCCCGTTTCGGCCTGAACTCTGACGACTATGCTGCTGCATACGGCCAAGTTGCGATGATCAGTACGCAGGTTGACACTTTTGTGGCTGTGGAAGCCAAGGACGGCAAGGCTGACGCCGTAGCTTCCGCCCTGAACAGCTACCGCGATGACCTCGTGAACAACAGCATGCAGTATCCGATGAATATTCCGAAGGTGAACGCCTCCCGCGTCTATCAAAAGGGCAACTATGTTTTCTTCCTCATGCTGGGCGCCGCCGCACCGAATGATGTGATGGATGATGAGGCAGCTTCCCTGACCTTCTACCAGCAGCAGAACGACATTGCCGTCAAGGCGATCGACGGGGTGCTGGGCGCGTAAACGCACAGCTCTGAGCCGCGGGACCCTGCGGGCGGTTTTCCGCTCGCGGGGCTTTCGTTTTTTGGAGGTGAAAAAGCTAAATGGTTTTCAGCAGCCTGATTTTCCTCTATCAGTTTCTGCCGCTTGTTCTCCTGCTTTATTTCGTGATTCCCCGTCGCTTTCTCGCCGCGCGCAACCTGGTGCTGCTCGTGTTCAGCCTTCTGTTTTACAGCTGGGGCGAAACGGTGGCCATCTGGCTCATGGTGGGCTCCATTCTGCTCAACTACCTGCATGGCTGGCTGGTGGAACGCTTCTGCGGCAGAGGGGAACGGAAGAAAGCGCGCGCCGTCGTGGCTTCGGCTGTGGTGCTGAACCTGCTGCTGCTCGGCATTTTCAAATATGCCGACTTTTTCCTGCAGAGTGCGGCGGCTGTACTGGGCCGTGATCTGCCGCTTCTGCACATTGCGCTGCCGATCGGCATCTCGTTCTACACCTTCCAGTCGCTCTCCTACCCAATCGACATCTACCGCGGGGAGGCGCGCGCGCAGAAGAGCCTGATTGCTTTCGGCATGTATGTTTCGTTCTTCCCACAGCTGATTGCGGGTCCTATCGTGACCTTCCACTCCATTGCCGATCAGCTCACAAACCGCAGGGAATCCGCGGATTCCTTTTCGCGCGGCATCTCCCGCTTCATACAGGGACTCGGCAAGAAGGTGCTGTTCGCCAACAACATCGGCCTTTTGTGGGAACAGATTTCCGCCATGCCGACCGAGACCATGCCGGTGCTGACAGCCTGGCTTGGCATCATCGCCTTTGCCTTTCAAATCTACTTTGACTTTTCCGGTTACTCCGACATGGCCGTGGGGCTCGGGCTTCTGTTCGGCTTCCACTTTCCGGAAAACTTCAATCACCCCTATCTTTCACAAACCATCACGGAATTCTGGCGGCGCTGGCACATCACGCTCAGCAGCTGGTTCCGCGACTATGTCTATATCCCGCTGGGCGGAAACCGGAAGGGCCTGGCGCTGCAGCTCCGCAACATTGCCATTGTATGGGCACTGACGGGAATCTGGCACGGGGCAAGCTGGAACTTCCTTTTGTGGGGTCTTTATTTCGGCGTGCTGCTGATTCTGGAAAAGCTGTTTCTGCTTCGTCTGCTGGAAAAAGCACCCTCGTTTGTGCGTCACCTGTATGCCCTGTTTCTCATTCTGATCGGCTGGGTGCTCTTTGCCTTTGACGACCTTTCCCGCGGCGTTTCCTATTTGGGCGCGATGTTCGGCGCAGGCGGCAGCCTCCTTTCGGATCAGACCGTTTATCTCTTTTACACAAACGTCATTCTTCTCGTGGTGCTGGCCATCGCCTCGGCCGGCGTGCCGGGAAAGCTGCGCCGCTGGTACGGCCGTTTTTCGGAACGGCGTCCGATCCCGCAGGCGCTGCTGCGCTCTGTGGGAATCGCCGTGGTGCTGCTGCTGAGCACAGCTTATCTGGTGGACGCGAGCTACAATCCGTTCCTGTATTTCCGTTTCTGAGAGGAGGGGGAGCATGAAACCCAAACTGAAAACAATCTTCCCCATCGCGACGTTTCTTCTGCTGATCGCTGCCATTGCGCTGTGGAACCTCATTCGGCCCGTGAAAGTGTTTTCGGAAAACGAAAACAGGCTGCTGGCCCAGTTTCCCTCCTTCACCGCCGAAACGGTTCGGGACGGCTCCTTCACGGAGGGGTATGAGGAATATCTGGCCGACCAGTTCCCTGTGCGCGACGGCTGGATCTCGCTCAAGACGCGCACGGAGCTGCTGAGCGGCCGCAGGGAGATCAACAATGTATTCATCGGCAAGGGGAACTGGCTGATCGACAAATACGACGGCACGCTCTCGCAGGAGCGGATTGACGGAAACCTGAAGCTGCTGGGAGATTTCACCACGTATTCAGCGCAGACGCTTGGGCAGGATCACGTGCGCGTGCTGCTCGTGCCGACGGCAAGCGCCGTGCTGACGGACAAGCTTCCGCCCTTTGCGCATGATTTCGACCAGCAGGTGCTGCTGGATGAGGCTGCTTCTCTCTGCCCGGAAGGAACGGTGCTGAACCTGCTCCCGTCGCTGCAGGAAAAGCAGTCGGAATACCTCTATTACCGCACCGACCATCATTGGACGACGCTCGGCGCATACTATGGCTACAGCGCCTGGGCGGAAAGCATCGGCCTCACGCCGTGGAGCCGCGACAGCTTCACGGAGGATACGGTGACGGAATCGTTTTACGGCACCACCTACTCCAAGATCAATCTGCCTGTGACGCCGGACAGCATTGTGCGCTTCACGCCGAAGGAGGATGTTTCCTACCACATGGCGATCAACCTCGGCGAAAAGGAGAGCGATTCCCTCTATGCACCGGAATATCTGGAAAAGAAGGACAAGTACTCCTATTTCCTCGGCGGGAACAATCCCATTGTGGAGATCACCAGCTCTGCCGGCGAACCGGGACGCAAGCTTTTGATTGTCAAGGATTCCTATTCACACTGCTTTGCGCCTTTTGCCGCCAACCATTTTGAAATGACCACACTTCTGGACCTGCGCTATTTCAACATGGGCGTGCGGCAGTATATGGAGGAAAACGGCATTACGGATGTCCTCATCCTGTACAGCACGGCAAACTTTGCGGACGATCGCTACCTGAGCACGCTTTCCCGTTGAACAGGACAGCCAAAGAAACAAACCCCGGAGCCTTTTGAGCACTGTCGTCTCAAAAAGCTCCGGGGTTTTGCTTCCTGTTCCTTTTTCAAACATGCCGTCAACGGCTGTTTTCCGGTGAAGAGGATGTCTTTTCCTGCGCCCCGGCTTCAGGTGACCGTAAACGGAGTCCACGGCATGTGATCGTACACCATCACATCGTTTGGCCGCACCATGCCAAGTTTTTCATAGAACGGAAGAGCATCTTCATTGGCGCATGTATACACAATGATGTTGTCCTCTCCGCCCGCCAGCTCGTGCAGCTTTTTCACCAGCGCCGTTCCGATCCCCTGCCCGACACAATCGCGCACAACGCCAAGATCCGTGATAAAAAGCCAATAGGAAAAATCAGTGATGCCAAAACAGACACCCACAATTTCCCGTGCCTCATTTCTCGCCACAAGGCTGATCGAAACCTTTTGCACCAGTGTGGCAATCCGATCGGAAAAACGTTCCTTCGGATATTGCGAGCCAAGGTCCGTCTTCTTTAGAAATTCTATATATTCGGCAGCCGTTATTCTTTCTTCTGCTATGGAAACATTCATAAGCTTCCTCCGTTTTCTCGTGAAAACGGCACCTCGCCGTCAATCCACAACGTCAGAGGAAAAGGTGACGGTGGCAGCCGTGCCGTAATCGCAGTCGGCGGCACGGAAATCATCCGTGACGGCTACCTGGGCGTTGGTCTCGCTGTAGCCAAGCTCCGCCCAAAGGGTGATGGCGCGCCCGGGCTGGATCTCGTGCGTGGTAGACAGGCGATACCCGGAGGTGGCCACGGCGTCGGACCAATCGGACGTGCGCTTGTAGCTCGACTTGCTGTGGCTCCCGTCCTCAATGAAGAACACATCCCCGGAGGTGTCCATCAGGCGGACGGCCAGCTGGCCCTCACGCGTATCAAGATTGCCGTAGCACTTGCCCACGCTCACCCACTCACCGTTTTCATAGTTCCAGAGATCCACCGAAACGGAACGGATCAGATCGGAAACCTCGTAATCAAAAAAGACAAGCTCATCATCAATGATTTCCAGAACCTGTTCCGTTTCTTCCGAAAAGGTGCTGGGTTCAATTGTCATCTCCTCCTCCCCGCCGGCGGAACAGGCGGAGAGCAGAAAGGCTGCGGAAAGCAGGAGCGGAATTACCATTTTTTTCATTCCCTGTTCATCTCCCAAAAAGCAGGATTTCGTTTGGCACAATCCGAGCGAATTTTCTTTCAGTGTATCATACAGGACAAGCAAATGCAACAAAAAAGCTCCGATTTCCCTTTTGCAAACCACGGCAAGTGTGCTATAATAGGCGCAAGCAATCCCTCTCAGGCAGAGGCCCGCGCTCTGGAACCGGAGGTGGGCTTACCAAGGCAAAAGAGCAGGATCTGGACTGGCGGAGCCGTTTCCATGCTGCCCTGGACCTGTGCACAAAGAGAGCATGGAAGGAGAAAACCCAAATGAATACCGCAACGCTTTTCCAGGCGAAAAAAGTTGTTTTTTCCCTTGAAGTATTCCCCCCGAAAAAGGACACGCCCATCAACGTAATTTACAACACGCTGCTCGGGCTGCGGGGACTGCCGGCCGACTTCATCAGCGTCACATATGGTGCGGGCGGGAGCCAGGCACAGCAGGACAAGACCTGCGAGATCGCTTCGCTCATCCAGAGTACCTACCACATGGAAGCCGTTTCTCATCTGACCTGCGTTAACTCCGATAAGGAGCAGATCCGGCGCGCGCTTGAAAAGCTCAAGGCAAGCGGCATCCGCAACATTCTCGCGCTGCGCGGCGACAAAACGCCCGGCGTGGAACCGAAAGCTGATTTTGCCCACGCCAGCGATCTGGCGCGCTTCATCCGCGAATGCGATCCCGATTTCAACCTGATCGGCGCCTGCTACCCGGAGGGGCACAGCGAGAGCGACAGCCTGGAGGAGGATATTGAACACCTCAAGATCAAGATTGAGAACGGTGTTTCCCACCTGATCACACAGCTCTTTTTTGATAACGCCAGCTTTTATCACTTTGTTGAGCTGGCCCGCGCGCGCGGCATAAATGTGCCCATTGAGGCCGGCATCATGCCCATTGTGCGCAAGAGCCAGATTGAGCGCACCGTGACTATGTGCGGCGCGAGCGTGCCGGCCAAGCTTGCCACGATTCTGAGCCGCTACGCGGACAACCCCGCCGCTCTCATGGATGCCGGCGTGTTTTACGCCACGGAGCAGATCATGGATCTGCTGGAAAATGGCGTGCAGGGCATTCATCTTTACACCATGAACAACGTGGAGGTCGCCACGCGCATCAGCCGCAACATCGAGAGCATCATAGCGGCAAAAAACGCATGCGAAGCGTGATGCAGGACGCCGGCCTTTCCGAACTGAATCGCGGGGAAGTACTGCGCTATTTGGGTGTGCACGGCGGCTCATTGCCCCCGCAGCTTCTGCAGGCACTGGACCGCTGCACCGCGGAGATGCTGGCCGCCGCCGAACCACGCTGGCTTTACCGCCGGTTTCCGCTGCGCCGGACAGAGGCGGGGATTTGCCTGGAAGGGACATCCCTCTGCCTGACCGGCCGCGATATTGCCAATCATCTGAGCGGCTGCGAGGGAGCCTTTCTGCTCTGCGCCACGATCGGTGTGGCTGCCGACGGCCTGATCCGCCGCCGGATGCTGACCGCGCCGGAGGAAGGCGTGATGCTGGATGCATGCGCCACCCAGAGCATTGAACAGACGGCCGATCTGGCCGAAGCGGAGATTGCCGCTCTCTGCCGGAAAGAAGGCCACGGCATCACCTGGCGGTACAGCCCCGGGTACGGGGATCTGCCGCTCACCCTGCAGCGTGATTTTCTGGCCGCGTGCGATGCGCAGAGGCGAATCGGCCTGGCTGTAACGGAAAACATGCTGCTGACCCCCTGCAAATCCGTGACGGCCGTGCTGGGTGTAACCAGCCTGCCGGAACAGGACCGGCCAAAAGACAAATGCAGCCGCTGCCCGAATCGGGATCGCTGCGCTTTCAGAAGGAGAGGAGACACATGCTGAACCTGCCCGAAAACCGCATTGCCGTTCTGGACGGCGCGATGGGCACCATGCTGCAGAAAAAAGGGCTGCCGCTGGGTAAAAGCCCGGAAGCTCTGAACCTCACGCACCCGGAAGAAATCGTTTCCATTCACCGCGCCTACGCACATGCCGGCGCGCAGATCCTTTACGCCAACACGTTCGGCGCCAACCGGCGTAAGCTGGCGGGCAGCGGATATGAGGTGCGGGACGTGGTCGCCGCCGGGATGCGCTGCGTGAAGGAAGCCGCGCAGGAGACGGGCGCGCGGGCTGCCCTGTGCTGCGGGCCAATCGGCGCGCTTCTGGAACCGAACGGAAGCCTACGCTTTGACGAAGCCTACGATATTTTCCGCGAGGTTGTCATGGCGGGCGCAGAGGCCGGGGCCGATCTGATCGTGTTTGAAACGATGACGGATCTGCTGGAAATCAAGGCCGCCCTGCTCGCCGCAAAGGAGAACACCTCTCTCCCCGTTTTCTGCTCGATGAGCTTTGAACCGAACGGGCGCACTTTCACCGGCGTCTCCGTGCCGGCCATGGCCATGACGCTCGAGGGGCTGGGCGCCGACGCCGTGGGCATCAACTGCTCCCTCGGCCCGGAGGAGATCCTGCCGTTTGCGCGGGAGCTCTGCGCGTGGACACGCCTGCCCGTGTTTATCAAGCCGAACGCCGGCCTGCCGAACCTCAATTCCGATGAGTACGACATTTCCCCGGAAGAATTCTGCCGCACAATGGAGGAATATCTCTCGCTCGGCATCTCGTTTGTGGGCGGCTGCTGCGGCACAACACCCGATTACATCCGCCTGCTGGCAGAGCGGTGCGGCGGACAGCCTGTGGCGCAGCGGCAGGTGCGGCGCCGCACCGCTCTGTGCAGTGCCAGCCGTGTGGTAGAGGTGGACGGTGTGCGCGTGATCGGCGAGCGCATCAACCCCACAGGCAAGAAGCGGTTTCAGGAAGCGCTGCGGCAGCGTGACATGGGATATATCCTGCGCCAGGGCATCGAGCAGACAGCCGCCGGCGCGGAGATTCTCGATGTGAATGTGGGGTTGCCCGGCCTGGACGAGCCCGCCCTCATGGAGGAAACGGTGCGCGGCCTGCAGAGCGTGACGGACGCCCCCCTGCAGCTTGACAGCTCGAACGCGGAAGCGCTGGAACGTGGCCTGCGCATTTACTGCGGCAAGCCCATCGTGAACTCCGTCAACGGCGAGCAGGCGGTGCTCGACCGCATTCTCCCGCTCGTGCGGAAATACGGCGCGGCCGTGGTGGGCCTGACGCTGGACGAGCACGGCATTCCCGCCGCGGCGGAGGAGCGGTTTGCCATTGCGGAACGCATTGTGCGCGCCGCGGAATCCTACGGCATTCCGCGGGAGGATGTGTGCATCGACTGCCTGACGCTCACGGTTTCCGTGCAGCAGAAGGAAGCCGGGGAAACGCTGCGCGCCATCGATCTTGTAAAGGAGAAGCTCGGCGTGAAAACGGTGCTGGGCGTTTCCAACATCTCCTTCGGTTTGCCGGATCGCGAAGCGCTGAACGTTGCCTTCCTGACCATGGCAATGGCCCACGGACTGGATTTGCCGATCCTCAACCCGAACAGCCAGGCCATGATGAACGCGGTGGACGCCTTCGGGGTCCTGGCAAACCGGGATGAGGGTGCGGCCCGCTATCTGGCACGCCACACAGCGGCCTCTCCTGCTGCGCCGGCACAGAAGCAGGCTGCCGCGCTTCCCTCGCTGGGGGACTGCGTATATGCGGGCCTCAAGGAAGACGCCGGAAAGGCAGCCCGCCTCCTTTTGGAGGAAGGCCGCGAACCGATGGAGCTCGTAAACGGGATTCTCATTCCGGCATTGGACCGTGTGGGCGCCGCATTTGAAACCGGCAAGCTCTTCCTGCCGCAGCTCATTCAGTCCGCCACGGCAGCGCAGGCAGGTTTTGAAGAGGTGAAGCGCGTGCTGGCCTCGCGCAAATCGGGCGAGGCCGTGTCCAAGGGCCGCATTGTGCTGGCCACCGTGAAGGGGGACATCCACGACATTGGCAAGAACATTGTGAAGGTTATTCTGGAAAACTACGGATATGACATTCTCGATCTCGGACGCGATGTGCCGCCGGAAACGGTGGTGCAGACCGTGCGTGAGACCGGCGCCCCGCTTGTGGGCCTTTCTGCGCTCATGACGACAACAGTCGCCTCCATGGCGGAGACCATCCGCCAACTGCGCAGCGAAGGGCTCCCCTGCCGTATCATGGTGGGCGGCGCTGTGCTCACGGAATCGTACGCCAAGGAGATTGGCGCCGATTTTTATGCGAAGGATGCGAAGGCAAGCGCCGATATTGCAAAGCAAATTCTCGGCTAAAGCGCTGTTTTAACAAAGCGCAGTCAAAACAGGAAAAATGCCGCGCAGGCTCTTTCCGTGCGGCGGCTTTTTCCATCGGTTGGGAAACCGTTTTTGAGCTTCCCTTCACACCTGCGGAGGATATCGGGCTGTTCCTTTTGCCTAAATAAGCGGGGGCTCTTCTGCGGGCATGAAAAGAAATCAGTCCCGCCGATCGCCTCACCAATTCCACATGAACAACAGGAGGAGCAAAATGCAACTCACCATTCGAAAGGAATTGCCTGCGGATTACCGCGCGGTTGAGGCGCTGACACGCGACGCCTTCTGGGGCTGGGGTGAGAATCCCATGTGCGATGGGGAACACCTGATTGTGCACAGACTGCGGGAATCCATGGATATTGTCCCGGAACTTGATTTCGTTGCCGAAGCAAACGGAATGCTCGTGGGGCATATCATCTATGCGAAGGCGCAGATCCTTTCCCCTGGCGGGCAAAAAACGGAGGTTCTCACATTCGGGCCGCTGAGCGTCCTACCCCACTGCCAAAAGCAGGGGATCGGCGGTGCGCTGCTCCGCCATTCCATTCAGGAAGCTGCGCGCCTCGGCTACCGTGCCGTCGTCATCTATGGTCACCCGGACTATTACCCCCGTTTTGGCTTCCGCCCGGCCCTCGCCTTCCATCTCACTTCCCCGGACGGCAGTTCTCCCGACGCGCTGATGGCGCTTGAGCTTTATGCAGGCGCGCTCAACGGTGTGCGCGGGAAATTCTATGAATCCTCCGTTTATGAGGTCAA
>ERZ1643250.1568-NODE-1568-length-19014-cov-21.411731_pt1 | contig 19014 bp, 20 predicted proteins | sample MGYA00579262_ERZ1643250 | MGnify/ENA primary metagenome ERZ1643250 (study PRJEB29033, sample SAMEA4952265) | chicken gut metagenome | biome: Broiler Chicken; feature: Gastrointestinal Tract; material: Caecum | place: Ireland | collected 2018 | study: Broiler... | reverse complement strand
ACCAATACTCTTTTCATTTATTTTTTTATCAACTGACTATTTCTTTACTCCAACGAGGATAATTGCAGATATGACGATCTATTCTGGCGAATTTCGCCTAAATGAAAACAGACAGGAAATTCTTACCTCTCTATCTGAGGATTTTCCATATACCTGTCTGGAGGTAGAATTGGACAATCTGATCGGAAGGAGCTGGCACTGGCATACAGCTCTGGAAATTGACTATGTGGTTTCGGGAACGCTCTGCCTCCAGACGCCGGAACATTCTCTCATCCTTCGGGCAGGCGATGCGGTTTTTATCAATTCTCAGGTGATCCATGACGCGCGGGCGCAGATACAGGGACAGAACTGCCGCCTTTATGCACAGATGTTTGATCCTGTCTTTTTGTCAGGCATGTATGGAAGCAGGCTGGAGCGGAAATACCTCCATCCGATATTGAACTGTCAGCCTTTGGATACCTGGATTTTTCACGGAGACTGTGCGGAAGATTTTCCTGCCATTGCCTATGTTCTTAAGCTTATTCATCTGAACCATTCGGACAGATTTGGAGAAGAATTCATGATACGTTCCGTCTTAGGAGAACTATGGTGTCTTTTGCTGGAAGCTACCGAGGATTTCAGAAAAGAGAATGTTTCCGCAGGAAGCCGAATGGCGGACGCGGAACGGCTGCGCAGTATGGTAAGCTTTATTCATGCGCATTACATGGAAAATATACAGGTCAGAGATATTGCGGAAAGCGTCGGGATCAGCGCACGTGGATGCGGCCCAGATGCTCAGAAGCACCAATGCTACAGTAATTGACATCAGCGAAAGCTGCGGCTTCAGCTCAGTAAGCTATTTTGGAAAACTTTTCCGTGAAATGTTCGGATGTACTCCTCTGCGGTACAGAAAAGGGGAGGACTGAGCGATTCTGTCAGAATACCTTCGCCCATTGGCTGACATTGTCAGGGGTAAAACAGGTCATGCTTCCAAGGAGAATTTCCGTAGCCTCAGGATCGTCAGGCAAAGCAGTGATCTCAAAAGGACTTCCTTCTATAGAGTCAGCCTCCACACTTTCTCCGGCCTGTCCGGTGATCTCGCCGGATACCAGCGACAGACAGGCAGATGCGGCCAGACGTCCCAGATCCTTTGGATTCCACAGATAAGCGTAAGGGCAGGGCGCGTCTTCTCCGGTTCCTATATAGGCTTCCAGTTCAGAAGGCATTCCCAGTCCGGTGATCTTTACAGAAGTCTCTGCTTCGGAAATCGTTTTAGCCGCTGCTGTAATGCCTGAGGAGGTAAGCGCGCAGATAACCTTCAGATCAGGGTGCGCTTCCAGCCAGGCGTTCTGATTTGTTGCGTAAGTGGTGGTGGAAAGGATCGCATATTCTCCTTCTCCTCCGGAAATATCATATACGGCGTCCATCATAGTCTGAGCGATCAATTCCGTATCCGCCTGGTTGCAGAAGGTAGTCCGGGCGGAATGGTCTGTATCAGAATCCAGGGTGATGATCTGGATTCCTGCGGCTTTTGCTTCGTTCAGAGACTCCGTAAGACGGGTTTCATCATTGGCGGCAATAGCGATGGCATCCACATGCTGAGAAATCAGAGAATCGATAATAGTGATCTGGTCGTCTGCGTATGGATTGAGGGGATGGTTTACGACACATTCTCCTCCGGCCTCCTCTATAACCTCCTGAAATCCTTCGGCCATAGCAAAATTGTAAGGATTGTCCATGGATTTTGAGATAAAGGCATAAGTTCCGGCTTCCTGAGTTTCGGCTCCCTGTACAATGACACCGCCGGCGGAGATTCCGGTAAAGAGAAGCGCGGCTGCTGCTGCAAAACTGATTGTTTTTTGATTTTTCATAAAGATACACCTCCTTTTCCTGATATTATTATAAAACTTTTGATTTATGTGCTTAAATATATAAAATGACAGAGAATATAAGATTTCTGCCAGGAAAAAATGCCTTTCACATACAAAAACGGACCTCCGAAAGAAGCGTTTTTGATATGCGAAAGGCATAATATAGTGTACACTTTGATATTGGAGCTGTAAAAAATATAAAAAATCAGCCAGAAAATATAAGTTTCAGAAGTATGAAACATCAGCAGTCTTATCAGCGGGAAACAAAAACATATTTTTCCATCCGCTGAAAAGCCTCTTTTACAAGACTGTGAGGCAAGGCAAGATTCAGACGGATGTGGCAGTTTCCGTGGAAAGGCCGTCCGTCCTGCCAGATTACGCCGGCTTCGATGCCGGAGCGCTGAAGCGTTTCGATATCTGTATGGTTTTCACGGCACCATTGCGTGCAATCCAGAAAGAGCATATAGGTTCCCTCCGGTTTTCGGGTCTTCACTCCATGAAAATGCGTATGAATGAAGGAGACCGCATAATCCAGATTCTTATTTAACACTTGTCGAAGCTCTTCCAGCCATTCCCGTCCTTCCTGGCTGTAGGCGGCGATCAGCGCATGCATGGAAAGCATATTCATGGAATTATAATGGGTGGAGTCCCCGGCTTTTGTAACTCTTTCCCTGAGATAAGGATTGTAGATCACATGGTAGGAGCCTACCAGCCCTGCCAGATTAAAGGTTTTGGAAGGAGCGTAAAGAGCGACGGTGCGCATCCGGGCGTCCTCAGAGACCATCTGAGTCGGGGTATGGCGGAAGCCGGGCATGGTAAGATCCGCCCAGATTTCATCAGAGACAACATATACGTCATATTTTCTGTAAATATCCATCAGTTTTTCAATTTCCCAGGGTTCCCATACGCGGCCTGCGGGATTATGAGGAGAACAGAAGATGGCGGCGTGGATTTTTCCGGAGGAGACTTTTTCTTCCAGATCTTTGTAGTCGATGCGCCAGATTCCCGTTTCATCCTGGATCAGAGGATTAAGGACAAGTTTCCATCCGTTGTCCTCTGCGCAGTGGGTGAAACCGATATAGGTAGGAGGCTGGATGATGATGGAGTCTCCCGGCTGGCAAAAGATTTTGAGAGCGCTGACCACACCGCCCAGAACGCCGTTTTCGTAACCGATACATTCCGGTGTAAGGCCGGTAGTGCCGTAGCTCTGCTCATGCCAGTGAATCACAGCGTCATAGTAAGCCTTCCGGGGCTGAAAATATCCATATGCCGGATGCGCGGCCCGCTGGGCGATTGCCTGCGGGATTGTGGGGACCGTTGGAAAATTCATATCCGCTACCCACATGGGAATAACAGAAAACCCTTCCTTTATCTGTGCATCGGCAAAAAAACCTTCTCCGCCGCCGGAACAGGGGATGTCTACGGCAATGGCGTCTTTTCCTCTCCGGTCCATAATTGTGGTAAAATCGTATTTCATAAGAGATCCGCCTTTCTTTATAAAAATTCAGATGATATATTTTTGCTGGATATCAGGTATATAAAATTTTGTCTGGAATTATTGTAATGAATGTAAGATATATTGTCAAAGGAAAAGAAGAAAGAGGAACGCGGAACCTGTGTTTCTGCGTCCTGAGTTCAGGCGGCCATAAAAAACGGGGCTCCTTTAGGAGCCCCGGAATGCGGAGGGAAAAGGCATCAGCCTTCAATGGAAATGTATCCTTTATGTTCAACCTTTTTCGGATCTTTTTTCGGAATAGAGATTTTCAGGATACCGTCTTCATATTTCGCATGGATCTCATCCTGCGCAACGGCGTCGCCTACATAGAAGCTTCTCTGCATAGCGCCTGCGTAACGCTCTCTGCGGATATAATTGCCTTTCTTGTCCTGTTCGTCCTTATCAAGACCTTTGGCAGCGGATAAGGTAAGATAGCCGTCCTTTAACTGAATCTTGATCTCGTCCTTCTTAAATCCCGGAAGGTCTACGTCCAGCTCATAGCTGTCGTCCTTCTCACGGATATCTGTCTTCATCATATTCTGTGCGTGTTTGCCGTACAGAGGATTTTTCTTTCCCCAGAAATCATTGTCAAACGGGAAGTTCATCCAATCATCATCAAATAAGTTTTCTCCAAAAATACTAGGCATCAACATAAGTCATCTCTCCTTTATAAAAAATCTAAGATTATTTGTTATTATTCTCAGAACCGGGAGGTTTATGATGAAGCTCAACGGATTTGTTTTGCTTCTTTTTGTTCCCCTTCCTTTGTTCTAAGTGTACTATAACACTCGTTGTTAGCACTGTCAAGAGGCGAGTGCTAATTTTTTGTGAAAAAACTGTGAACTTTTCTTTTGAAAACACTACTTAGTACATAGAATTTGACTTATAACATAAAATAAGTTACAATTTAAATATTAAAATTTCAGGTGATGATATGAAAGATTTTATTGAGAAAACTTTGCATCAAAAGGTGGAAATAATTCCATATAAAGAGATAAAAAAGTTTCCGCTGGTGCTGCGGACGAATTATCAGTTTTACCGAATGAAAATTATGGATCAGATATGTATTTTGGCCAAACCAGAAGAAAATTTCGGTATGGCAGCATTACGCAGACAGCAAAGGCAGATAGAACATCTGGCAGGCGTGTATTGTGTGCTTTATTTAAACAATATGAATTATTATTCCAGGGATAAAATGCTGGAAGAAGGGATTCCTTTTGTCTGGGAGAACCATCAGGTTTATATTCCGTTCCTAGGTTTGCTGCTTAAACAGAATGAAGCGAGGGTGATAAAGCCTTGTTTAAAAATTTCGTTTCTTACGCAGAAATTTCTGCTGATAGCTCTTTATGAAGAATGGGATGATCTTACGGTGACTGTGGTTGCAGAACAGATAAAGGTATCTAAAATGTCTGTCACAAGAGTCTTTGACGAGATAGAAAGCCTTGGAATTCCTGTTTTAGCAAAAAGAGGACGAAGCCGAAGATATATAAAAATAGGCAGTAAAAAAGAAATATGGGGCACTATTAGGCCATTTTTGAGGACTCCGTTGGTGAGAGAATATTATCTGGAACGAAATCTTTCTAATATATCTATAAAGAGTGGAATGTCGGGATTGGCGGAATTGTCAATGCTGGAGGATAATTCATATCCCACATACGCGATTACAAAATATGAAATTAGAGAAAAAGGAATTGATCAGGAAAGACAGATTCCTCGTGATGAAATACCAGGATGTGTGGTTCAGGAAATAGGATATTGCATTCCTTTTTATAACGGAAATATCATTGATCCGCTGTCTATTTACTTGTTGTTGAAGGATGTGGATGATCCCAGAGTGGAAACTGCCTTAGAGAAAATGCTGGAGGAGTATGTATGGTAAAAGGATTGGATATATTTTATGATTACTTTTCAGAATTTACAGACCAGTACGTTTTGATTGGTGGCGCAGCCTGTGATCTTTCTTTTCATAATAATGACCTGGATTTCAGAGCCACAAAAGATCTGGATATGGTACTCGTAATCGAGGCGCAGACCAAAGAATTTGCACAGAAATTATAGATGATTCTGTTTCCAGTCTTTCAGCTATCTTATTGGATGATTCGTATTATGAACTACTCTTAAGGGAGAGGAATATTATAGATGGGATAACGGTATTAAAACCAACCGGGTTAATTGCCTTCAAAGTAAAGGCGTGGCTTGACTTGAATCAAAAAATGGAGCAGGGCGAACATGTAGATTCCAGAGATATAAAAAAGCACAGAAATGATATTCTGAGAATTGTATCGGAAATACCATTGGAGTTTTGTGAACTGCCGGAAAAAGCCAGAAAAGATCAGGAAACAGATATCATCAATACTCTGAGGGATATTTTCGGTTTATCGGAATATTAATAACAGGGTAATCCCATTTATTTTTTGACTGGAGACTTCTTTTTTAATTACAGAGGACTCTTCACAGACTCCATATGTATGGTCAGTAGCTTGGTTAGTATCTTGGTCAATGTGACTAACCAAGCTTTTTTAACCATAATGTCCTCACGCTTAAAACGGATCATATGCTTTTTTCACAGGAAAACCTGCACCCCGACGGCGTTGCGGCGCAGCCGCCCAGAGCCGTCTCTCTCAGCTCGTAGGGAAGTTTTTTGCCTACAGAGTACATGGCGGCCAGCATTTCGTCAAAAGGAATGATCTGACGGATACCGCTCAGGGCCATTTCCGCAGCGGTAAGAGCGTTTGCCACTCCCGCGGCGTTGCGGCTCTGGCAGGGACACTCCACCAGTCCCCCGATAGGGTCGCAGACAAGTCCAAGCATATTCATAAGTACGGTGGAGGCGGCGCCAAGACATTGATCCGGAGAGCCTCCCATAAGTTCCACAGCAGCGGAAGCGGCCATGGCGGAAGCGATTCCCACTTCGGCCTGACAGCCGCCTACAGCTCCGGCTACAGTTGCGTTTCTCATAGCCAGATATCCCACAGCGCCTGCGTTGAAAAGGGAATCTATAATTTTATCGTCGGAAATATGATATTCTTTCTTCAGAGCCAGAAGAAGTCCGGGAACAACGCCGGAAGAACCGGCGGTAGGCGCGGCTACGATCAGCCCCATGGATGTGTTGACTTCCAAAACAGCGCAGGCATAGGCAATGGCGCGGGACAGAACACTTCCGCAAATGGATTTTCCCGCCGCATCATGTTCTCTGAGAAGCCGGGCCTCTCCGCCGATGAGACCGCCGATAGATTTCCGGGGAGAGGTGATGGGAGAGGAAGCAGATTCCTTCATAATCTCCCAGGCCTTTCTCATTCTGGCAGTGACTGTCCTTTGGTCAGTTTCTCCCAGACTGCACTCCCGTCTTTTCATAATTTCAGATATAGGGCACTGATATTCACCGCAGAGAGCCAGAAGCTCGGCTCCGCTTTTAAAGTCCATAAACGATTCCTCCTTGAATTTTGTAAATTTGCCGGAACTATCAGGGCTGCACCAGCATAACATCCTGCACGTACATATTTTCCCGGATATCCGCGGAAATATCTTCGGGAAGCTTTCCGTCGGATTCCACAATACTGTATGCCGTCTGTCCCTTGGCTTCGCGGAAGAGCTTCATAAAAGCAATGTTTACGTTTCTGTCGCTCAGACATTTTGTAATATGCGCTACCACTCCGGGCTTGTCAGAGTGAATAACGATCAGAGTGCTGTATTCTCCGGAAAAATCTACGTCCACCTGATTGATCCTGGTGATCCGTACCTTTCCTCCGCCCAAGGATTCTCCGCGTACCGTCAGTGTTTTTCCGTCAGCGGTTTTCATACAGATGTCCGCAGTATTCGGGTGTATCTCCTCTTCTTCCTTGTTAATGGAAAAGTGATAGGATAGGCCTTTTTCCCGGGCAATCCGGAAGGAATCAGGAATGCGCCTGTCATCTGTGGCAAAACCCATGATGCCGCCCAGCAGAGCCCGGTCCGTTCCGTGCCCGCGGTAGGTCCGCGCAAAAGATCCGTAGAGAGTGAAATCCGCGGACACAATAGGGCCGGGGGCCATTTTCTGCGCCAGATAAGCGATAGAACAGGCGCCTGCCGTATGTGAACTGGAAGGCCCGATCATATTGGGGCCGATTACATCAAATATGCTGATAAATGCCATATGTGAGGCTCCTTTCTGAAGATAACGGTAATACTGAGTGATTCGATTATATCATTGCAGAAGGCGGTTTGCCATATCTTTTCAGATGATTTTAAGACTGTGAAAACAGCGTTGGTACAGAAAGGCAGAGCGGACATTTACACAAAAAATTCACTGGAAGCAGGGAAGGCTTTGTGATAAGCTAAGTACAGGCAGCCAGAAGAAGGTGCTGCAGCTGTCTTTCTGAGCAGGATGAAAGGAACGGAAGGCAGAGAAAGGAGAAATCGTATGTTGCAGGACGATTATATACTGCGCCAGATCCGTGAAATGGTGCGGGCGGTAATGAAAATGCTGTTTCAGGTGGAATCGCCGGAGCTGACTCCCGAGGTTCTTGAGGACGGGGAGACCAGAGAAACGCTGGAAAGTCTTCTGGCTCTTATGGAAGAGGGAAAAATCGACGAGGCGGAAAACCGTCTGTATGACCTGACTTCCGGCGAGGACGATGAAGAACGGAAAAATCTTGAAGCGGGTCTTTTATTCTATTATGCGCTGAACGGAAAATCAGACGATTTTCTGGAAGAACATGATTTCAGCAGAGAGGAGATCATGACAGGGATCCAGGATCTGGCGGATCGGTACGGCCTCAGCGGAATCGCGGAAGCATTCCGGGCCTGAACCAGAATCCCGGACCGAGGGTGTCAGCCGGAGGATCCGGAAAAAGCCGGAAAGCCCTGTCTGATCCGGCGGTTTTCGCTTACAGAAGATGATAGTGCGGAACGATATCCTCATAGGAGCCGTCTTTCAGGCGAAAACCGCCCGGTATGATCCCAAGCTGAACAAAGCCCAGTTTTTTATAAAGGGCAAGAGCGGCAGTATTGGAGCGGACAACGGCATTGAACTGCAGAATACGAAAATTCAGATCTTTTGCCATGGAAAGACAGTGGCGGACCAGTTGTTCTCCTACATGCTGTCCCCGGGCGTCCCGCCTTACCGCGTAGCTTGCATTGCAGATATGTCCGCAGCGCCCGATATTATTGGGGTGCAGGATATAAAGACCGACGATTTCCCCGGAGCCGGAGCTGTATGCGATTCCGGTGAAGGACTGCTCCTCAAAAAAATCCATTCCCGTTTTCTCGTCCAGAAACTCTGTCTGCGGGAATGCCCTGCCGTCCTCAACCACCTGATTCCAGATGAGAACGGCGTCTTTTATATCTTCTTTTTTAAACTTTCTGATAATAATTTCCATGAGTAGAATCTCCTTGCTTAAACCCGTATACTGACGATATGTAAAAATGAAGAAATCCGTCTTACTATATTATATATAAGCGGCGGACAGTTGTCCATGAACTTTATCAGCCTCCGGAGGTCCCCGCGGGAGGCACAGGGTCGGGCCTTATCCCTGGAAAACGGGGAAATTTTTCTGTACTGTCCGATAATACAGTGCTATGATGTGGAAGGATAAAAATTTTAATGTGATTTTAATTTTCCTTCAAAGAGGAATTAAGAAATCTCTGTTAAAGTATGACCTGTAAACAGAAAGAAACAGATTTCTGATAAATCTTTGAAGGGAAAAGGTGAAAATATGGAACAGTTAGAAAAGGTTGAAAAATTAAGAGAACGGGCAAACGTATCTTACGAAGAAGCAAAGGAGGCCCTGGAAGCTTCAGACTGGGATCTTCTGGACGCTATGGTCTATCTGGAAAAAAAGGGCAAGGTAAAATCTCCTTCCAGGGAAACCTACACCACCAATTACGAGGAACAGTCACAGTATGTATCGGTAAAGGATAAGGTACAGGAGCAGGAAGAGACGGGAAACGAAAGCTTTTTTAAGAAAGCGGGACATTTTTTCAAGATTCTTTTTCAGAAGAGCAAAGACAATTCCTTTTATATTACCAGAAAGGAAGAAGAGATTTTCCACATGCCTGTATGGGCGCTGATACTTCTGCTTCTTTTCTTCTGGAAGCTTTTGATCCCCGCAATGATCGTAGCGCTGTTTTTTGAATGCAGGTATTCCTTTAAGGGAAAGGACAATCTGGACGGGGTGAATAAGGCTATGGATAAAGCCAGCGATCTGGCAGACAAGGTAAAGGACGAATATGAGAAGCTGTAATCCCGGAGAAAAAGGAACCGGAGAAAGATAAAACAGGGAGAGGTTTATGGGAGCGCACATTCTGATCATTGAAGACGAAGAAAAACTGGCGAGATTTGTGGAGCTGGAGCTGCTCCATGAAGGATACCAGGTAAGCAAAAGCGGAAACGGAAGGGAAGGACTTCGCATGGCGGAGGAGGAAGATTATGATCTGATCCTTCTTGATATCCTTCTTCCGGGCCTGAATGGGCTGGAGGTGCTGAGGCGCCTCCAGCAGGAGCATAACTCCGCTCCGGTGATCCTTCTGACCGCCAGGGATGCTGTTATGGATAAAGTGGCAGGTCTGGACGCGGGAGCCATTGACTATATTACAAAGCCTTTTGCCATAGAAGAGCTGCTGGCCCGGATACGGGTGGCGCTGAAGCTTCACAGTACAGCGGCTCCGGCTTTGGGGCGTACAGAAGAACCGGGCACTTTTACCTGGAAAAAACTGAATCTTTCGGAAAAACGCCATCAGGTAACCTGGGAGGGACAGGAAATCCATCTTACCAACCGGGAGTTCAAGATGCTGCGGACACTTCTGGAAAATCAGGATATCGTGCTTTCCCGGGAGACACTTCTCGAAAAGGTATGCGGATACGACTATATGGGAGAAACGAATGTGGTGGATGTTTACGTCCGTTTTCTCCGTTCCAAGATAGATGAGGTCTATTCCGTAAAAATGATACGGACCGTCCGGGGCGTGGGTTATGTGATTAAAAGTGAGTAGGATTTCAGTTATGGGTGAAAACAGGGGAACGACAGAAACAAAAAGGATGACTTCTATCGTAAGAAAACTGCATCTGAGCTGGATCGGAAGAAAACTTTCCATGTATGTGGGATGGGATTTCTTCCTTTTTGTGGTGCTGACGGTCGGGTGGCTCTGCGATCAGGAGATCACACGGCTGGGCGGCATAAAAGCCGGGTATCAGAGAAGTATTGAGAATTTTCCCTCCATTAAAAAAATGACGTATGTTGTGCGGAATGGAAACGGAAAAGTGCTGATGGACATTGAGGTTTATCATACGCTTCTGGTGATCGGGATACTGCTGGCGGCTGTTCTGGTCATTCAGCTTTTAAATCTGTGTACCGTTTATGCCAGAGAAGAGCAGCGCATACGGCATATCCTGGCTCCGATCAATGAAATCGCCCTGAAAGCGGATGAACTCAGCAAAATGACTTTTTCCGAGGATAAATACCAGCAGATCGAAGAGGCCATTTCCAGCCTGCAGCCGGAAGAGTCCGAGCTGCTTTCTTTTGGGGACTCTGATCTTCAGGGAATTGAAGCGGCGATGAATAACCTTCTGGTGAGGATGCGTGATTCCTACCGCCAGCAGGCACGATTTGTAAACGACGCTTCTCATGAGCTGAGAACTCCCATTGCCGTGATTCAGGGGTACGCCAATATGCTGGCCCGGTGGGGCAGCAGGGATGAAAAGGTTCTGAAGGAATCAATCGAGGCGATCCAGCATGAATCAGAGCATATGAAGTATCTGGTGGAACAGCTTCTCTTTCTGGCCCGGGGCGACAGCGGCAAGACGAAGCTGAATCTGGAGACAGTATATCTTGACGGACTGATGGAGGAGATTTATGAAGAATCCCTGATGATAGACGAGAACCATATATACCGTTTTGTAAAATCTGAAGAGAAACCTGGGGTACAGGCGGACAGCGCTCTTTTGAAGCAGGCAGTCAGGATACTGGTGGACAATGCCGCCAAATATACTCATGAAGGGGATGAGATCATCTTAAGTTTCGGAAAAACAAAAGACAGTGTTCCCTACCTGCAGGTGCAGGATACAGGAATCGGTATGGCAGAGGCGGATGTGGAGCACATGTTTGAACGGTTTTACCGGGCGGACGAGGTGCGGAGCCGCCAGGGAACCGGTCTGGGACTGGCAATCGCAAAATGGATCATTGACAAACATAAAGGATATTTTGAAATTCTTTCCCGGACGGAACTGGGAACCCGGGTGAGGATCATACTGCCGGACAGACCGATGGAAAAAGAGGCATAGTTCTGGAAAATGCCGGATAAAAATTTTCTCTCTCCCATATTGACAAATCGTATTTATTAGATTAGGCTTACTTTGTATAAATGACCAGAGGCGTCGATGTACACTAACGCTATTATCGTTTTTTGAAATACGGAAAAGAGGGGACAGAAAATGACATTAAAAGACCTTCCGATTGGAAAAACGGCAACGATACGTTCTGTAGGCGGAGAGGGGGCGCTGAGACAGCATTTTCTCGATATGGGACTGATCCCCCAGGGAGAAGTGACCATGGTGAAATACGCTCCTATGGGAGATCCGATGGAGCTTCGTATCCACAGCTATGAACTTACTCTGAGACTTGCCGATGCGGAAAAAATAGAGATAGAAAATATACGGGACGCAGACAAGGAAACTGCCGCGGAGGATAAAAGGCGGAAAGAAAGAAAAACGACAATCCCTCATCCCGGACTGGGCGAGGGAGGAAAATACCATTTTAAAGAATCAGAGCATCCGCTTCCGGAGGGAGAAATGCTGACTTTTGCTCTGGCCGGAAATCAGAACTGCGGAAAGACAACGCTGTTTAACCAGCTTACCGGATCCAGCCAGCATGTGGGAAACTTTCCCGGAGTTACCGTGGACAGAAAGGACGGTTCCATACGGGGAAAGAAAAATACGCTGGTGACGGATCTTCCGGGAATTTATTCCATGTCGCCTTATTCCAGCGAGGAGATCGTGACGCGAAACTTTGTTCTGGACGAGCATCCGAAGGGCATTATCAACATTGTAGACGCTACGAATATTGAAAGAAACCTTTATCTTACCATGCAGCTTATGGAGCTGGATATCCCTATGGTCCTTGCTCTGAACATGATGGATGAAGTGAGAGAAAACGGCGGTTCTATCCGTATCAACCGGATGGAAGAAATGCTGGGAATCCCGGTAGTGCCTATTTCCGCCGCGAAAAATGAAGGAATCGATGAGCTGGTGGCTCATGCCCTTCATGTGGCAAAATACCAGGAAAAACCGGAGGAAATTGATTTCTGCGACGCCGAAGAGGACGGCGGGGCAGTACATAGATGTCTTCACGCCATCATGCATCTGATCGAGGATCATGCAAAAAGCGCACAGATCCCTGTAAGATTTGCGGCGGCGAAGCTGGCGGAAGGGGACAGCCTGATCCTGGAAAAGCTGAATCTGGATCAGAACGAGAAAGAAACCCTGGAACATATTGTAAAACAGATGGAAAACGAGCGCGGCCTTGACCGTTCCGCGGCCATTGCCCACATGCGGTTTGACTTTATAGAAAGAGTCTGTGAGGAAACTGTAGTGAAACCGCGGGAAAGCAGGGAACATATCAGGAGCGAGAAGATAGACAGGATACTTACCGGGAAGTTTACCGCGATCCCCTGTTTTGTAGGTATTATGGCGCTTGTATTCTTCCTGACTTTCGGAGTGATCGGAGCGTTTCTTTCCGATCTTCTCGATATGGGGATCACGGCGCTTGGAAACATGGCGGACGCCTGGATGACGGCGGCTCATGTAAACAGCGTGCTGCATTCTCTGGTGATCGACGGCATTTTCAACGGCGTTGGAAGCGTACTGAGTTTTCTTCCGATCATCGTCACATTATTCTTCTTTCTGTCGCTTCTGGAAGACAGCGGCTATATGGCAAGAGTGGCGTTTGTTATGGATAAACTTCTCAGAAAGATCGGTCTTTCAGGAAGAAGCATCGTTCCTATGCTGATCGGATTCGGCTGTACGGTACCGGGAGTCATGGCAAGCAGAACGCTCCCCTCGGAGCGTGACAGACGGATGACGATCCTGCTTACGCCGTTTATGAGCTGTTCGGCTAAGCTTCCGATCTACGCGTTCTTCACGGCGGCGTTCTTTCCGGATTATGGGGCCATAGTCATGATCGCTCTGTATTTCGGCGGAATCATCATGGGAATCCTGATGGCTCTGCTCCTTCGGAAGACTATGTTCAGCGGAGAGGCTGTGCCCTTTGTTATGGAGCTTCCCAATTACCGGCTGCCCGGTGCGAAGAATGTGGCTCATCTTCTGTGGGATAAGGCGAAAGATTTCCTGCAGAGAGCTTTTACCATTATTTTCCTGGCCACTATCGTGATCTGGTTCTTACAGACTTTTGATATCCATTTGAATGTAGTCAGCGACTCAAAGGACAGTATTCTTGCTATGGTGGCAAGTGTGGCGGCTCCGGTGTTCGCTCCTATGGGATTCGGGGACTGGCGGATCTCCACAGCGCTGATCACCGGTTTTATGGCAAAAGAAAGCGTAGTTTCTACATTGTCCGTACTGTTCGGAAATACAGAAGCGCTGATGGCGTCTATAGCGCCTCTCTCTGCAGTGAGCCTTCTTGTCTTCTGTCTTCTCTATACGCCCTGTGTGGCGGCGATCGCTTCTATTAAGAGAGAGCTGGGAGGAAAATGGGCTGCCGGTGTAGTGATAGGCCAGTGTGTGATCGCCTGGATTGCCGCTTTTGTGGTATATCTGATCGGAGGACTGTTCTGAAGATCAGTGAAGAGAACGTGCTGATGCGCGTGCTGCAAACTATAAAAGTCCGGAGAGAAAAAGTCTGCGGTCAGAGGCAAGAAAGGAAGATCATAAATGTATATATTGGAGCTGGCAAAGCCGGAAGAAGCAGAGATTTGCAATGATATATTGGATAAAGGAAGAAAATTTCAGAGGGAACAGGGATTTGTACAGTGGCCTGATGATTATCCATCTATAGATACGATTCGGGAAGATATAGAGAAAAAGCGGGGGTTTGTTCTTCGGGAAGGGGAAAAGACAGCAGGATATGTATGTGTGGATTTTGAAGGCGAGCCTGCTTATGAAGAAATAGAAGGAAGCTGGAGAACAGACGGAACATACGCGGCAGTTCACCGCATGGCGTTTGAGGAAGAATTCCGTGGGAAAGGGCTGACGGAGACAGTCTTTCATGAAATAGAAAAACTCTGCCGTGAAAACGGTATCCTTACAGTTCGTATGGATACCGGTCTTGAAAATAAACGGATGCAGCATGTTCTGGAAAAGAACGGGTTTATAAAATGCGGGATCGTCCGATATGAAGGCAGCAAAAGACTGGCTTATGACAAACTGCTGGGATAAAACGGACGTTTGAGAAGAAAGAAATCCATTTTATGTATTGCGTATCCGGGCCGCTCCATTGTATAATATCTCTGAGGCAGAGGTGTATATTTATGTGCGCTTTGTCGGCTTTTTCTGTTTTGAAACACAGAGGTATTGTTGATTTTCTGCATGAGGCTGTGCCGACGTCAGATATACCGTTGCCTTAATATACAATTTTAATATTAGTGGAGGGCTTGTTATGTTAGTTGATACAAAAGCAAAAGTAGGTGTGTTTTCCATTGCTTTAGGCGCGTATCTGCCTCAGTTCCCGTCCCTGGTACCGGAATTTGAAGCTCAGTATGACGCTTTTAAAAAGACTATTCCTGATACAGTGGAGATCATTGACGGCGGTATGGTAACTACAAAGGAGCAGTCACAGGCGGCGGGAGATCTTTTCCGCGCGGCGGACGTTGACCTGGTATTCCTTCAGCTTCTGACCTACGCTACATCCTACAATATGCTTCCGGCTGTGAAGGATCTGGATGTTCCGGTAGTGCTTGTAAATATTCAGAAACTGAAAGCGCTGGATTATGACCATACAGATATCGCTACCTGGCTGGGAGAAGGCTATGCCTGCGGAGCGGTAGGAGAAATGGTAGCCGATCTTGAAAGATACGGAAAGAGACATGCGGTGATCACCGGCGTTGTAGAAGGCGGCGATCCGGCTGTTCAGGCGGAAATCGAAGACTGGTGCCGCGCGGCTCAGGTAAGAAGAAGATTCCGCGATACGAATCTGGCACAGATCGGAAGACCGTATCCGGGTATGATGGACCTTTATATTGACGAGTCCAACCTGTACAGAAGAATGCATCTTTACACCAAGCAGTTTGACTGGGAGAAGATGTGGGCTATCGCTGACGATATTACAGATGAAGAAGCAATCCGGGCGAAAGCTCAGGATATTCTGGATACCTTTGATGTAGAAGGCGGCGGAAGCATTGAAGAAGTATGGGAAATGGCAAAATATGTAGTTGCTTTTGAGAAATGGGTAAAGGACGAGAAGCTCGGCCTGATCGCTTCCCATTACGATGGATTTGCACAGGGCAAAGCAGGCGTTCTTGACAGTATGCTGATTCCTGCGTTCTCCATGCTGATCAAACAGGGAACAGCCTGCGCAGTAGAGGGAGATATCAAGGTTGCCATGGCAATGAGTATTCTGAAGACAATTTCCGGAACAGGCCAGTTGGCTGAGATGTACTCCATTGACTTTAACGATGATATTGCCATCATCGGCCACAGCGGATCCGGCGATGCGGACATCTCCGATAAAAAACCGACCATGAAGATCGTAAAAGTATTCCATGGCAAGACAGGAGGCGGATATCTGACACAGTTCTATCCATATACAGGCCCGGTTACATATCTTGCTATTACACAGGACGGCGACGGTCACTTCAAGTTCATCGTGGCTGAGGGTGTAAATGAGGAAGGCCCGATTCTTTCCTTCGGCGATACCAATATGAGAACACGCTTCACCTGCGGCGCAAGAGAATTTGTAAACCGCTGGAGCGAGTGCGGCCCGACACATCACTTTGCGGCTGCAACAGGAAGATACATCGATACGATCCTGAAGGTTGCGAAGATCTTCAATGTTCCGGTGGATATCGTTACCAGATAAGAAAGTACATACAACGATCCAATTCAATAAAATCCGAGGAGGCTGTTGCGCTGAGTATTGGCGCGGCGGCCTCTTTTCTCCTCCTGATAAGTGAAACAGGGGGGATTATTCGGCAGCTTAACTTAACGTCAAAAAGGAACAGGGAAGGAAAAACCCTTGAGTAAAGTAAACATGAGAGAAAAAATTTTTAAGTACGTAAAAGAAAAATATAAGATCAAACCGGACTATCCGTTTTCTGCATTTCCGGATTATCCTGTTCTCCGCCATGAGGACAACAGGAAGTGGTTTGTGCTGATCATGGACGTTCCCAGGGAAAAGCTGGGATTAAAGGGAGCAGAATATGTAGACATTATGAATGTGAAGCTGGGAGATCCCATGCTTGTGGATGTGCTTGTTCGTCAGCAGGGATATTTTCATGGCTACCACATTGCTCGGGGAAACTGGATTTCCATTCTTCTGGATGGTACAGTTCCTTTTGAAGAACTATGTCAGTGGATCGACGAAAGCTATGCAGTGACGGCTTCAAAACAGAAAAAGCAGAAGATGAGGCCGCCGAAGGAATGGATCATACCTGCTAATCCCGGTTACTATGATATTGTTCATGCTTTTGACGATGTCAGGGAAATTGAATGGAAACAGGGCAGAGGGATTAAATCAGGGGATACTGTATTTATCTATGCAGGCGCTCCTGTTTCGGCGGTTTTATATAAATGCAGAGTAATGGAGACAGATATTCCATATCATTACAGCGATGAGAATCTGACTATCACTGAGGTGATGAGGATAAAGCTGCAAAAGCGGTATAAACTGTCGCAGTTTACATTTGAAAAACTGAAGGAAAAATACGGGATTTACGCTGTCAGGGGACCGAGAGGGATACCGGACAGTCTGAGTGAGGCGTTGAAGAAATGAAATAAATGGTTTGTTTTTTCAGGATCGGCGCTGTCAATGGAAAGGCTAAGTATTGAATAACTGTTTTCTCCCCTGCATACATTGTAAAAACGATGTTTGCAGGGGTTTTTCCTTGAAAGAGTATATTGAAGAGCGGGCAGTGGAGATCGCGTCCTATATTATTGAGACAAAGGCAACGGTTCGGCAGACAGCAAAGAAGTTCGGGATAAGCAAGAGTACGGTACATAAAGACGTGACAGAGCGTCTTATGCAGTTTAATCCCGCCCTTGCCAGTCAGGCAAGGGTAGTGCTGGATGTCAATAAGCAGGAACGCCATATCCGGGGAGGAATGGCTACCAGAGAGAAGTATCTGCACCAGCACAGATGAAACAGAGCAGGAAATTCTAAAGCAGAAGCAGACTGTACGGAAAACGTACAGCTGCTTCTGCTTGTTTGCTCCAGAATTAGTGGTGTACCAAATGCAAAAACACAAATAAATTATTGCCATTAGATTATGTTATTAAGCCTGGATAGTGATATACTATTAAATAAAAAAGAAACGAGATGGTATCATGACATTATGGCATGTGCAAAGACACTCCCGGACATGTTATATTACTATATGATTTCCTATAGCTTATTTTCAATTTTATGATTTGATATACAAATTTTATGGTGTAAGATATAATGAAAGTGACATAGATCGAAAGAGATATTTTAATTATTGTGAAGAAAGAGGTGAGGTTGTATGCCAGTTCATATCTCAGATATAATGCAGGATTTTGCAAAGAGTGTAAGAAAAATATTGGGTAATTCGCTTGACAGCGTTATTGTGTACGGTTCCTATGCAAGGGGAGATTATTCCGAGCTTTCGGACGTCGATGTAATGCTTCTGGTTTCCTTGGGAGAAGAAGATATAAAGAAGATTTCAGATCAGATCAGTGATCTTGCTTTTGATTTTATGATGAAGTATGGAGTGGACATTTCCCCGGTAATAACTAATACAGATCATTTTAACTATTGGGTAGATAATCTGCCATACTATCGTAATATCAGAGATGAGGGGGTAAGTCTCAGTGCATGATGTAGATAAGGATATGGAATTATAGAGATACAGATTTTCTCTTGCGGAAGAAACTTATAAAAGTGCAAAAATGTGTTTTGATAATGGATTTTATAGAGACTGTATTAATCGTTCTTATTATGCGGTGTTTTACGGAGTACGTGCTGTCCTTGCGTTGGAAAGTATTGATTTCAAACGGCATAAAGATGTTGTGGCACATTTCAATAAAGAATTTGTTGCCACTGGTAAGTTCCCGGGAGAAATGGGCAGACGCTTGGCAAGATTGAAAATGAAAAGAGAAGAAAGCGATTATAATGATTTCTTCATAGCATCCGCGGATGAAGCAAAAGCACAGCTGGAATCCGTAGAATATATACTGCCATTGATAAGGGAATATTTGGAAGTGCATAATTCAAGTTTTTAAAAAAGCAATTGGTGGAAAGCATAAGAACAACGAATGAGGAGTGAAAATTATATGAAATGGGTACCGATACGTGGAGATTTTACTCTAAATGACAGTAAGATTGTATTCAATGGGGGGACAGATAATGTTTTAGGAAATATACAGACGAAACAGGGGCTTATATTATCTGATCAGAAGATGCTTGCTGGAAAAATAAAAGTTGATATTGAGTTTGAGACAAAGGATTTGCAAATAAATGAAGAGGCAGAATTAATTTTTGATTACATTGATGAATATAATTTTAAGTG
>ERZ1643250.1566-NODE-1566-length-19023-cov-23.967208_pt1 | contig 19023 bp, 17 predicted proteins | sample MGYA00579262_ERZ1643250 | MGnify/ENA primary metagenome ERZ1643250 (study PRJEB29033, sample SAMEA4952265) | chicken gut metagenome | biome: Broiler Chicken; feature: Gastrointestinal Tract; material: Caecum | place: Ireland | collected 2018 | study: Broiler... | reverse complement strand
AATGATTATGCTTCTTTTCACTTTCCTTATTAGGCTTTGCCGGTTTATCTGGCTTAGCAAGCTTGTTTGGCTTATCCGGTTTATTTGGTTTGTCAGGTTTATCTGGTTTCGGCTCTGGATTTGGTTTTGGCTTCGGTTGAGGTCTGGTTCCGGAGTAGGTACTTCATCTTGCTTGTAAGTAATTTTAATATTACTGTCAGCCGTATCTACTGAAACCTTTTCCGCTGCCACCTTACTTTGTGAAGCAGTGTAGCCACTAAATGTTGGAGCAGTATATGCATCCCACTGAGTATTACCATCTACCTTCCACTCACTGTATGTAACTTTGCCAGTAACTTTATCAAACGTTACTTTTTGAGTGATAATCAGCTTAGCACCAAAAGGCGTAATGACTGTAATTATTCTAGTTGGAGTCTTAGTCAAAGTATCGAAGTGATCATAGTTCTTACTTGAATCACCTGGCACTGGACCTGTTGGAACATCCCCCGATGGAGTTTTTGCAGTAACAATAATGGTGTCGTGTTCAACCCTTACAGTTACAGTTGGAATGCCATCAGCAGTTGCAACTACTGTCTTAGGAATATCCTGTCCTGAAACAATCTTCCATCCTGCTGGAGCTTGCGGAATTACATCCACAGTTTCACCGGTCTTGCCACTAAGCGGAGTTTGCCCTACTTCTTTGCCATCACTATCAACGTAAGAAATCTTCTCCGTTTGAGTGTTGACAGTATAAGTAACAGTGACTTCACTATCCTTATCATTGCCAGTTACTTTCACTTGTTCAACCTTGTTAGGATTTGTGGTATAGCCAGCAAATTCCTTCGGCGTAAATCCAGCAAATGTATCCTTACCATCTACCGCAGTCCATTGGCCTTCACTATTGGCAACCAGCTTTCCAGTAACCAAGTCATATACGGCAGTCCGCATAAATTCAACGGTCTATTTCTTTTGATCTTCTGAAATCTGAGCTAGTTGTTCTTCACTCAAACCTTCGTAATTAATGGTTCGTGTGACATCCTTAACTAGGTCATTTTTCTTGAACCAGCTTTCATCCTTAGTAGGATTGGTTGCTGAATCAGTTGGATCAACGATTGCTGTTTTGTGAACTAATTTAATGTACAAGTTCTGACTTAATGCCTTGCCAAAAGTATAGCTAGTTGGCAATTCTTGATCTGGTGCTAACTCGTAGTTCTCTGGAAGCTTCAAATCAAGGTTATCAACAGTTGAACCAGCAACGCCAGACTTAGTAATTGTCTGACCAACTTGCTTGTTACCTTCTTGAGTATCTTCAAATTCAATCGTTAAGGTTGCATCCAAAGTAAACTTAGCCTTTGAAGAAATATTCAGCTTGTAGTTTGGATTTGCTTTTTGCAATGCAACGAGCGTGTTGGCATTCAAGTGGGCTTGGTAAGTTCCTGCATCCGTTGGAACTCCGTCAAGTTTCTTACCAGCCGCATCGTACCACGTAAAGTCACTAGCAGTGATTCCTGGGTTTACTAATGGTGTGTTCGTAACCGTACCATTTGCCGTGATCTTCAAGCCATTAACATCGAGATCAGCTGATTTGCCATTATAAGTCTTGCTTTGATCACTACCAGAAATAGTGATATCAGTAATTGCCTTTGGCGTAATTGTGAAGCTTGCCTGGCCTCCTAAATCGTCAGCGGAAATAGTTACATTAGCGTTAACTTGCTTCTTCAAGGCATCTTGCAAGTGAGCCAATATTGACTGCTTGTTCAACGTAATGGTATAAGTACCAGCATTAACTGGTGCGCTGCCAGCATTCCAAATATAATCACCGTCTTGCAGAGCATACGTACTTTCGGTAGTTGAACCTGGGAAAGTAAAGTGAACTAAAATTTGACCATTGCTGTTAACTTGTGCAGTTGTTACAGCTGTACCATCAAATGTCTTTTGGTTAGAGCCATTAAGTTTTGCGTCAGCAGTGGCTGCAGTAACTATGTAGTTAGCTGTTGTCTTAAATGTCCACTTGTAGTTAGCACCATTATTACCAGTTAGTTGCTTAAGCTTTTCTTGACCAGCCTGTGACAATTTAACTTGGTAAGTACCGACATTCGTTGCATTACCAACAATTTGCAAATCTTCAGCAGTTAACTTAAGTGTCTGAGCTTCACCATCAGCGGAGTAAACCGTCGCATCGTAGGTTACGTTGTACTTATTCAAATTAAGTCCACTTGGTAAGGTTTGCTTAGCATCATAAGTCTTGCTGTCACCACTATTCAGGGTAACAGTAGCTTCGCCCTGGTTAATGGTTAATGTACCCTTAGTAGTTACATCAGCTGCTACTTGTGGGTATGCGTAGTTAGTACCCAAAGCTTTTTCAATGTTATCCAACCCTTGCGCAGATAATTCCACGTGGTATTCACCGACATTGCCTGGGGTTTGATCAAAGATCAAGTCACCATCTTTAGCAGTGTAGCTTAAATTAGTACTATTAGTACTATTTTTACCATACGTATATTTACAACAACATAATCCTTGCCTGGATCAGGAACATTAACTTGCCAAGTTTGTCCAGCTTCTTTAGGTAGGCTCCATGAACCATAAATCACTTTAAATCCTGGCGTTGTTGAATCACCTGCTGTTTGATCCCATTGCCAATTACCATAAGTAATCGTGTTATTAGCAACATTTAAACTACCAGTCTGGGCATAGAATACCTGTATTTGTGAATCAGGTGTAAATTGTTGACCATTCTTGTCACCACCAGCAATTACATATTTAGCCATTACTGTTCTCGCTTGCTGTTTTACTGGAATATACAAAACAGTGTGAACTGGACGGCCTTCATAAACTGAGGCGTTCTCAGTATATGCTAGAGACTCCTTACCCTCACTAGATGTATCTTCCTTATTCCAAGTTGGGTAAACAAATTGGTTTGCTGACCTGGATCGCCGCTCCTATTGTAAGCACTATAAGAAACTTCCTTATTATTTTGAGTAGAAACATCTTTAGTATCTTCTGGACTAGTAGCTTTTTTATCTTCTGCCTGTTTAGTTGAATTCTGCTCGGTTGAATTTTTGCTAGTCAAAGGATCGGTACCGCTAACTTCTTTTTGAGCAGTAGTATCGTTATCATTCTTATCAGCTGTCGTAGTCTGATCATTTCCAGTATCTGTGGTAGTCTTCTTAGCCGACTCAACCTCTTCTGTTTCTACTGAATCCGTAGTATCGGCATGAACCGTTTGACTTGTATTCATCGTCCAAAGCAAAGTTGAAAGCAAAACGGAACAAACTCCAATGTTCAATTTTCTAATACTAAAGCGCTGCTTGCCTTCAAAGTCATTTTTATTTAGTCTTTCTATTACGCGGTTTTATTCTATTCATCTATTTTAATACCTAACATAAATCACAACAAAAAGCAGGCTTAAATTATATGCAAAAAAATCGTTATTTTAAGTTGTCAGTCACAACAACTAAAATAACGATTTTATTGTGCTCATTTTTTAATTAAATTTAGGAATTAAATTAAACCTGATTCTTTAGTAATCTTCTTCATACCATTCATGTAAGGAACAAGTACATCAGGAACAGTTACTGAACCATCTTCGTTTTGGTAATTTTCCAAAATAGCAGCTACACAACGACCAACAGCCAAACCTGAGCCATTTAAAGTGTGTGCCAAGTGAAGCTTGCCGTCTTCATCACGGTAACGAATTTGTGCACGGCGAGCTTGGAAGTCAGTACAGTTTGAACAACTTGAGATTTCACGGTACTTGTCTTGTGCAGGCATCCAAACTTCAAGGTCGTAAGTCTTAGCACTAGTAAAACTTGCATCCCCAGTTGAAAGAGCAACTACGTGATATGGCAGGCCCAACTTTTGCAATAAGTGTTCCGCATTATGAGTTAACTTCTCGAGTTCATCCCATGATTCGTCAGGCTTACATACCTTAACCATCTCAACCTTACGGAATTCGTGCATTCTGATCAAACCACGAGTGTCCCGTCCTGCTGACCCTGCTTCACTTCTGAATGCTGGTGACAATGCAGTAACATTGATTGGCAACTTATTTTCATGAATAATTTCATTTCTGAAGTAGTTTACCAATGGAACTTCAGCAGTTGGAATCAAAGTTAAGTCACGTGGCTTATCTGGATCGTCATTATCAACGATGGTATAAACATCTTCGTGGAACTTAGGGAATTGACCAGTTCCTTGCATTGATGCATCGTTTACCAAGTATGGTGGGATAATTTCGGTATAACCTTCCTTAGTGTTTTCATCAAGGAAGAAGTTGAAGACAGCACGTTCCAAAAGCGCACCAGCACCGATGTAGTAAACAAAACGTGCACCTGAAACCTTTGAAGCACGGTCCCAGTCTAAGATGCCAAGGTCAGTACCAATATCCCAGTGAGCCTTTGGCTTAAAGTTAAATTCAGTAGTTGGGTGCCACTTACGAACTTCTTCGTTGTAGCTATCGTCCGGACCAATTGGGTCTGAATCAGCTGGGAAGTTAGGCAATCTAAGCAAGATGTAGTTTTGCTTTTCAGTTAATTCCGCAACTTCCTTATCTAAGTCTTTGATTTCCTTACCTACTTCACGCATAGCAGCAATTGCATCGCTAGCATCTTCTTTGTTGCGTTTCTTTTCAGCAATTTGCTTAGAAACGTCGTTACGCTTAGCCTTTAATTGTTCACTCTTAGTCAAATCCTTACGACGCTTAGTGTCGATTTCAACTAATTCATCCAATTCTTCTGGCTTAATGCCACGCGTAGCCAATTTCTTCTTTGACCAGTCAAGATTCTCACGAATCACCTTAATATCAAGCATATAAAACCTCCATGATATGCATAAAAAAAGAGCCGACTTATCCCTACACTTGGGACGAATCGGCTCTTACACGGTTTCGCGGTACCACCCAGCTTCAGTCTATCTAGACTGCACCTCTTTACCAGACGAGTAACGACGTCAAACCGTGCAACTATTAATTGCCCACATTATTGAAATCTGGAAGCGACTATGCATTCACTCGCACCAACCGTGAACTCTCTGAAGCAGTCTTAGGATTTCGTGTTTGCATTTATTTTAAGCCATTCTTCTTTTTTGAGCAAATAATATTTTTCTTTAAACGAAAAAAGTGCACTAACTTGTGTGTAATCGACAGTATAAACATACTGAAATCCTAGTGTTTTAAGCAATTTCTGTGATTTTTCATTATCGGCAAAAGTTCCAGCCCAGACTTCTACTTGCTTTTTCTTTTTAAAAGCATAGGTCAAAATCAATCGTAAAGCTTCAGTCATATAGCCGTGACCTTCAAACGACTGATCTAGCAAAAAGCCAACTTCTTTAGTCTTTAATAGGCCACTCTTTTCATCTAAGCCGCGTTCATACAATTCAACCAGACCGATCACTTCATTGTTCTTGCGCAAGCAAACGACATAACTTTCAGGACGCGACATATATTGCTTCACGCCATTAACCGCCTCAGTCAGATTGCGGTATTCCTCAAAGCCAGCCATCTTGTGGTAGCGGGGATTGCCACCCCACTTCAGTAATTGCTGCGCGTCCCTTTCTTCAAAAGGTCTCAAATATATTCTCTTAGATTCAAGCATTAGTTACCCATCAGCTTCAAGAGCCACTTCGCACCAAACTGTAGGCCTATACTATAGGCGGCAATTGTCCATGGCTTACACAAAATAATAATCCAAAAATAAGTCCAAAACTTCATTTTAGTCAATCCTGCTAGCAGGCAAAGCACGTCATCGGGAGCTGCTGGGGCGAGAATACATAATGCAAAGAACCAATTAAATTTATTCTGATTCTCTGTCCACTTCATATATTTATCAAGCGTTTCTTCCGAAACAATATGCAAAATAAAGGGCCGGCCGTAGTGTCTAGCTAAAAAGAAGTTGATAATTGAGCCAATACAAATCCCCACGTAGTTATAAATAAACCCAGCAACTGGGCCAAAGAAGACCACGCCTCCTAATAAAGACACGCCCCCAGGAATAATCGGAATAACTACCTGAACAATTTGAATCAACACGAAAATAATCGGACCAACAATTTGTTTATTAGCCAGATAAGCCCGCATTTTAGCTTGATCGGTAAAGATCCCCAAACGGTACCAATAAATCACCAGCAACACGATTGCGATTCCACAAACTATAGTTGCAATATTGATTAATTTACGACTAGCCTTAGTCGATAGATGCATTTTCTCGCCTTCCTTCATCGCCTAGTAGTTCAATTTTAACAAAAATCCAGCCCAGATACCGTAAACATGCAAATCTAAAAAAAGTTTTATTATTTTAGCTACTTTGGGCAGATACTATATAATAAAGTTAATAAGTTATTAGAAAGGTAGGCATCTTATGGTTGTAATTAAGAATGATATTGTTTATGACAAGACTAAAGAATTAAAAACGGATATTTACTATCCTAATGATACATCTTCTAATACCAAGATTTTAATCTTCTGGCATGGCGGTGGCTGGTTTAGAGGTAATAAAGAAAGCGTAAAAAATCTAGGTATTCGCTTTGCTAATGCGGGCTTTATGACCTTCATCCCCGACTACTCCTTAGCACCTAAATACCACTTTCCTGCTGCTCATGAAGATGCATTGCACTTTGTCGACTGGCTGTTGAATTCTGAATACACTGATCAAGACGATGTCAAAAACATTGTTCAAATTGGAGCCAGCGTTGGCGGTGAAATGGCAATTGAGGTTGCTGGGAAATACGGTTTCCCTACTGTCACCTGGTCTGCTCCAGTTGAATATTCAAACTGGATTAAAGATCATCAAGATACTAAAGCATCCCCAGATGCCGCTAACGATTTTGGCATTACCGATCCTGAAAAGATCAGACAATCTTTCTACAAGTACTTCACATTAACCTACACAGGTACTGAAGATGAGGCTGTATTACAAAAATTAGACGCTAAGTCATTTGACTATAGCCATCTCAAGCAATTAATGATGATTAATTCCGCAGATGAGTTGACACCACTAGCTACAGTATTGGATTTTGTTAAGTTCTTAGCTGACAAAAACTTAGGCGTACAGCTCCTCGTAATTCCTGGTCACGGTCACGCCATGGCTTATGGTCCCGATTATGTAGACGAATCGCTCGATTTTTTATATCAAACTATTAAGAGACAAGATTAAGTATGATCAACATAGAAAAATTTGTTCAAGCCAGAAAAAAATTAAGGCTATCGCAAACTGAACTTTGCCGCGGCATTTGCACGCAGTCAACCTTAAGTAAGTTTGAAAACAACGGACAGGTACCTTCATTTAAAATTCTTAAGCAGCTTTGTGAACGGATGGATATTGATGTTAGCGATATTATGGACAGCAGTGAGCACAAATATATCGCGCATATCCTGTTTGAAGCGGATTTTGCCTTTATCAATTTTGATTACAGTAAAATTTTTACTTTACTTTCACAAATCAACCCCGAAGTAGACCTAAAACGCCAAACAAATCGGATTCATTATCACTATTTGCGCGGACAATATGCTCTAAGAAGTGATCGCAATCAAATGAGTGCGCTCTTTTATTTCAACAATATCTTGACCACCCAGGAATTGCCTGAAAATGATATTTACCGCTTGTTGGCATTAAATGGTTGTAGTCAAATCTATGCTAAACAAGGTGAAACAGAGAAAGCCGAGCACTATTATAGTCAAGTATTAAAGAACATTATGGACGTCAAGATCGATAATATTTTGACTACAATGCATGCCTTAAGTATTTTATGTGATGCCGGTGAATTCTATGGCGAACGAAAAATGTATCGTGAGTCTAATGCATTGTTGCGCTATGCCTATAAGATTGGCGCTGAGAAGCACGTGATTTTTTACATGGCACGCATCCTATTGCGGCAAGGCATGAATGATATTGATCAGTCAAAAAAGAAAGCAATTGCTATCCAACATTTGCATGATGCCTGTGCTTTTGCCCGAATCAACCGCAACACGATTACGCTAAATCAGGCTAAAAAATTACTAAAAAAATTAAATGACTAAGATCCAATTTGAAATATAGTAATAAGAGTTTGTTCATTTACTTGAGCAAGCTCTTTTATTTTCTATAAAAGTGATCAATTAAATGATCATTTCTATAGAAATCAGCAAGATTGTTCATTTGATTTTGCAAAAATGATAAAATTAGTATAAATGATCAATTAAATGAACGCTGTTTAGCAGTTTCAGATAGGTTGACTTTGGAACGAATTATCAAGTTTATGTTTGACAGTATTGGTAGCTATTTATCCATTCGAAAAATTGCCAATACGTTAACTTCAATGGGACATAAAATCACACCAAATACGGTAGACCGGTATATTAATGCGTTACTCGACAGTTTGATTATCTATGACGTTTCACGATTCGATATTCATGGAAAAGAGCAGCTAGGTTCGCTAAAAAATATTACATTGTTGATACTGGGCTTAGATATCATTTGTTGGCAAATCAAAAAAAGATCGTGGACATATAATTGAAAATATTGTTTATCTTGAGTTGCTTCGTCGTGGATATAACGTTACTGTAGGTAGCATCCCTAATGGTGAAATTGATTTTGTCGCAAGAAAGAATAACGAAATTTTTTATTATCAAGTGTCCGAAACAGTGATAGATGAAAAGACCTTAGAGCGCGAATTAAAACCGTTTAACAAGATTAATGATCATTATCCAAAATTTCTATTAACAATGAATGAATTTGGAAAAAATGATAATTTTAACGGAATAAAGCAACTTAATATTTTAGATTGGTTATTAGAATAATTAAGCTAAGATTAAGAATAATAATTTAAAAAAAGAATTCGAAAAATCCCCATTTGTAGTGAAAATGCCTACAAAATGGGGATTTTTTTAGATAATCTTGTAACCAGTAACTGGCTTAGCAGGTACTGTATTGAAATCAAAGCTAGCAAGCTTGTCTAATTCAGTATTACCATCAATAATTGTAGTAACACCTTGAGCAATCATCAGGTTCATTACTTTATCCTTGTCTGGATCCTTAGTGAAGGTTACCAAGACTACAGGCTTATGCAAAGCACGCATGAAACCAATTTCAAAAGCACTACCATCATCTACATTGTCCATGTCATACAAGAAGACGCCACATGTAGAGTTAACTAGACCTTCCAGGTCATTGTTATAAGTGGCAAGGCGCCAAGTCATGCTGCGAATGCCACCAATTTCAGGATTCTTTTCATCCGGATCAACAAAATTTTGATCAAACGGAAAATGCACTCTGACCACTGTCGGATTTTCTTCTAACAAGGCACGAGCCTTATCAACTCTAGCACGTTGATCATCATTGTAAAATGGAGTGCCTAAATAAATCTTAGCAGTTGAAACTTGTTTGTTCATGCTTTTGTCCCTTCAATGTTTAAAACTTACAAAATAAAATTATTTTTCATTTTAGCATGACTTTTTTACAACTAAAAGCACAAATAGCTGTGTTTTCATTGTAAACGCTTTATAATAGAAACATAACTTATTAAAGCTAAACATAAAACTTATTGGAGGAATTATTTTGTCTAGATATCAATCAATTAATCCATATACTAACGAAGAATTTGCAAGCTATGACAATTCTACTGCCGCACAAATTGACGATGCCATTAACTTAGCACACGCTTTATATAAAAAATGGCGTCATGAAAATCCTGAGACCCGCAGTCGTCAATTACACAAGATAGCAGATGCCTTGCGCGAGCACGAAGATGACTTAGCCAAAATGATGACCTTGGAAATGGGAAAGCTTTTGCGCGAATCAAGAGAAGAAGTTGAATTATGTGCTTCAATTTGTGATTACTATGCCAAAAACGGGGTCAAAATGTTGGCTCCTACTCCAATCGAATCAGACTTAGGCAATGCCTATTATTTGAAGCAATCAACTGGCGTTATTATGGCTTGTGAACCATGGAATTTCCCACTTTATCAAGTTATCCGGGTCTTCGCTCCTAACTTTATCGTGGGCAACCCAATCTTACTGAAACACGCCCACAATGTTCCAGGTTCTGCTGCTTTAACCGCTAAAATCATCAGACGTGCTGGTGCTCCTGAAGGCAGCTTAATTAACCTTTATCCAACCTATGATCAATTAAGCGATATTATTGCCGATCCTAGAGTTCAAGGGGTTGCATTAACTGGTTCAGAACGTGGCGGTTCAGCTGTTGCCGAAGCTGCTGGTAAAAATTTAAAGAAATCAACCATGGAGCTTGGCGGCAATGACGCATTTATCGTTTTAGATGATGCAGATCCGCAAGTATTGCGTAACGTTTTAGGCGATGCTAGAACTTATAACGATGGCCAGGTATGTACTTCATCCAAGAGAATTATTGTTGAAAAATCTCATTATGAGGAAGTGCTACATACGCTTAAAAACGTCTTTTCTAATCTTAAAGCGGGTGACCCACTTGAAGCCGATACTACCTTGCCACCAATGAATTCCGAACGTGCTAAGGAAAAATTAGAAGCTCAGGTTAAAAAGGCCGTTGACGCAGGAGCCGAGATTTTTTACCAATATCCAGAGATTGATTCTAAAGGTGCCTTCTTCAGACCTGTAATTTTGACTAACATCGACAAAGAAAATCCTATTTATGATGAAGAATTATTTGGCCCTGTAGCAGAAGTCTTTGTAGTTGACGATGATGACGATGCCATTCAGCTTGCAAATGATTCTAGCTATGGCTTAGGTTCATCTGTTATCTCTAACGATATCAAACGTGCTCAAAACGTGGCCGCTCAAATTGAAACTGGTATGACTGTCATCAATGGCCGCTGGATTACCTCTGGTGAATTGCCATTTGGTGGCGTGAAGAAGTCTGGCTACGGTCGTGAATTAAGTGACTTGGGCATGATGGCCTTTGTTAACGAACACTTAGTAATTGATGTTACTAAGAATAATCAATAGTAATTTTTCGATAAAAGAAATACGCTGGCAACTTAACCAGCGTATTTCTTTTACTTATTATTAATTCTATTTCTTTTTAAAAAGATTATATCCAGCCAAAATCGTGGTCAACACGCTAGCCAAAATCATAAAGTAAGCTGAAGCCCCGAGAGAAACTGCATATGACATAAGTTGACTCGTCAATTGAGCCAGCACCCCAGTTGAAGCATGTGCCGCGCTTGATATTTGAAAAATCATATAAATCAAAAAGATTGATTCAATCAAAGAAAGGAAGAAGGCCAAAGTCTGACTAGCCTTAGTATTTTTCAAAATATTATAAATAATGAAAATTGGGAACAAGAATAGTAGCAACCAGACAATGTAAAGAATAAGTGCATACCATGATGTCACGCCGGATGAAAGCAAGCGCCCTGCTAAACCGAACAGTACATTGGAAATAGACATTCTCTGCGTGTAAGCCGAAGCACCCGAGTCGGTAAAGAGAACGACTAGACTAACTAAAGCCGTAAAAATAACTGAAATCTGCACATAATTAAAGTGATGTTTGCGAACATTTTTTATTTCACGTACATGATTTTCAACCCGAGGATATTTTTGCACAAATTCTCGGTTTTTCGCTTTGACTTTACTTTCACGTGCATCCAACCGGTTAAAGACATCGGAACCAATTCGGTCAATCTTTTGCGTTAATCGCTTATCAACCGTATACTGCTCGATCTTATCTTTACGATCACACACAATATAAAGCCAAACCATTAGGGCTAAAAAGCCAGTCCACCCTGCCGCTCTAGAAAAACTCATTAGGATTAAAAGTAAGACTCCCAATAAGAAGACTAAGGTCGCATTTTTCCTAACCCACGCAATCATTCTTTGGACAGTAGAGTTTTGCTTTTCAGGAATAAATTCTTCCCGATAGGCTGCACGGCTGATAATCTTTTCGCCTTCATCTGGTTCTTCAAACTTTGCTTTTTGGTGCTGATCTGTGAAAAAGTCGTCTCGATATTTTTTTAGATTGAAGCCACAGTTTGGACAAATATCATCTTTTTCACTAATTTTATGGCCACAATTTGGACAAGTAGTCATATAAGAATTCCCTTCTTTTTCAATCTGTTAGTCATTATTATAACATGTATCAGAATTTGAAGATCAAAACAAAAAAAGACCGAATCATTGCGATTCGGTCGAAAAACTATTTATTAATTATTTTTCTTATTTCTTCTTTTGGCGAACTTATTAAGGTCGATTCCCTCATATGTCAACTTAGTAGCTGCTGACATAGTAATTGGCAAAATGAAGACCAAGATGAGCAAACCAATATCCACGGCTAAGGCAACTTCAATCAAAGTTGGAATACCTGATGGAATCAAGGCTGCAAAAGTACCACCCAAGATAATTGCGGCTGATATAACAACCGTACCAATGATAGCACATGCCTTCAAGATTCTTGAACTTGGAGTAGTGTAGCCTTCAGACTCAAGTTCACGATAACGAGTCATCAGGAAGATACTGTAGTCAACACCCAAAGCGATCAACATAATGAAGCTGAAGAATGGTGTGTTCCAAGTAAGCATTGACTTACCAAGAACTGCTTTAACAATCCATTGATTGATTGAAAGTGAGCAGAGGTAAGCAATAAGCAAAGTCCCAAGAATGTAGATTGGTTGCAAAAGTGAACGAGTTACAAACATCAAGGCAATGCCGATACCGATTAACATGATGGCAGCAGTTCTAAGGAAGTCGCCACTGGCAACTGTCTTAGTATCTTCAATCTTGGAACTTTGACCACCCATAGCTACCTTAGCATCCTTCAAGGCAGTACCTTGGAGTGACTTCTTAGCCATAGCACTTAATTCTTGTGCCTTATCAGTAGCTTCAGTTGCACTTGGATTTGAATTGAAGACAACAATAATTTGAGCTGACTTCTTGTCTGGGCTGAGGTAAACATCCATTGACTTCTTGAACATATCGTTCTTCAAGAATTCCTTAGGGATGTAGAAAGTATCAGCGGCAGCTGATGAACCTAAACCTCTGAGGTAGGTTTCACCTTGACCTAAACCACTATTAACAGTGTCAATACCTGAAGTCAATTGTGGAACTTTGCTTGCCAACTTACCAGCACCTGCACTAAGTTGTCCAGCACCTGTGTTAAGTTGATTGATACCTGAAATAAGTTGTGGAGCTTGACCAGCTAATTGGCCGATACCACTATTAAGCTGACCGGCACCAGTGGCAAGAGTACCTAAGCCATTGTTCAAAGTTCCAGCACCATTTGCAAGAGTGCCAAGACCATTGTTCAACGTACCTGCACCGCTTGCAAGAGTACCAAGACCATTATTTAATCGGCCGGCACCATTATTAACTTGGTTTACACCTGCACCAAGGCGACTAGCACCTGATGAAAGTGAACCAAGGCCGTTACTCAATTGACCAGCACCGTTATTAAGCTTTTGTGCACCAGCTACACCTTGTGAAGCAGCAGATTGAACTTGAGTTAAGCCTGAACTTAATTGGTTCAATGCAGTAGCTGCACCTGGAAGGGCCTTGTTTGAAGCTTGGGCTAATTGAGCTACTGCTTGCTTCAATTGTGAAACTTGGCTAGTCATTGATGATAACGAATTAGTATCAATATTGCCTGCAGCAGATGAAGATGAATTCTTAACTTGACCAGAAGCTTGATCACCCACAGCATTTGCTGCTGCCTTGGCAGCTGCTGCTTGGCTAGAATCAATCTTTACACCACTCTTTTCAAGAGCAGCAATAGCTGCATCTCCAGCGGCTGATGAAGCTTGTTTTACAGCACCTGCTGCTTGATCTTTAGCTGAGCTTTCAGCTGCTGAAATCTTGTCACTTAATCCAGATAGTTGTGAAGTTAAACCAGAAATATCTAAGCCACTAACTTGTTGATTCAATTGTTGAATACCACTATTGATTTGTGGCAAAGCAGTTTGAAGTTGGGCAAGTTGTTGCTTGTTAGAGCCACTCAATTGAGTTGAAAGTTGTGAACTCAATTGTTGCAATTGGTTAACCATTTGTTGGGTACCACTTTGCAAACTGTTAGCACCATTCTTCAAACGATTTGCACCGCTAACTAAGCTGGTTGCACCACTCTGCAATGCATGAGTACCACTTTCTAAACGACCTGCACCAGTTTGTAAACGAACAGCGCCGCTTTGTAATTGACCAGCACCACTACGTAAACGATCAGCACCACTAACTAGTTGGCCTGAACCACTTTGCAGGCGAGTTGCACCGCTTTGTAATTGACTAGCACCGTTTTGCAAACGATTAGTACCACTAACTAATTGGCTAGCGCCACTTTGAAGACGACTAGTACCATTTTGAAGTTGATCAGCGCCATCCTTTAAGCTGTTAGCACCGTTAGCAACCTTGTTTGAGCCTTTGCTCAATTTACCCAAACCTGAACGAGCTTGGTCAACACCGTCGTTAACCGTGTTTAATTGATTGTTGACATAAAGCATATCAATTGGTTCGCCGTAAGGTTCTGTAACAGATGTCGCAAATGAAACGTCTTTTGAAGCTTGAAGTTGCTTAGTCACTTGATCAATTAACTTCAAATTTTCTTCATTGTCTAATCTATGCTTGCTTTGAATGTACAAGTATGATGGTTCAGCCATCCCTTTAGAGAAGTGCTTTTGTACTATCAGCAAACCTTGCTTAGATGGAACTGAATCTGCAATTTCATCAGTGTCATCGTAGTTCAAGTGACCTGAGTACATTAACATGAATGGCACAACAACAACTGCTAACACAACCAAGTAAATAATTGGATGCTTCAATGTGGCAGATGAAATACCATGCCATAACTTGTCATCACTTTCACCAGTAAATTTCTTAACTGGCCAGAACATTTTCTTACCAAGCGTAGCCATAAAGAATGGGTTGAGTGTTAAAAGCACTACCAATAAAACAGCAACGCCGACCGCAACACCAACAGCTGATTGGTAAACGGAGAATTTAGCTAAACTTAAAGCAGTAAAACCAATTAAGATGGATGAACCTGAGTAAAGAATTGTTTTACCAGCATTGCGCAAAGCGTCATGCATGGCTTTATACTTGTCCATCCCTTTTCCTAGATTTTCTTTAAACTTGTCATACAGCAAAATGTTGTAGTCGGTACCGATACCGAAGAGCACGATAACCATAAACACTTGCGTAAAGTTTGAAAATGGGAAATTGGCGCTTTTAACTAAATTAGTAACAATTGAGAAGGAAGTAAGGAATGAAACACCAACTGTCAACAATGAAATAAGTGGAACAATTGGTGACTTAAATACGATAACCAAAACAATAAAGATAAAGACAACTGTAATGGCTTCAGTCTTCTTAATTCCCTCTTGAATTGAAGCGGAGAAGTCGTGCTGCAAGACATCCGCACCCGTTACATAAGTACGAAGCCCTTGCGTTTTCGCGGCCTTGTTCATTTCGTTATAAACTTTTTCAATCGTGCCATGACTCTTAGCCACATTAAATTGTGCTACCCAAGTCGTGCCATCTTTTGATTGAAGTTTCTTTCTTGTAGCAATATTGGAATCTGGAAGTAATGAATCCTTGATTCCGTACTTGCCTTTATCATTAGTGAACTTATCAAGCGTATTATTAATAGCCTGTTTATCGGCATCAGTTAGCTTGCCACTCTTTTTGTTAAAAACAAGTGCTACTGCATAAGTGTTTTTCTTTTTCGAGCCCCAATTGTTCTCTATTGACTGTGCCACATTGCTTTGCACATTACTTGGCAACGTAATGTTAGAGTGATCATTAGTCAGCTGCGTAATGTTAGGCAAAGCAACAACGGAAATAATCAATATTAAAATCCACGCAATCAGTTCGAAAACATGGTTCTTCAGAAATTTCTGCACTTTCCTATTTCCTCCCTATTTGTTGTAAATCAGGTACTGGTTCTACAAGTCGTAAAATCATTTCATGATAATTACGATTAGATTCATCTTCTGTTTCATCTCCAAAAGACTTCGATTTATCCAAAAAAACGTACCCTAATACGGCGCCAATTAAAGCATGAAATGAAATGACACTTTCTTTTTTAAAATTAAGTCTTTCACCCATTTTAATTAAATCCAAGATTTCTTGATTGATGGCCGCATCCTTTGGATATTCGTTCAAATGATACAGAATACTTGATAAAGCCGGATCGCTTAATAAAAAGTCGCGCACAACATCCGCAAACTTAAGCAATGCATCCCTACCTGACATACCAATTAGATCGTTCATCAACTCATGACGTAAGATCTTAATCTGTCTTGCACCAACTAGTGATAGCAATTGTTTGCGTCCGGAAACGTAATGATAAAGCGACTGTGAGCGGACATCTAGCGCCTTAGCCAATGCTGGCAAAGTTGTAGCTGTCAGTCCTTTTTTAGAAATTAATTCAGTAGCTTGATCAATTATTTTATCCAGATCAAGATTTCTTTTCTGTGCCATTTTCATCCCTCCTTTGTCTTAGCATAGTAAATAATATACACCTACAGTGTGAAGATTACAATCTACATAGTGTAAATAATTTATTTTTTCTATAAAAAAATAATGAAGCCTTCTCGGACTTCATCATTTCCGTTACTTATGCTTTTTTATAAACCAAGCATTAACCGTTTTGCCCAATTTATTAAAATTCTTGTGTTGCGTGCTCCAAACAGACATACAGTAAGCACGTCCGTTAGTCTGAACAATTGCGACAGCAAAATCATCATCACCAATTGCATAAATGCCGCCACTTAAGCCAGAAACTAAACTTGGTCGCTCTTTAGCTAGGGTTGCTAAAACTCGACTAGCATATTGCCGATTTAATACCCGACCTTGATACAAGCCAATCATTGTCTTAGCTAAATCATTAGCTGTTGTCTGACCAGTCATATTTGAATTGACCTTAGTTTGAGTGGCACCCATTTTTTTAGCAACTTGGTCAATATTATTAACTCCAATTTTTCTAGTTAAGGCACTAGCTGCAGTTTTGTTACCTTTAAGCATTGCGCTGCGCAAATAACTTACACCATAGGTAATACCAACTTGAAACATCTTATCACCCTTGGCTTTGTCTTTTTTGCTAATCTTAATCGCAGTTCGCGACCCCATCTTGCCTTTTTGTTCTTGCTCATACAAGGCGATCAGTAAAAATAACCGCATTGTTTTTCCTGCGTCATGAGCCTTATTAGTATTAGAAACTACGGCAAAGTGACTAGAGTTAGTTAAATCCTGTGCTACTACCTGGAAGCTATCATCAATGCCCATAACTTTTTTGATTTGCTTGACTAGCTTCTGATTACTGCCTTTTTGAGCTTTAACATGGTTAGAATATTCAATCGAATTAACCTTGGGCTCCTTAGGCTTTTCTAATTTTTTAACCTTTGGCTCCTTGGTCTTTTTTTTATTCTTAGCGACCTTGCTGTTATTTGGTTCAACAATCTTTAACTGCGCGTTTTCCACCCGCTTTATGTTTGATGTATACAAAATGAATGCAAATAAAGTCACAATTAAAGAACCAATTAATATTTTATGTTTCATTAAAACGCCTCAATTTTAGAAGAAATGATGCCTTTTCATCAAAATGACTAACCAAACCATTAAAACAACCATCAAAATAATGATTAAAACCCAGTCAAATGAATTTTTTAAAATTGGTAGACTAACATTCATCCCATAAAAACCGGTTAAAATAGTTGGAATAGTTAATACCAATGACCACACAGTTAAGAATTGCATGGTATCATTCAAATTATTGTTCATCATATTATTACTGGTAGCTGATAAAGTCTTAGTTACCTGCTGGGAAATCTGCACCATTTCTGCAGACTGGCTTGATTCAATCAAGACGTCATCCAAGCGTTCACTGGCTTCTTTAGTGAAGTCTAATTTGCTGTGATTCAGGCCATGCAACATGATTAAATCCGTCTGAATTGAACTTGATAAATAAACTAAACTTTTTTCAATATTCGAAAGTTCCACCAAATCTTTATTGTTAATGTCATCAGACAACTTCTGATCTAGGCTGTTACGTTCAACGTCAAGTTGCGTTACGGCACGCTGGAAGTATTGTGATGAATATAGGAAAAAGAGCATCAACAACTCAGTAACATCTTTAGCTTCAGACAAACGCTCCCGCATATGTTCATCGTTGAATTCATCAAACACATAGCTGGTTGATTCTGTATGGAAAGTAAAGATATTTTCACCCACTACTAAAAAAGTGATTGGGTGTGAGGTAAAGTGCTTAATCGTGTTGGTCGGCCAAATTGGCACATCGTAAACAAGCAAGTGGCTCTTAGTATGGACGTCATAGTCATAGTGAGGACGTTCGTGACGGTCAGAAATATAAGAGATAATGTCAGGCGTAAAATTAAAATCCTGCTGCAATCTCTCACTGTCTTCTTCACTTAAATTATTGATGTCATACCACTTATACTTTGTTCTTACCGGAAAATTTTGTTGTCTAATCAACCAGCTCACCTCAACTTTTATTTTATTACCTAGTAAATGGTACCATTTTTCTCAATTCTTTTTCCACAAAAAAACAGACCTTACGGTCTGCTCTTTGAAATCTAATTGCTATTTAATTTTATTGCTTCCAAGCAGCATCAAATTTTTGCTTACCAGTATTAATTTGGCTGTTAGTATTTTGACCCTTTTGGGCTGCAGCAAAGATATTTTGCAAAATGCTGTTCAATTGGTTGTATGCAGCATTTGAATTCTTAGCAACAGGAACACTGTACAAGTTCTTCATAGCATCTTCAAGTTTAGCAGGAAGCTTGATGCTCTTGTTATTCTTGTATTCACTAGATTCGATTGCACTAGTGTTTACAGGAATGTAACCAGTAGCATTAGCCCACTTAATTTGGCTTGACTTAGATACTAAGAACTTAATGTACTTAAATGCAGCAGCTTTTTGTTCAGCGCTAGCGTGGTTAAACATGTAAATATCAGTACCTTGTTGCATGGTGTATTTGCCAGGACGTGGAGCAACATCATAAGTAAACTTGTTACCTACACCTTGCTTAACAAAGCCTTCACCTGCAGAAGTACCAACAAACATTGCAACCTTTTCGTTAGCAAATGGACCTGAAAGGTAGTGTTCTGAACCAGCTACTCTGAAGTAACCCTTCTT
>ERZ1643250.1562-NODE-1562-length-19048-cov-6.097036_pt1 | contig 19048 bp, 20 predicted proteins | sample MGYA00579262_ERZ1643250 | MGnify/ENA primary metagenome ERZ1643250 (study PRJEB29033, sample SAMEA4952265) | chicken gut metagenome | biome: Broiler Chicken; feature: Gastrointestinal Tract; material: Caecum | place: Ireland | collected 2018 | study: Broiler... | reverse complement strand
CGGCTGCGTATTTTTGAGGAAGAAAATGCCAGGAAACTAAAAGCCTTTATATAAACAACAGCAGGAGACTGTTTCAGAGAATTCTGATGCAGTCTCTTTTTCATGTAATAGGAAATTCCGTCGGTTCCTCTTTGTTCTGATTTATTTAAAAAGTAAAAATACACAAAAAATCTTTACGTTTTTCATGCATCATGGTATAGTATAACTAAATAAATCCCAAAAAGGAAATTGGCCTTTAGTAATTGGGGAGAGGAAACAGGAGAAAGGAACGAGAGAAAATGGAGAATTATTATCAACCGGAGATTGAATGCGCATCTGCAGAGCAGATTCGCGCATGGCAGAACGAGCGTCTGGTAAAACAGGTGAAACATGTCTATGACAACGTGCCTTATTACAGGAAGAAAATGGTGGAAAAAGGAGTAGAGCCAGGGGATGTTAAATCCATTGACGATTTATACAAACTTCCCTTTTTAACCAAAGATGATTTAAGAGAAGCCTATCCTTACGGACTGCTGGCGAAACCATTGGAAGACTGTGTAAGAATCCAGTCCACCAGTGGAACCACAGGCAGACGTGTGGTTGCTTTCTATACCCAAAACGACATTGATTTGTGGGACGAGTGCTGTGCCAGAGCTATTGTGGCAGCGGGAGGCACCAACAAAGATGTGGTTCATGTATGCTACGGCTATGGATTATTTACAGGAGGACCTGGATTAAATGGAGGTTCCCATAAGGTGGGTTCCCTGACACTTCCCATGTCATCCGGAAATACAGAAAGACAGATTCAGTTCATGACGGATCTGGGGTCTACAATTTTATGCTGTACTCCTTCTTATGCGGCTTATCTGGCAGAAAGCATTATTGAGCGGGGATTGCAGGGAAGCATTAAGCTGAAAGCCGGTATCTTCGGCGCAGAGGCATGGACAGAAGAGATGCGTCATGATATAGAAGAAAAACTGGGAATTAAAGCTTATGACATTTACGGACTGACGGAGATTTCCGGTCCGGGAGTTTCTTTCGAGTGCAGTGAACAGACAGGTATGCACATTAATGAGGATCATTTCATCGCTGAAATTATTGATCCGGTTACAGAAGAGGTTCTTCCGGAAGGTTCAAAAGGCGAACTGGTATTTACCAGTATTACAAAAGAGGCATTCCCTCTGCTGAGATACCGTACCAGAGACATCACCGTTCTTTCCAGAGAAAAATGTTCCTGCGGACGTACCCATGTAAAAATGAAAAAACCAATGGGAAGAAGCGACGATATGCTGATTGTGAAAGGTGTCAACGTATTCCCGTCTCAGATTGAAATGGTACTGATGAATAAAGGCTATCCGGCAAATTACCAGATCATCGTGGATCGTGTTCACAACAGCGATACCATCGAAGTACAGGTAGAAATGACTCCGGAAATGTTCTCCGATAACGTGGGCGAGATTACCGGACGTGAGAAAGAACTGGTAGGAGCTTTAAAGGCAATGCTTGGTATCTATGCGAAGGTAAAATTAGTAGCGCCTAAGACAATCCAGAGAAGTGAAGGAAAGGCCGTACGAGTAATCGACAAACGTAATTTATATAAATAAGGAGATGAGAAAAATGACAGTAAAGCAGATTTCCGTATTCCTGGAGAATAAACCGGGAAAACTGGCAGAATTTACCGATATTCTTACTGATAACCAGATCGATATGAGAGCCTTGTCTTTAGCAGAAACAGAGGACTTCGGGATTCTGAGAATCATTGTGGATGATGTATACAAAACCTCCACCGTATTAAAAGAAGCCGGATATGTATTTTCCATTACGAAAGTTCTGGCAGTAGAGATTCCGGATACTCCGGGCGGACTTGGAAATGTTATTCATATTATCGGTGACAGCGGTGTAAATATTGAATATATGTATGCCTTTACAACGAAGAAACAGGGAATCGCCTTTATGATTTTCCGTGTTCACAATAATGAAAAGGCATTGGAAGTACTGCTGAAGAACGGATACCATACCGTATGTCAGGAAGAATTAAAAGAACTGTAAAAGGAAAACTTGACAAAGTCTGTAAACAAGAGTAAATTAAAGTCATAATTTAATAGGAACAGGGGGGCTGGCGAAGGCCGGCTGAGATTAAACCCGTAATTCGGTTTTGACCCTTTAAACCTGATCTGGGTAATGCCAGCGTAGGGATGAACACAGGATTTTTATAGAAATTTATAAGAAGATTAAAAAGCTCCTGCAGGGATTCCCTGCAGGAGTTTTTTGTATCATAAGAATGCTGTTTCCTATGATACAAAAACGCTTTGCGCACAATGCGCCTGATTCATTCTATGGGAAGGAGAAATTAAAAAGTGAGAGAGTACTGTACACAGATGGAGGCGGCGAAAAAAGGAATTATAACACCGGAGATGGAAACGGTTGCCGCAAAAGAGAACATGGAAGTGGAAATTTTAAGGGAAAAGGTGGCCAAAGGAGAAGTAGTAATTCCCTGCAATATTATGCATACTTCCATTTCACCGGAAGGAGTCGGCTCTGGTCTGCGGACGAAAATCAATGTAAATCTGGGAATTTCCGGAGACTGCAAAGATTATGAAGTGGAAATGCAGAAAGTGGATATGGCCATTCGTTTCGGGGCGGAATCCATTATGGATTTAAGTAATTACGGAAAGACCAATGTCTTTCGTACAGAGTTAATCAAACGTTCCCCGGCCATGATAGGAACCGTGCCTATGTATGATGCCATCGGCTATCTGGAGAAAGATCTGCTGGAAATTTCCGCCCAGGATTTCCTGAAAGTAGTAGAAGCCCATGCCAAAGAGGGCGTAGATTTTATGACTATCCATGCGGGAATTAACCGCAGAACCATCGAAGCCTTCAAAAGAGATAAGAGAACCATGAATATTGTTTCCAGAGGAGGCTCTCTGTTATTTGCCTGGATGGAAATGACTGGAAATGAGAATCCCTTCTATGAGTACTTTGATGATGTACTGGAAATTTTAAGAAAATATGATGTAACCATCAGTATCGGAGATGCTCTGCGTCCGGGATGTATTGACGACAGTTCTGATGCAGGACAGATTTGTGAATTAATTGAAATCGGTGCTCTTACCAAAAGAGCCTGGGAGAAAGATGTTCAGGTCATGGTAGAAGGCCCGGGACATATGGCTATGAACGAGATTGAAGCCAATATGAAAATGGAGAAACGTCTCTGCCATAACGCCCCCTTCTATGTATTAGGGCCCATTGTAACAGATATTGCACCAGGGTATGACCACATTACTTCTGCAATCGGAGGCGCCATCGCAGCCGCCAGCGGAGCCGACTTCCTGTGTTATGTAACGCCTGCAGAACATCTGCGTCTGCCGGACGTAAATGATGTAAAAGAGGGAATTATCGCTACGAAAATAGCCGCTCATGCAGCAGATATTGCCAAGGGAATCAAAGGGGCAAGAGACGTGGATAACCGGATGGCCAAGGCCCGTCATAAAGTGGAGTGGGATGAGATGTTCGCCATTGCCATGGACGAGGAAAAAGCCCGCCGCTATTATGAGAGCACACCCCCAAAGGATCGCCATACCTGCTCCATGTGCGGAAAAATGTGCGCAGTACGTACAACAAATATGATTCTGGAAGGAAAGAAAGTAGAATTCTGTACAGAAAAATAGAAATAAGGAGACTCGAAAATGAGAGTAAACGGAAAAGAAGAAACACAGGGCGCCGGGCTGACACTGGAGGAGTATTTAAAGACAAAAGGTTATGAATCCAGCCGGGTGGCAGTGGAATTAAACGGGGAAATCGTTCCCCGCAGCCATTTTTCCGGAACCGTTTTACGTCAGGAAGATACCCTGGAGATTGTAAGCTTCGTGGGCGGAGGCTGAGAAATGAAGATTACAGAAGAGATGTACCGGCAGGCTTTGGTACAAAGGCACGGAGAAGAACAGCAGAAGCTTCTGGAGGGCAGTACGGTGGGAGTGGCAGGCCTGGGCGGTCTGGGCTCTCATATTGCAGTTATGCTGGCCCGGATGGGCGTGGGAAACTTAGTGCTGGCGGATTTTGATACCGTGGATTTAACGAATATTCACAGACAGCAGTATACCCTGGAAGATGTGGGAAAGAAAAAGACAGAGGCTATTCTGGGGTATTTAAAAAAGGTAAATCCCTACATAAATTACCGGATCTTTGACGGAAAAATCACCGGAGAAAACGCCGGAGAAATTTATTCAGACTGTCAGATCGTATGCGAAGCCTTTGATCAGCCCCAGGCCAAAGCCATGCTGATAGAAACGTTACTGGAACGAATGCCGAAGCTGTATCTGGTTACCGGAAGCGGAATGGCGGGAATCGGTTCCGCCAATACCATGGAAACTTCCCGCCCTTTTCAGAGACTTTATGTGTGCGGGGATAAGGTATCCGAGGTGGGGGAAGAGGAAGGATTATTTTCCCCGCGGGTAACTCTGTGCGCCGCCCAGGAAGCTTTAATGACTGTTCGTTTAATTTTAGGAATTACAGAGCCGTAAAAGACAGATAGGAGATGCAGACATGAAAGATACATGGAAACTTGGAGAACATGAATTTACATCCAGATTTATATTAGGTTCCGGGAAGTATTCCCTTCCGCTGATTCAGGCGGCAGTGGAAGATGCCGGAGCACAGATGGTGACCCTGGCTCTTCGCAGGGCCCAGGCCAATACGGAAAATATTTTAGACTATATCCCGGAGGGGGTAACGCTGCTTCCTAATACTTCCGGCGCCAGAAATGCAGAAGAAGCCGTGAGAATCGCCCGTCTTTCCAGAGCATGCGGATGCGGGGATTTCGTAAAAGTAGAGATTATGCGGGATACAAAATATCTTCTTCCGGATAACTATGAAACGGCAAAAGCTACGGAAATTCTGGCGAAAGAAGGCTTCCTGGTAATGCCGTATATGTTCCCGGATTTAAATGCGGCAAGAGATTTACAGAATGCAGGCGCAGTTTCTGTGATGCCTCTGGGAGCGCCCATCGGATCCAACAAAGGACTGTGCAGCAAAGAATTTATTCAGATTTTAATCGATGAAATTGATCTGCCCATTATTGTAGATGCAGGGATCGGAAAACCCTCCCAGGCATGTGAGGCTATGGAAATGGGAGCCGCCGCAGTAATGGCGAATACAGCAATTGCCACAGCCGGAGATATTCCTGCCATGGCAAGAGCTTTTAAACAGGCAATTGAAGCAGGACGTACCGCCTATTTATCAGGACTGGGACGGGTAATGGAGAAAGGAGCTTCTGCCTCTTCTCCGTTGACGGGATTTCTGGAAGCGTAGGAGGACGGTCAGATGATTACACAAAAAACAAATCACATGGAATATCAGGAGAACATGGAAATCGTGGATTCCGCCATTATGGATCAGGTCTTAAGCGCCAGAGAAAGCTTTGATCCGGAGGCTTATACAGAAGAAGATGTAAAAAGAGCCCTTCAAAAAGATGTTCTCCACCCGGAAGATTTCGCCGCTCTCCTTTCTGTGGCAGCCTCTTCCCATTTAGAAGAAATGGCCAGAAGGGCACAGGAAGAAACCAGAAAACATTTCGGCAACTCCGTGGCGATGTTTACACCCCTTTATATTGCCAACTATTGTGAAAATTACTGTATTTACTGTGGCTTTAACTGCCATAATAAGATCCACAGAGCGAAATTAAACGCAGAGGAAATCGAAAGAGAGATGCAGGCCATTGCGGCTACCGGTCTGGAGGAAATCCTCCTTCTGACCGGGGAAAGCCCGAAAATGTCAGATGTCAGCTACATCGGAGAGGCCTGTAAAATTGCAAAGAAGTACTTCAAGGTAATCGGACTGGAAGTCTATCCTATGGACAGTAAAGATTATGCCTACCTTCATTCCTGCGAGGCAGACTTCGTGACGGTATTCCAGGAAACCTACAATCCGGATAAATATAAAGACCTGCATCTGGGAGGAAGAAAACGGATTTTCCCCTATCGTCTGAATACCCAGGAAAGAGCTCTGAAAGGAGGAATTCGCGGCGTGGGATTTGCCGCCCTGCTGGGTCTGGATGATTTCCGCAGAGATGCCTTTGCCACAGGTATGCATGCATATCTGGTGCAGAGAAAGTATCCCCAGGGAGAGATTGCGTTTTCCTGCCCAAGGCTCCGTCCTATAATTAACAATGAGGAAATCAATCCCAGAGACGTCCACGAACCACAGCTTCTGCAGGTTATCTGTGCGTACCGGATCTTTATGCCTTATGCGGGAATTACCATTTCCAGCCGGGAAGGAAGCCGCTTTAGGGATCAGATTATTACCATTGCAGCTACCAAGATTTCAGCAGGCGTAGATGTGGGAATCGGCGGTCATTCCGAAAAAGAGGCCAAAGGAGACGAGCAGTTCGAGATCGAAGACGGCCGTACCGTAGAAGAAATCCGGGAAATGATTGTCCGTCAGGGTATGCAGCCGGTCATGAGTGATTATATCTATGTATAGAGAAAAGGAATTTCAGATTCTCTGTGTGACCAGCCGCAGGCTGTGCAGAGGCTCCTTCCCAGAGCAGATTCGCCGTGTGGCCCGAAGCGGTGTGGATGGGATCATCCTGCGGGAGAAAGATCTCACAGAAGAGGAATACGCCTCCATGGCAAAAGAGGTGTCCAAAATCTGTATCCAGGAGCAGGTTCCCTGTATTTACCACCATTTCACAGAGACAGCGAAAGAGCAGAAGGCCGGGTATCTGCAGTTGTCCATGCCGGATTTCCGGAAAAATTTCCGTCTGAAAGAGGCGTTTCCCTATCTGAAAAAGATGGGCGTATCCATACACAGCCTTGAGGAAGCAAAAGAGGCCGAGAGCCTGGGGGCAGATTATCTGGTTGCCGGGCATATCTTTCAGACAGACTGCAAACGGGGTCTTCCGGGAAGGGGAACCGGATTTCTAAAAGAGATTTGTAAAGAAGTAAAAATCCCGGTGTATGGAATCGGCGGAATTACTCCGGAAAATGTTTCTCTCATAAGAGAAAGCGGGGCCAAAGGCGCCTGCATTATGAGCGGATTTATGAAAGAAAGTTTCTGTCCTCCTCAGGATTATTTGTCTGCTGTCGCTTGTATGAAAACACGGGCATGTGTTAAGATAGAGACAGAGAAAAATATGGTCGAAAACAGGCAAAAGGAGGAGCAGCATGGGGCAGGAAAAGAAACAGACAGAACGTAAGATGTGGGCTGCAGTCTATCGGGGGAAAGGGAAGATTTCCCTGGAAGAACGGAGGATGCCGAAACTGTTAAAACCCACAGACGCCATTATTAATGTAACATTAACCACCATTTGTTCCAGTGATATCCACATTCTGAAGGGAGCTGTGCCAAAAGCCAGAGAAGGTGTGATACTGGGTCATGAATTTGTGGGAAAAGTAATAGAGACCGGATCCCAGGTGAAGAAATTCAAACCTGGGGATCGGGTGGCAGTAAATGTGGAGACTTTTTGCGGAGAATGCGAATTCTGCAAAGAGGGCCATGTGAATAACTGTACGGACAGCGAAGGAGGATGGGCGTTGGGATGTCGGATTGACGGAGGTCAGGCAGAATTTGTACGAATTCCCTATGCAGATCAGGGCTTAACGAAAATACCGGATACCGTTACCGATGAACAGGCCCTTTTTACCGGAGATCTGCTCTCTACCGGATATTGGGCCGCTCAGCTTGGAGAACTGAAACCGGCGGATACGGTTCTTGTCATAGGCGCGGGGCCTGCGGGGATCTGCACCATGCTGGCAGCCAGACTTTACAGTCCTTATAAAATTATAGCGGTGGATCTGGACGAAGAACGCCTGGAGCTGGTAAAAGAACAGAGGCTTGCAGACGTGACATTTTCAGCCAGAACCCAGGAACTGGAAAAAAAGATTCTGGAAGAAACCGGAGGATATGGGGCCGACGTGGTCTTTGAGGCGGCGGGAAGCAGCGATACTTTCCGGCTGGCCTATGAAACGGCCCGTCCCAATGGGATTGTCTGTATCATTGCCATGTACGAAGAAGATCAGGTACTGCCCCTTCCGCAGATGTATGGAAAGAATCTGATCTTTAAAACCGGAGGAGTGGATGCCTGCTGCTGCGGGGAAATTATGAAGCTGATTGAAGCAGGTAAATTAAATGCAGAATTTATGATTACCCACCGGACAACCTTAAGCCAGATTGAGGGCGCCTACGAAATCTTCGGGAAAAAACAGGATAACATTCTGAAATGGGCAATTAAAGTATAAAAAAGAAGCACCGGGAAGGAATTCAGAAGAAAACCTTTCCGGTGCTTTTATGTAATGAAATTTATTTAGTTTTCCGCAGCGGCTACTGCCTGGCTTTCTGCTTCCTCTGTTTCCAGCTGAGATGTACAGTGAGGACAGCGGGTTGCTTCAATTGCAATTTCACTTTTGCAGAAAGGACATACCTTTGTGGTAGGAGCAGCGGGTTCTTCTTTCTTGCGTCCCAGATCCATCAGCTTATTGACTGCTTTTAACAGGCAGAACAGAACAAGCGCCATAATGAAGAAATTAAATAAAGAAGAGACGAAGGAAGACGCGAAACCTGCCACATCCTGAAGCGTGTAGGTCTTTCCGCCGGTTACAAAATTCAGAATCGGGTTAATAAAGTTATCGGTCAGAGAGGTGACAATTCCGGAGAAAGCGCCTCCAATAAGAACACCGACGGCCATATCCATCATGTTTCCACGCAGGGCAAATGCCTTAAATTCTTCAATAAACTTTTTCATTTTCTCTTTTCCTTTCGTAAAATATTCCAAGAACTAAAATAACACAATTTTTTCAAAAAGAAAAGCAAAAATTACATTTTCTGCTAAAATTTCTGCCAGGTATCTTTCCGGAAAAGCAGAAGCAGTGGGAAGATTTCCAGTCGGCCGGCCAGCATATCAAAGGTAAGAACCAGAGTAGACCAGTCAGAAAAACCGGAAAAGTTTGAAGAAGGTCCCACAAGTTCCAGTCCGGGTCCGATATTATTAAACGTAGCCGCCACAGCCGTAAAGTTGGTAATCAAATCCAGATCATCCGGAGACAATGCCAGGATGGAAAAGGAAAAGATTAACAGATAGCTGATAATAAATACGTTGGTGGAACGCACCACTTCATGTTCCACCATCTTTCCATCCATTTTAATCTTCTTTATACTTTTGGGATGGAGATACTGCTTCAGTTCCTTATTAACTGTTTTTAATAAAATTACAAAACGGGAGACTTTAATTCCTCCGCCGGTACTTCCGGCACAGGCTCCCACAAACATCAGCATAACCAGAATCGTCCGGGAACATTCCGGCCACAGATTAAAGTCAGTAGTCGCATAACCGGTAGTGGTTATAATCGAAGCCACCTGGAAAGCGGACTGCTGAAGGGCAGTGAAGAAACTGCCGAACAAATGAGTGATATTGAAAGCAATAATGAGTATCGCTGCTCCAATAATACCCAGATACGCACGAAGCTCTGTACTTTTCAGAGCCTGCAGCGGTTTTTTCATCAGAATCAGGAAATAAACATTAAAGTTTACTCCGAATAAAATCATAAATACAGTAACAACAACCTGAAGATAGGTGGAATACCCTGCCATACTGTCATTCTTAATTCCGAAACCTCCGGTACCGGCAGTACCGAACATGGTGGTCAGGGAATCAAATAAAGGCATTCCTCCCGCCAGCAGGAGAATCAGCTCCACAATACTCATGCCAAGGTAAATCAGATAGAGAATCTTGGCGGTGGATTTTACTTTGGGAACCAGCCGGCTTACGGAAGGGCCGGGGCTTTCCGCCTTCATGAGGCTCATGTGAGAGCCGCCGCTCATGGGAAGTAAGGTAAGGAGAAAGACGATAACCCCCATACCTCCAATCCAGTGAGTAAAACTTCTCCAGAATAAAATACTCTTGGGAACCGTCTCCACTTCAGTCAGAATACTGGCGCCTGTGGTGGTAAAGCCGGAAACGGTTTCAAATAAAGCATCCACAGGGTTGGTAATAACGCCGCTGAACAGGAAAGGAAGACCTCCCATAATACTCATAATTATCCAGCACAGCGCTACCGTTATAAAACCGTCTCTGGTGAAAAACGTTTTATTTTCGGGCTTCTTCCGAGTCAGCGGAAGACCAATCAGAAGACACACGCCCATAGTAATAAGGAAAGCTTTAACAGATGACTCCCTGTAAATAAGTCCTGTAATGCAGGGAAGGATCATAAAAGCAGCCTCTATATTTAAGAGCCATCCGATAATATAAGCAATCATGGAATAATTCATAATCAATCATTCCTCCTACTTTTCCAGAATATCCCGAATATCATGAAGCCCTTTGCGGGTAGTGACAACAATTACCGTGTCCCCTATCTGAATGGTATCATGGCCTCTGGGAATTGAAAATTTTCCGTGGCGTGTAATGCCGCCAATCAGAAGATTTTTCTTCAGATGCATCTCCATCAGAGGAACATTTACCACAGGAGATTCTTCACGGATGGAGAATTCCAGAGCCTCGGCCTGGTTATCCAGAATGTGATACAGAGTCTCCACATTACAGCCGATAGTGTTCTGCATGGCGCGGACATAGCTGACAATGTAGTCTGCCATAATGTATTTGGGATAAATCACACTTCCAATATCCAGTTTCTCAATAATATGATCAAAAGAAATTTTTGTGACTTTGGTAATGAGTTTTCCTTTTGTATGTTCTTTGGCAAACAATGACAGCAGGATATTTTCCTCATCCAGATTCGTCAGGGTAATAAAGGATTCTGTACAGGGCAGTCCTTCCTCCATTAAAAGGTCCCGGTTGGTTCCGTCTCCATTTATGATGGTGGCAGAGGGGAGAAGTTCGCTGAGCTGTTCGCAGCGTTCCACATTCTGCTCCACAATCCGTACCTTAATCTTCATGGCAATTAAAATCTTTGCCAGATAATAGGCAATTGTACCGCCTCCCACAATCATCGCATTATGTACCTGGTGGGTTTCAAATCCGATTTTGCGGAAAAATTCTGACGCATTTCTGGGAGAACCCAGGATGGTAATATAATCATTGTCCTGTAAAATAAAGTCGCCGTCCGGAATGGAAATCGTCTCACCTCTTTCCACCGCACAGACCAGAATATCGCATTTTACCTTTTCCAGAAGAGACGAAATAGAAATACCGTCTAATGCAAATTCCGAAGAAAGACGGAACCGTAAAAGTTCCACACGACCCTTGGAAAACGTATCAATATTAATAGCAGAAGGAAAGCGGAGAAGCCGTGAGATTTCCACTGCAGCAGTAAGCTCCGGATTAATAATCATAGAGATTCCCAGCCGTTCCTTTATAAAATCAATTTCATTGTTGTAAATCGGATTTCTCACTCTGGCGATGGTATTGCAGTCTCCTGCTTTCTTGGCAATTACACAGCAAAGGAGATTCAGTTCATCTGATTCTGTCACAGCAATTAAAAGATCCGTATCTTTGATTCCGCCCTCCAGTAAAGTACTGATGCTGGCTCCGTTTCCCCAGAGTTTAATGGCATCCAGATCGTCAGGAATTTCCTGAATCTTTTTCAGAGAGGAATCAATCAGCACCAGATCGTGTTGTTCAGAACCAAGACGTTCGGCCAGGGTAAGTCCTACTTTACCGCAGCCAACAATAATGATTTTCATAGTTGCCTCCAATATTTTATTATTATAGCGCCAGTGCATACTGACGCTAAGGCCATTATAGCACCACTGGATTGAATTGCAATCGAAAAATGGAAATTTTTCAGAAAACTTATTCTTATGCACACACCCGGAGATTTATGACATAAAATAAAATGAAACTGATGCCTGAACAGGCAGGAGCGTTTGTAGAAAGGAATTGTTTTATGGACAGATGTCAGATGAATCGAATGGGCAGCTATTCTAATAGAAATAATGTCTGTACCAATCAGGGGCAGACAGGAAGGAGCCGGGATAAAACCATATATCATCACGTGGACCAGATGCCTCCGGCAATGGCATATGTGCCGTTTCAGAACATGACAGAGACCTTTGATTTATGTTATGCCCTGAAGGTAGGAACCATATTCCCGCAGCTTTGCAAGCCGTTTTGCGGAAGGAGGTGCCGGTAATATGATGAGGGGGAACTTTACTCCTGTTACGGGAAAAGACAGAATGATGCAGAAAATCAATGAGGTGAGTTTCGCAGTAAACGATATTCATCTCTATCTGGATACCCATCCCTGTGATGAAAAGGCGATGGAGTTTTTCCGGGAAAATGTAAGAATGCGAAAAGAAGCTCTTTCAGAATATGCACGGATGTACGGCCCGCTGACCATTGACACAGCAGACGACTGTGCAAGCAGAAGCTGGCAGTGGATACAGCAGCCGTTTCCATGGGAAAAAGAAGGGGGATGTCGTTAATGTGGAATTATGAAAAAAGATTACAGTATCCGGTGAATATTAAAACCCCGAATGCTAAACTGGCCCAGTTCATCATGAGCCAGTATGGCGGTCCGGACGGAGAGATTGGAGCTTCCATGCGCTACCTGTCCCAGCGGTTTACCATGCCGAACCGTACGGCAATGGGGGTATTAAACGATATAGGAAGGTTTTTTACAATTTGACGATATTGCCATAAGGGGACAAAGAGCGTACATATATTTTAAAAAAGAATACCGCCGGAGAGTATGAAAATGGAAGAAAAGAAAGAGAAAATAAAAGAAGAGAACAGGGAAGAGTTTTACAGACATCTGAAAAAAGGAATCTGCAGGGAGCTTTATGCCGGAGGGTTCCTGACGAAAGAACAGATTTTTGAAATCCTGGGGGAATCCCTGTGAAAGTAGCCGCCTATTGCAGAGTTTCGACGGATCAGGAGGATCAGAAGAATTCTCTGAAAAATCAAAAAAAGTATTTTCAGGAATATATTTCCCGGGAAACAGGGTGGGAATTCACCCGGATTTACTATGATGAGGGAATCAGCGGAACGCAGACCCGCAGGAGGAAAGGCTTTTTAGAGATGATAAAGGAGGGGCAGGAGGGAACGTTTCAATTGGTATTAACCAAGGAGGTAAGCCGTTTTGCCAGAAATACGGTGGACGCTCTGTTTTATACCAGGAAACTGAAAGAGTGGGGAATCGGAGTGCTTTTTACTCTGGATCATATTGATACCAGAGAACAGGATGGGGAACTTCGCCTGACTCTTATGGCAGGAATCGCTCAGGAAGAGAGCCGGAAAATATCCCAGAGAGTGAAATGGGGACAGAAAAGGAGTATGGAACAGGGAGTTGTTTTCGGGAGGGAACTGCTGGGGTATGAGCTGGAAAAGGGACGCCTGCGGATAAAAGAAGAGGAGGCAGAGATTGTCCGGGAGATTTTCTGCAAATACACCATAGAGGGAAAAGGAACGGGACGGATTGCCCGGGAGCTGGAGGAGGAAGGGTATTCCTCCAAAAGAGGAGCAGGATGGTCAGCAGGCGTCATTGCCAGAATATTGGATAATGAAAAATATGTAGGGGACTTATGTCAGGGAAAAACCATAACTCCCGATTACCTGACCCATGTAAAAAAGAAGAATCAGGGAGAAGAACCTCTGGTATACCTGAAAGATCACCATCCCGGAATTATCAGCCGCGGTCTGTGGGAACAGACCGGTCAGGAACGGGAAAGACGACGCAGAAACAGCGCCCGGGGAGAAAAGTACAGCGCCCGCTACTGGTGCAGTGGGAAAATTTACTGTGGAAACTGCGGAAACAGTTATGTGAGCCGGAAAAAGAAGTATGCAAACGGAACCGTCTATCACGGATGGCGGTGTGGATGTCAGGTTACAGGGGCGTCTTCCTGTAAAAACCCTTCTGTGAATGAAAAGACATTAAAAGAGGCAGTGTGGTACTGTCTGCATGAACTTGCCCCGCCCAAAGAAAAACTGACAAAAGACATCCTGGAACCAATAGAGGGGACCAGGGAAGGACAGAGGAAACAGAGCCAGGGAAACCATCGGAAGGAAACGATACGGGTTTTGCAGGAGAAAAAACGAAGAACCATTGATTTGGCTCTGGAGGGGATTATCTCTGCAGAAGAGTTAAGGCAGCAGCGCCAGTGGTATGAACAGCAGATAGAGCAGGTTTACAGGCAGGAAAGGAGCAGGAACCAGGAAACGAAAAAAGAAATACGGGAAGAAAAGCTGAAGGAGATCCTTGATTTCCGGAAGGAGTATGAGCTGCTTTACGGAGAGATTCTGGAGAAAGTCACCGTATTCCCCGACCGGATATTACAGATTCAGTTTTGGGGGTTGGAAGCCAGGACGCTGAAAATAGGGCCTCCTAAGAGAAACGGAGAAACAAAGGTGGAAATACAGGAGAATTTTTGTTATAGTGGAAAGAAAGATGCGGACAGGAAAGTGGAAAGAACCTATGAATCCAAAAGAGAAAAATCCGGGGCGGGAAGAGCTGGAACTGATTTTAGATAATTTTTCCCGGGCGACCAAACTCAGCCTTGCAGCAGTCAACACCTATGGAGAACCCTTTCTTACCAGTACCAGCTATCAGGAGAATTCGTTCTGTCGGTATGTGAAGGAGACCGAAAACGGAAGAGCCAAATGTGAGAAAAGTTACTGCAAAGCATGTAAGCAGGCTTTGCAGTGGAAGGAACCCTATTATTTCATGTGCCATGCAGGTCTGATTATGTGGGCTCTTCCCCTTGTGGTGGAAGAGACGCTGATCGGAGCGGTGATGTGCGGTCAGGTTCTATTCTGGGAACCGGATGAGATGTTTTTCAGGCAGCTTGAACGGAGCTTTACAGCAGAGGAAATTCAAAAACTGAGGACGTTGGCCAAAGATATAAAAGTAATATCTCCATCCGAAAGCGATTCGGCGGCGAAACTTCTGTTTATGGCCGTTCATTATCTCAGCAAGAATGCAGACGCCTCCCTGAAAGAGCAGAAAAAGCGGATGGAATGGAGAAATGCTTTAATCAGCCGTATCCAAATGAGAAAGGAAAAATTTCAGGATGCGGAATTTGATTTGTCCGTTTATATTAAAAGAGAACGGCGGTATCTTCAGTATGTCCGGATGGGGAATAAAGAGAAAATTCAGGAAATGCTGCCGTTGCTTTTTACTGATATGGAGATTCTAAGCGATTATGAAAGAGAAAAAATCCGGTTCTGGCTGTCAGACTTTGCCGCTTTATCTTCCAGGGCCATTATAGAAGCAGGCGCAGACTGTGAAATGGTATTCCGGATTATGGATCAGTATAAGACAGAACTGAAGCGGATGAATACCATCGAAGAGCTGATTGAATACACCTATAAAACCCTTTGCCGCCTTTTTGAATATATTTATCTGACAAACAAAGACGATTACATCAGCGTATTAAAAGATGTGCGAAAATATATAGACATTCATTACAGTGAAAAGCTTTCCATAGAGGAAATTGCAAAAGAGGTTTATCTGAGCCCCTCTTATTTATGTACGCTGTTTAAAAAGAACGCGGGAAATACGATCCACGATTATATTCTGCGGGTACGGATTGAAAAATCTATTGAGTTTATGCAGGATCGGAGTCTGAGTTTGAAGGACATAATGAAAAAGTGCGGGTTCAAAAGCCAGAGCTATTATACCAAAGCCTTTCGGGAGATGATAGGAGTCACCCCGGGGCAATACCGCAATAAATTTTTGTAGGGATGAACGCGTATGGATATATATGAAGAAATCAGAAGAAATTTATTAAGAGGAGATACGCAGTACGTTGTGAAACTGGTACAGAAAGCAGTGGCGCTGAGGTATCCTCCAGAGTCAATTTTAAAGGACGGACTGATCCTGGGAGTAGATACCCTGGCTTATAAATTCCGAAACTGTGAAGTGTCTGTTCCGGAATCCCTTATGGTAGCCAGAACGCTGAACGCAGGGATTGAAACGCTGAAACCTTATCTGGAAAAAGCCGGGAAGAAACAGCATGTGGCAGTTCTGGGCACAGTAGAGGGAGACTTTCACGATATTGGAAAAAACCTGGTACGTATCTATTTATCTACTTTGAATATCCAGGTTGTGGATCTGGGAATGGATGTAGGAAAGGAAGAGTTCATTGAGGCTGTGAAAAAATATGATGCAGAGCTTCTTATGATGTCGGCACTTCTGCCTACCACTATCGGGGAAATGAAAACAGTAATCGAAGAACTGAAGGACCAGGGCCTCAGAAATAAAGTAGTGGTTTTCGTGGGAGGTATGCCGGTAACCAAAGAATACGCCCAGGAAATTGGGGCGGATTATTATACCCGGGATGCGATTGAGCTTCGTGACTTGTTAAATACCAGCCTGAATAAAATTCTGAGAGAAAAATTGAACAAAAAATAGAAATATACAGCAATCATGAAAAAACCTGTTTTATGCTAGAATGACAGTATCAAAGAAAGATACGTATCAAAAGCAGAAACGGGTTTTTACTATTTTAAAAGATAAAAAAGGGAGGTATTTTCATGAGACCAAGTCTGAAATATTTAAGCGATCAGGAAGTAAAAAGAGTACATGAGAAAGCATTGGAAATGCTGGAAGATCTGGGGATGAAATTTGAGGGGCAGGAAGCAAGAGATTACTTTGAAAAAGCGGGTGCAAACGTAGAGGGAGATATTGTAAAGATTCCAAGAAAGATTATCGAAGACGGGCTGAAGACTGTGCCCAAAAGAGAGGAATTTACGTTATACGGAAGAACTCCAGACAAAGATATTCACTTAAAAGACAGTGTTCCCACTCTGGCGGCTATGACCATGGCAACTAATGTGCTGGATCCCTGGAGCGGAGAGAGACGCAAAGCTACAGATCGGGATCTGGAACTGCTTACAAGAGTGATGGAAAGACTGGATACCGTTTCCATGGCAAGCGCACTGATTACTCCTCAGGACGTTCCCATGCAGTCTTCGGACTGGTATACCTGGGCCACTTCCATCAAGAATACAACGAAACACATCACAGGAGGTGCTGTGGGAAAAGAGGGCGTCCGGGACGCTATCCGGATGGCCAGCCTTTCCATAGGAAGCGAAGAAGAATTTTACAAACGTCCCTTTATATCCTTCTGGGTACTGACCATGCCGCCCCTTCGTGTGGATGAGAACACATCCAATGTCCTAATGGAAGCAGCAGTGCATAAAGTGCCGTCGGTAATCAGTTCCGGAGGAATCCTGGGAATGACTTCACCCATGTCAGTGGAAAGCGCGCTGGTACATACCCATGCGGAAACTCTGGCGTGTATTGCACTGTCACAGCTGGTAAATCCGGGAGCTCCGGTTATCTACTCCAGTTATGTAAGAAGTATGGATATGAAGACGATGTGTATTAATATGTCCTCTCCGGAAAGTATTATTATGAAATGCGGCATGGCTCAGTTAGGAGATTATATAGGACTTCCAACCAAGATGCCGGCGAACTTAAGAGACGGTAAACTGCTGGATGCCCAGGCCGGATTTGAAACAGGAATGGGAGGACTGGCAGGAGCCTATACCTGTGATTTCATCGTGGCCATGCAGTTGGATATGGACATTATGGTAGATTATGCAGATCTGATTTATTCAGATGAATGTATGAAGATTCTCCAGAGAATGGTAAGACCTCTGGATTTCAGCGATGAGACCCTGGCTTATGACAATATGGAAGAAGTAGGACCGGGAAATACTTTCCTGGAGACAGATCATACTTTTGATCATTATCGGGATGAAATCTGGATGCCGCAGGTGATGGAGAGAGGAACTTACGAAAACTGGGAGGCAAAAGGAAAGAAAGATATTCGCCAGGTATGTCTGGAAAAAGTACAGAAAATTCTTAAAGAAGTGGAAAATGAGGAACTTTTGCCAAAAGAGGTACGGGACGCTATTGATGAAATTGCGGCAGGATCAGAAGAAAAAGCGAAAAATATCAAACGGTAACAGTTTGTGTGAAAACAGATCGAACGGGAAGAAAGCGGGGGATGAATCTTATGAAGGCGAAAGGAAAGACCAGCGGAATCATTGCAATGGCAGTTGTAGTAACTATTTACGGTGTTTCTTATATTTCCAGAGAAGTCATCAGCAAGTATCTGGAAACCATTGTCATTCTGGGAATCCAGATGACCATTATGGCGATTTTATTTACCGTATATAATCTGGTGAAGGGCAACAGTATGAAACTGAAGAAAAAGGACATCCCTTACATTATAGCCTCCGGGCTTTTCGGGACAACCTTTTACCATGGACTGACGATTTTAAGCATTACCTCCATTGGAGCTACGGTATCTTCCCTTCTTTTCGGATTTGCAGCAGTTTTTGCACTGATTGTGGAGATTCTTCTGTTTCACAGGAAAAAGACGAAACTGGGGATTCTCAGTATTGTAATTTCTCTGGTAGGAGTTTATATTCTGATGGGTGTGAAATTCAGTGATCTGGCATCTACCAATTTCAAAGGATATGCCTTATGCCTGCTTAGCATTATTTCCTGGGTGGTGTACTGTTTTCTGACCGATAAGATTTCAGAAGGATACGAAAAAACAGTGCTGTTAAATTATCAGGCTTTTGTGGGAGCGATTACCACCCTTCCGTTTATTCTGCTGTATCCGGTACAGATCGATGTACTGGCGAAACCGGAAGTATTTATGAATTTAATTGTTCTGGGGATCTTTAACTCCACATTTGCTTATTTCCTGAATATTTATGCCATTAAAAAGATAGGAGTTACCCTGTCTAACCTTATGCTGGATTTCCTGCCGGTAGTGACCATTCTTATATCGCTGATTTTATATAGGACGATTCCTACCTGGAATCAGATTGTCGGCGGTATTATCATTCTTATCTCGGTTTTCCTTCTGGACAAAGATCAGAGAAATGTGGAGGCAGAAGCTGCATAGGAAGGTGTCATTTATACAGCAATACAGGTACAGAGGAACTTGCACATCTTGAGATGGTATCCACGATTGTGCATCAGCTTACCAGGGATTTAAGTATGGAAGAGATTGAAAAATCCGGATTCGGCAATTATTATATTGACCATACAGTAGCAATCTGGCCCCAGGCAGCAGGAGGCATTCCTTTTAACGCCTGTGAATTCCAGTCAAAGGGAGATCCCATTACGGATTTGCATGAGGATCTGGCTGCAGA
>ERZ1643250.1561-NODE-1561-length-19061-cov-13.819846_pt1 | contig 19061 bp, 24 predicted proteins | sample MGYA00579262_ERZ1643250 | MGnify/ENA primary metagenome ERZ1643250 (study PRJEB29033, sample SAMEA4952265) | chicken gut metagenome | biome: Broiler Chicken; feature: Gastrointestinal Tract; material: Caecum | place: Ireland | collected 2018 | study: Broiler... | reverse complement strand
GTATCGCCGAATACCCCTGCTCCCCGAGCTCCTGGCTTTCCCATTGCCTCATCCAAGTAGTAATAACATATGCACATGATTTTTCTGTATATGTGCCTAAAATACAATCATCTCAAACTCCTTGTTTTTCCTGTATTTTCAAGGGTTTCGGAAGATAGTTCGATGCCGCTGGCCGGAATCGAAAACCTGTGAAAATCCCGGCAAACTGTGATATTTACTGGCTTTTCATTGCCAAATTATTGCAAATTGCGGCAAACTTTAACGTTTTTTTGCCCCATAGCTGCCCCATGATGGTACCTGCCAATTCGTTTTTTCCGTTGCTTCTTTCTCTAAAACACTTTCTTGCTGAATAGGGTTTAAGGAGCCACTATTTTCTGCACCGATTTTTATTACTATTCCACCAATTTCTTCATTGTACTCTTTGTTCATCATCATAAATACCTCACCCCAAACTCATCTTAGACTATCACATCTCATATCCGCTTATTTATCCAGGAGTCGCTATGGGGTTCGTCGGCAACTACGCCCCTTGTGGACTTTCACCACAGACTGACGGCATGCCCGTCATACCGTAAAATGGTGGTCGAATTACTCGACCACCAAAAAAAGCAAAAAAACTTACACACTTTACTTGACAATTCCCCAAAGCACGCTCTAGGAGGCTCTTAGGGTTTTCCTTTCCTTACTTGCTCGATTTTTTATCGCGTTATTATTTGATGCTTACGAAAAACCGTTACAAACTATACGCGTATCAGTATATTTAGTAGACTGGAGCCTTACATTGCAGTGGGTGCATTCATAAAATTTGTACCTTATTCTCTGCTGCTTTAAATCCGTTCCATATGGATGATGGACACAATCTGATTCTGAAACGGTTTTCCACGGTGTCCATTCACTATAACCAGCAAAAACCATAGTACCAATCCCACAATCCAAGCACAGAGCTGCTCGTGGCTGTACACTTGTTTCTGCTTCAGTTTCTTCCAATCGTACATTTGTTTCTAATTCAGCCGCCTGTACTGGGACAACCCCTAATACCAGCATCATCATAAGAACACTTGATATAAGCTTAGAAAATCTTTTTTTCATTTTGCTTCCTCCCCGATTTTTTTTCTCGTTTTTCCCTGCAGATTATTTTCCCATTGGTCCAGACCTCCCTCCAGTGTTTCTTTAAATTTATCCGTTCCTTAATATGGTTAAATTATACCAAACAAAAAATTTCCTATCAATTATCATTGTTTCATAAATATTTAGTCTATACATTGTTTATTACAGAGAATCTTGCTTTTTTATTGCTTTTTATGTAACATTTGTTCTTCTAAACCGTATCATATAATGAAGAGAGGAAATTTGGCTTATTGCTTTGTTTCTCTTTCCAGCATTTTTGATAACTTCTTGTCTTTTCGATAGTTTCTTTCCTCTGTTTCATTTTTTCAATCTGCTCACATTCAGAAATTTTTTTCAGATCTTCCATCCTCTATCCCTCCAGGTAAAGTTCCATCAAATAATGAACCTGATCCAGCTTGGAACTCTTTCTTTTTACAAAACCTGTCATGAATGCTCTTCGATCTTTTTCTTCTTTTTCGCCTTTTCAGGTAACAAACAAGCTGATTTCCTGTGATTAGATACGCGCCAGACGTCGGACTCCTTTCGGATGATGGTACAAATCTTGAGTCCCTATACCCAGCATCACACTGAGGCCTTCGCTTCTTCTGGCATCTTTCCCTCCTGCGCATTGTACTGCTCTTACGATTGACCTAGCCGCTGGAGAGCGCATGCGGATTTCCCTGTTCCGCTGCTTGAACTGTTACGATGTATTTACGTTTCATCTTTAGACAGGAGATGCTCTGTCCATTCGATACGGCGCACATCGAAACCGCCATATCCCGCTTTCTTACCCTTTTGGTATGATGTATCATCCACTTTCACCATTTCAAGTATCACGATCCTCCTAATATATCCAAATTTTCCACTTCCTCATTTTGTAAATATTAATCTTGTAAATCCTCTCCTTTCTTGGTGAATTCTATCCACCGGACTATTACTCCGCCAGTTTCATCTGCATTGTTTCATATGTATCCGTAACTAACTCATCTTTATTTTGCGAATTTGGAACAAAACGATACTTATAACAGGTATTATATAAATCCTTATCTAATTGGGAATAAAATCTGGCATATCCAATTCGACCATTCAGGATCTCAAAGACAGTTTTTACCGTTTGATTCTTGCAATATCTTTTCTCAAAAGCCTTTTGATTAACAGTAATTCCTTCTTGATTTAGATTTAAATCAATGTTAAACCCATAGCTTTCTTTTTCTTTTACAAAGCCCTTCCCGCTCGTAACTTCATCACTAAGAGCAAAATCCAAAAAAGAAAATGCTTCTTCTGCCTTCGTAGTATTTTTATTCACTGCGGCAAACATTGTCACCATCGCCGTCACACTGCCATCTCGATTTGGAATCGTAACGTATGTTTGTTCCTCCTCTAATGCGCCTCCCACTCCCTGAGTGAAAAATTCTCCACTAATCCAACCACCTGCGATCGGTTCCGTAGTTTTTTGCATATTATTCTGTGCATCAATTCTCTCTTTAAAGAAACGATACTCCTCTAGATAACTTTTTAATTCTTCTTTTGAAAATATTAAGTTTTCCGTCTGATAATCTGCTAATTTTCCAAAAGAAAAAATAAAGTCCGAATCTGAAACATTTTTTAAAACAGGATTTTCCGACGCCAAAAGTGCTCCCCATGAATCATGAATTTCTTTTCCTGACAAATCACTACTTTTATACGCATATACTGGAAAACGATAATACAAAGGCAACACCACTTGTCCCTCCTCTGTTTTTCCAGCATCCAGCACAACCTGGTTCCATGTACTGATATTTATATATTTTGCATTTTCGATATATTCATCCAACGGTAAAAACAATCCCGTTTCCATTGATTTTTCCAAATTCATAAAAAGGTCTGAATTGGTTTCCTCTTGTTCTGGTGGTGTGCATTCCAGTAAAAACACGTCAGGACCTTTTCCTGCCATAATTTCTGTACGCAGTTCTGAAATTTTCAAATCATTTACGCTACTATTCGTCGAAATTTCAATAATCTCAACTTCTAATCCACCTTCTATTTCCTGCCACGCCTCAATCAAAGACTCCACCTCCCCTCGTTTTGTGGCATTTATGCAGATTTTCAATTTTTCCTCCGTTTCCTTTCCACATCCGGCACACAACAGCAATGTAACTGCAAGAATCCCACCAAAAAAAACTTTCTTCATCCGAATCTCCTCCCAGTAAAAACTCTAAAAGCGTGTTCGAAATCAGTCTACGTCTTCAGCTAATCAAACTCCTGCACAATGTAGCTGATATCGCCAACTAAACTTCAAACACGCTTATACAATCTTGTTAACGGAGTCTCCGTACTTTGTTGATTTAATTAATTTTTGATAAAGCCATAGTCAAAATGCTCTCTAAATTCTTAGCTAATGACCTTACCCATCTTTAACATTTTATATTTCATTAATCAAATCCCATACAAACATCTCTGTATTCCGTTTGTGTAGATGGTAACTCATCCCGACAGTAAGTACATCCATATCGGATATTTCTTGTTCTGCTTTGTCTTGCATCCTCTCCATATGGATGATGAATACATTTGGTTTCAGTTCCTTTGATTGTACTCCAGCCTGACCACGCACCATACCACTCAATTACCATAGTTCCAATCCCACAGCTTCCACACAAAGCCGCTCTCGGCTGTACGTTTGTTTCAGCTTCGGTTTCTTCCAATCGTACATTTGTTTCTAATTCAGCCGCCTGTACTGGGACAACCCCTAATACCAGCATCATCATAAGAACACCTGATATAACCTTAGAAAATCTTTTTTTCATTTTTCATCCTCCTTAATTTTAATTCTTTTTCGGTTACATGCTACAAAACTTTCTTTCCCATTGGACCATACCTCCTTCCAGTGTTTCTTTAAATTTATCCGCTCCTTAATATAGCTAAATTATATCATCCAGAAAATTTTCTATCAATTATCATTGTTTCACAAACATTTATTCTTTACATTGTTCATTACAGAGAACTTTACTTTTTTATCATTTTTCATGTAACATTTCCTGTTCTGAATCGTATTATATAAGAGGGAGTTTTGGTTATTGCTTCATTTCTCTTTCCAGCATTTTTTGATAACACCTTGCCCTCTCGATATCTTCTTTCCTCTGTTTCATTTCGTCGATCTTCTCACATCCAGAAATCTTTTTCAGATCTTCCATCCTCCACCCCTCCCAATAAAGTTCCATCAGAAAATCAACCTGATCCGGATCGGAACTCTTTCTTTTTACAAAATCTGTCATGAATGCTCTTCGATCTTTTTCTGCTCTTCTTCTTTTTCGCCTTTTCAGGTAACAAACAAGCTGGTTTACCGGTTTGAAAATTAATAAACCATCTTCTGCTTGTTTTCCATTCCAAACGACCAGACTTGTCTCTTCCTGATCCACCATCTCTGATTCAGAAAGCACTCCAGACATAAAACGCAGTCTTCGCTGGAGCTGCTCTTTTTCTTTCTGTTCCTCTTGTAAAGCTTGGGAAGCAACGGTCAATTTTTCCTTTACTTCTTGAAGGTCATATTCTAATTGTATGGTAAGGCTTCGCAGTTTCTTATTTTCGTCTTCCAGGAAGATATCCTTTTGATCCACTGAATTTTTCTGTACTTCCGTTTCCCCAGGTTCCTCTTTTTCCCTCTTGACAGTAATTTCATTCAGCAAACGCAGTGTATCTTGGTATTGCTGCTGATCCTTTTTTACCCTTTCAATCTGTTCCCGATACACCTCTGCCATTTTTTTATACTCCCGGAAGACCGGACTCTCCTGAAGGAAAGTTTTTTCCTGCAGCCTCCGTCTCTCCAGGCACATTTCTTCCGCGCTTTCTTTTTTTGCCAGCCGCTGAATACCCTCCATGCTTTCCTGATCCAAAATGCACCCGATCAGATAAGCCCGCGAATAAAAATTAAATTTTTTATTGACCAAAACCTGGATATATTCTTTTGGAATTTTTAAATTCATTGCATCCTGGATCTGATGTCTCATCGGTTCTTCCATTGGCGCGGTGAACCGTTTGATCTCCGCTTCATCATATACCATTTTTTTCATAACACAATGCCTCTCTTCTTGTCATTGCTCCGGATTTTTCGGAGCATCATCTGCTCACTCTTGATCCGTTTCAGCTGTTCTTTCGTTTCTTCGTTTCTTTCCCGCTTTCTCTGTTCCGTTTCCATCAATTCATCGATCGGATATTTTTCTTCCAGCTCGTCCAGTTCATTTTCATATGTCCCAACTTTATCATCGTTATGTGTTTCGATATAATGGATCAGATAGTTGTATCTTGTCAGGACTTTCTTTACTTCCTGCATTTCTGAATCTGGCAGCGTCACCTTCATCTGCATCTCATAATAATCTTTCCTTTCACGAAGCTGCTTTCTCCGTCCTTTCAAATCCTCTTCCCCATGAATTCCTTCCCGGATGATATATCTCAGGCAGCGCAGCATCTCTTCTGCCTGTCTTGAGGTCTTTTGTACACCGCGTCCGCCAGAAAATTTTCTCTCAGATTTTTTGATCTGCCAGTAGTAATACATATACTTTTTTTGGTATGGAGTAAGATAACTGCCATTTTTCTTTTTCCAGCTTCCGGAAACATTGGATGTCCATTTTCTTACTGGAGGGACATAATAATTTACCAGCTGCTTTTCCGGACGGAAATCTTTCATGGCGATCCTTTGCTTGATGGCGTCCACCGTATAAGCTTTCCCCAGCGAGTAACTTCGAAACCCACGCGGCATCTTATCATTTTTGAAGGTAAGGTATTCAGACTGCCATTTTTGTGAATAACCGCTGCGTATTTTATATTTTCTTTCCATGATCCTGAAAAATTGCTGGTAGGTTGCTGCATGCTTGATCGCATAATCAATATCTTCCTGTAAAGATCCCATCTTCGTTTTGCTGGCAAGCCATGCGCCATAGTCCATTCCTTTTCTCTTTTCTTCATAGACCAGCGGCGAAAGACCATACTTTGCAGTGATAGAATCGGTAACCGGCTGTATGTATTTTTTCCAGTCCCCATCTGCATAATGGTATTTTATGCCATCCACAATGCTGACGCTGTTAAACACGATATGCGCATGCAGATGTTCATGGTCGGTATGCACCGCAAAAATATATTGATAATGATTTCCCAGATATTTTTCGCAGAATTCCTGTGCGACATTATAAGCAGTAACCGGATCGGTCTCTCCCGGCCGGAAACTGATAACGAAATGATAGCATTGCCTTCCATCCAGTTTTTGAAAATCTCTTTTGGTTTCCATGAAATTCTGATACACTTGATCCGTTTTCGTTCCGGCATTTCCTCCGATCCAATAGTTCTCCGTTTTTTCCGGATCAATAATATATTTGATACAATCGTACATTCCGCCATGTGGATTTCCGTTTTTTCTTTCTTTCACATGCATCAATTTTGTGATCGCCACATTTTCACGCCCCATTCTTTTCTTTGGTTTCCAGCAGCCTTTCCAATTTTTGTGACATTTCCTTCATTTGATTTACGCAATCATGAAAACGTTGTTCCGTCTCTTTGGGATAGGTGCTGTAAGAAACGTTTTTATCAATTTGGTTTAACATGCTTTCCATGTTGTTGATTTCATATTTTAATTTCTGCAGTTCACGGTTCAGGTCTGACCAGTTCATGACTTCATAATTCCGCAAAATCATCCTGCAGTATTTGGCTGTGTCCTGGAATCCTCTTTCGATCGCGCGCGTCTTTAATTGTTCTCTTTCTGTCTCAGTAATACGGACAATAAGATTGCACGATAGCTTTTCCGTTGTGTCTGTTTTTTTCTTTTTTCTTCCCATGCTGCCTTTCCCTTTTCTACAAAATCCTCTACTTTCCCCGATTGCCTGATACTCCAAATCCGGAAACTTCCCTTTTTCCGGATTTGGAGTATTTTTCGACAAGCCTTTTCTGAAAATACTCCAAATCTGGAGACCCTGTACTGTCAGATCTGGAGTATTTATCTTTTCCTGATGTTCCAAATCCGGAAATTTTTCTTTTGTCCGATTTCCGAATCGTGAACTTACAGGAGTATTTTCCGACAAGCCCTTTCTGAAAATACTCCAAATCTGGAGACCCTATACTATCAGATCTGGAGTATTCCTTTTTTTCTGATACTCCAAATCCGGAAATTTCCCTATATCACAGAAAATTGATTATTCATTAGCAAGATACGCATTTTGCATTACAAAATGCACCTTGTTAGGGGCGGCCCCTAAGACCCCGGGATATAGAAATATACCTATCATAAATACTCATTTTCAAGGCCTGCACGCTTCTTTTCCCCCTCCCTTTTCTCCGAAATCCGCCAAAGCTCTTCTGTGAAATCCTTTATCAGTTTTTCATTTCTCTCTTCCACGATCAGCGTATTTTCATACGCCAGGATCGCTGCGCTTATCAATTCTTTGCGGCTGGAAAAACCATAAGCCGCATATTTTTCAATTTTTTCAATCAGCTTTTCATTCGTGAATGTCAGCTGAATTTTCTTTTCGTCTGCCATATTTCTTCTCACGCTCTCTTTCATTTTTGATTTTTATTTTCAAAATCCGTACCCAGAGGAATCACTATTTTGCTGTTCTGGTGCTGGTTCCGCAGGCTCCATCGTTTCACTGTTTTGATGCTCTTCCTCCGGATCCATGGTTTCTGCAGAATCATTTTTCACAAAATCTTCTTTCATGAAGTCAAGAAATTCCAGAAATTTGGGATCATGAAAATCAATGGCTCCAAGATGCTGTTCCATAAACGCCCCAAGATTCATCTGGCGTTTTTCTCTTTCTTCTTTTTCCTTTTTCGCTTTCAGTTCCTTCAACCGCTGGTTTTCCTGCTGGATTTTCTCCAAACGGCGTTTTGCTTTCTCCAAATCCATATCGCTTTTTTTGATTTTTTCTTCCAGGTTCATGTTCTTCTCCTTTTCCATCAGACAGCCCGTGTCAAAGTCTGACACAGGCTGTCTTTTCCTTTTTTTATTTTTTTAATGACAAAATCAGAGCAATCTTCAACAAAATGATCCGTTTCCGATGTTACCTCACTTTCTTCCGCCATTTCTTTTTCCGCTCTTCGGAATTTTTCTTTCCCGTTTGCTCCTGCTTATTTTCTTCTCTTACCGCCAGTATATCTTTTCCAAAAGTTCTGCTTTCTTCCGGAAGATACTTCTGCAGTTTCTGTTCGATCCCTTTGATATGCTTCTTATATAAAGTAAAGATCCTGTCTACGCTTTCTTCCGGTTTGAAATTTTCCCCGGCAGTCATCTGATACTTCCGATAATGTTCATTGATATGTTCTTTTCTTCTGTCGGAAATTGGAAGCCCAAAATGTTCCTGCAGCATGATGCTGAACGCGTCCGCCTCAAATTCGATTTTATGAAGATTCTCATCGTCCGCACGGTTCTCATGTGCCACTGCATGCCCCATTTCATGCGCCAGCGTTGACAGCGCCGCTGTATCCTGCAGCGTTTTTCCAATATGGATTTCTTTCTGTGCGCGGTCATAAAATCCATACAGCGATGCCCCCTGGATTCCATACCCCATATGGAAATCCTCCGGAGATTCCGGTTCGTTTGCTTCCAGGATAACCGGAACTTTCAATTCTGTTTCGCAATATTCACGGATTGCCTGAACACAGATTCCATGCTTATCCGATGGTATGCCACGGCTCAGTAATTCCGGATATTTTTCAGGCGGAAAATTCGTCTGCGCAATGTCAAATGTTTTTCCGATCCGATAACGCATCTTCGTCTTGTATGGGATTTTCCCGTTTTTGTAATCTTCTTTCTGTTTTTCGGAGGCTTCGGATAATGGAATGGATTTTCCGTCGATCTCCAGGATTGTCGCTTTCACCCGAACATAGATCGACATTCCATGCATCTCTTTCAAGACGGAATATCCGGATTTTTTCCACGCATCAAAGGATTGGCATAGGATTGCCCCACGGTTTTGCTGCTGGATCAGAAGGGTATTCCGGAAGGAATATTGATAGGAAAACTTTTCGGAAAATTGAAAAAAAGCCGCAAGGGCTTCTGGCTGTACCGCCCAGGATTCTATGGATTCCTGGATCTTCTCTTCCATTTTCTGCTTTTCTTCTTTTGCCGCCTGAATCGCTTTTTGCTTATCATATGCCATAGCCGTCGTCCCCCAGATAAATCGCATCCTCCAGATTTTCTACCGTTGTCCCGATCGGATGGCTCCCGGGTTCGCAAAGGATCAGGAAAACCCGGTTCTTTTCGTCCTGGATCAGGTCGCCGCAATCGTTGTTTCCGATTACCAAATTGTCGTTTTCGATGTCAAGATACGAAAAAATCTGTCTTCTCACTTCCTCCGCTGTTTTGCATGCCACCCGCCGGTTCTCCAGATAACCAACCGTTTCATTGAGCATCATTAAAGGATATTCCTCCGCCCGCGCAGTCAGTTCCAGTAACGCCCGCTCTCTTAAATCTTCCGAGTATTTCAGATCACTGATCAATACCCCATATTTTTTTGCTGTTTCTTCCAAGTAATCGCCCAAATGATTTACCTCCTCTTCTTCCTGCTATGCTCTCACCTGTTCCAGTGCGGTCCTGATCCGCCGCATATCCTCCGCTGGTAAGAAAAAATACGATTTTACATCTTCTTCCAGCAGACCATTTTTTATCCCCAGAACAATTTCCTCTAATTGTTCATCGGTCAGCTGATCGGCATACCGTTCTACCAAATCAGAAATACTGCCTTTCATGTCCCGTTCTTCCTGCTTTTTTGTTTCCTGTGTTCTACGCTCCATCCGCTGTTTGTCTCTCTGTTCCTGTTCCAGTTTTTGCAGGAGCCGTTGCTCCGTCCGGGAATTTTCCAGTTCTTTCAGTTGCTGAAAGATTATTTCTGACGCATTTCCTGTCTCCGGATCCGGGAATTGGATGGCACAAAACTCATCTTCTGTTAATTCAATGATCCTGTGTTGCGATCCCGGGATTGATGCTTTTTCTACAAATTTTTCTTTCATACGGTCATTGGCAACTATCATTTTAGATGGTCTTTTTACTGTTTCCCATCTTCCATCTTTTCTCTTTTTCACATTCACTGGATGTTCATAAGCGCCAAGACTCATTGCCTTTTTATAATTTTCATCTTCAAACGGCCGGTATTTTGTATCCATCATTGGCTGCCTACCTTCCAGAAAAATCATGCACTTGTTTTTCGGCATCCTGCCAACTTCTTCCGGTGTCATCAATGCTCTCTGCATGCGGTCAAAATTTAAACTGCCTCCGCCGTTGCTGCTGTAACTCAGCCCGTCCGACGTTTTATCGATGGTTGTGTTTCCGATCAGCTCACTGATAAATTTCTGCGTGCTCAATGCCCCTCGCCCTGCGCCAAGAAAAACAAACGTAGCACAGGCGTCCATAAGGATGTCCCAGGCGTCGTTTTTGTAAATGGTCTTGATCTGGCTGATAGACTGCAGAAAGAGCAAAACGGCGATATTACGGCTTCTCAAAGTTGTAATCAGGTTTTCAAAACGTTCCGGACGCGCGCCGTTGGCGAACTCATCCATCCACACCTCGACCCGTATGGGAAGCTTCCCATGGCACTCAAAATCAGCCGTGCGGATCAACGTGTCAAAAAGCTGCTGATACAGCATATTGATGATGAAATTGTAGCTTGTATCATTTTCCTTCACCACCAAAAACAAAGCTGTTTTTGTGATCCCGTCCTCTTCCCGGCCCATTCCGATTTCCTGAAGCTTCATGTCATCTTCTTCAAAAATGCGCTGCACGGCAGGGCTGTTAAAGAACTTTAATTTGGCATTCAGGATGAGGATGATGGAATTGACCGTTTCCGGCGCTCCGTCTTTTAACTTCCGGTAATCGCGCACAGCCGGATGAGCTGCCCCTTTCCTTTCCTGCAGGGCATCGATCAACTTCGTCATTTTGGTATATCCTTCTTCTGCGGGTTTTCCATCGAAAGTCCTGCTTTCTGGCTGCGATTCCAGCAGCGTTAATGCCGTAATCTGGTTCATGGTAGGTGTTTCGTACACGGTGCTCCATTCGATCCTTGCTTCCCGGAAGATCTCCAATTTATCCTCCACGGTAACCATCCAGGTAAAATAAAAAAGCGATTGCAGGTACAAGGCACATCCGTCGTCCCAAAAGGGATCTCCTTTCGACGCTTCCGGAGGTTCCACAGACTTAAAAATATTGACTATGATCCTCGGGATATCATCTTCTTCCTGTATATACCGGAAGGGATTGTATCGATCCGATTTATCCATTTCTTTCAGGTTCAGCACCTTGATCTGATAGCCGATCGCGCTGAGATAGTTGCCATACTTTGACAGCAGTTCCCCTTTAACATCCAAAACCACATAAGACGCTCCGCCAAGCAGCAGATTCGGCGTTACCACAAACATAGATTTTCCGGTACCTGGGGAACCAACAAAAATGGCGTTATTGTTCGATAACTTATTCAGCCCTACCTGCAGGTTTTTGGAAAGGATCCGGTTATTTTCCGGGCATTTCCGGTCATATAATTCTTCATTGACCTTCCTGACGTTTCCCCATTCGCTGGAGCCATGCTCCACATCGGGATGCGTATTCCGGTTATGCTGCAGATACCAGGCAACAAAAAATACCCAGCCGATCAACGCACAGCCGAGTATGATCGTGGTCATATCATTATAGTAATTACGAAACGGATGCGTAAAAATTTCCAGCAGCAAATCCGAATAATTGGATGCATTCAGGGACGGAAAGGTAAATAATCCAGACAGGTAATACCCTCCCACCAATAAAACGCCAAGCAGAACAAGAAACGCTTTGATGGGCGGCTTCTTCTTCTGTATCATAGTTTCAGCCCTCCCTTACCTCCCATTTGCGGGATTTTCAGTCCTTTTCCATCTGTCCTTGGTGCCGCTTGCTTCCCGGAACGGAGATATTGTTCGAATTGGTCCTTTGTCATCAGAACCTTCTTGGAAAGAGAGACGTCCGTTTTTGCGATCACCCCGGCGCCGATCAGCCGGTCCATAAGTTCACTGGCATCCTGATAGCCGATTTTAAACTGGCGCTGGAGCATGCCGGCAGATGCTTTCCCTCGTTCTATGACGTAATATCCCGCATCCTCGAAATGATCCGGCTTCGCTACTTTTCGTCCGACCGTTTCGGATACTTCTGTCTCTTTCCGTGCTTCCTTATCTTCAGCCGCTGGAATCTTCCGCGTGACTGGATCGTAGTGTGAATAAATTTCTTCCCCCGAGAATACACCGACCCGATGCGGAAGGTTTTTATCGTTCATCTCGTAAACTGCATACTCCTTTTTTTCCTCCAAAACAGCTGCGTAGGTACGTCCGTCATCAAGGGTCTGCGTCTTGTCAAAGAACATATATTGCGGCGGGTCTGTGCCGGGAATCCGGGTGAAGACCATATCCTCTTCCTGGGACAGAATAAGGCTTTGGTTGATCGTAATATAATGCTGCCCTGGCAGCAAAGTTTCTGTTTCCGATGCCAGGGCGCTTTCAAAAGACTCCGTTTTTACATCGCTTGCCTTCCTCCATTTATCGCTTTCCATTGCTTTTTTTATTTCAGGATCGGCAGAATCCATATATTCTTTTTCTGATAAAATTCCCGTCTGCAGATAATCTTCTTCCGAAATGGTCGCGGATTCTCCCAAAATCGGATCTGTTTTTCGCTCTTCCGCATACGTCTCAACATATACCTGCATAGCAGCCTTGAATTTTTCCAGATCCACATTTGCGATTGCCAGCTGCAGATTATAATCTCCATACTTCAAATCTGGAAGTACAGCAAAATTGACATGCCGTTCTTTCAGGATTCCCAAAAGATCTGTCAGTTTTTTCCCATCCTCCCGGTAATCACCGAGCGCTATGCCTTTGATCTGGTACTGGCCGGAAGTAAGCGCTTTCAGTTCCTGAAAGCTCATAATACCGCCCTCTGTGAGTTCTGCTGAAACAAATGCTTCATAGACTCCCTGCCATTTTCCGATGTCCCTGTTCAGCACCGCGACCTGGCGCATCCCATCATGCAAATCCAGATCCGGCAGCACATAGTAGGTAATGCCCGCCTCATACAGCGTATCCTCGAATGCCTTCATTTTTTCTGCGTCCTGCGTAGGCAGATTGGCAATCGTATAGTCCCCTTCACTTGCCTGCAGGAATTCTTTAAAAGACCGGAAATCCGACTCACTGATCCGTTTATCTTTTTTCAGCTTTGTCATATATTGTAGAAAAATAAGAGGATTCAATTTTGACGATGCGATTTTGCCGCCTAAAAATGTTCCTACTTGAATGGCTCCCTTAAGGATCATCATTTCTGTATTAATGATAACTCCCAGATCGCCATTTCCATCTTCATATGCCATTCCAGCACCTCCTTGACCTTTTTAAGGCAAAAAAAGAAAACAGCACACGATATATTTGTACTGTTTCCTCTTTCCTGATTATTTGATTGTCATTTTCTTTTGTGGCTTCGGTGGTAAATCATCCAGTTTTTCCGGTTCTTTTTTCTGTTCTTTTTTCATATATTGCAGGACACATTTCCTGCAGCTCTCTGCCGCAGCCTTACAATCCTCAATATCTTCCTGGTCAATGGCAATGCTCTCTTCTCCCGGATACCTGGTAGAGAAATAATATCCATCAATCATCTGGATCTGTTTCCTGTCAATTTCAAAATCCTCGATATGGCTTCTGCAATATTTTATAAGCTTCGTAAGGCTATGCGTTCGCAGGATGCTGTTTTTTTCCTGCATCTCTTGCTCGTTATGAACCACCGAATATTCGGTTATGATATGCTTCAAATACTTTTCGCAGATTCCCTGGGCGATCGCGCCCATCTGGTTGGCAACCATATGGTTTTCATATGCCGCCATAAAGAACTGGAAATCATTTTCAGCAAAGTCAAAGTAACTCTCCAATCGGCTTACCATAATTTCTTTCCTTCCCTGCGTATATTTTGATAATACAACATTTGACTCGTTTTCCAAGCGTCTCCATACAATACCTTCAGATCCACCTGTACATCATCGATTCCATCCTGTGATACTTCTGCTTTCAACTTTATAATTTCCTTTTTCAGGTTTGGAGCATTTCCATCCAGAGTAAGCAAAAGGTCCACATCGCTTTCCCATGTCTGCGTTCCACGAGCATAACTTCCGTATAGATATAGTTCATTGACATAAGGCGCAAGCGGAGAACGGCTGATTTTTTCCATTGCATAACGCAGTGCCTGTTTATGCCGGCTTTCTATCTTTGTGCTCATATTCTCTCCTTCCTACTCAAAAGCTGAAAGCGATGTTTCAAGCGATAGTCCATTTTCTCGACTCCGATCATTTTTCTGTCTCCATCATACCATACTTTTTCTTTTTTTCCAACGCTTTATCACGGTCTCTGCCCTGTAACAGGTAACAGTTCAGCTGAGCGAACGGTTACTTTCCCCTATATTTTTGACATGACAGATCTCTTGCGCTTTCTTTGCGCATGTTCCGCAGATTTCTCTGTGACAGGCACTTCTTCACGGCTGGGCGATGCATCAACCGGCACATTCCGTTCTCGCAATGCTTCCTGATGACGCTGTATGAATTCCCTGGCTTCTTCCGGGCTGAGGCTTTGCAGCCGCCGGATCTGGTTTTCCAGCACTTCCGCTGTCTCCATTAATATTTGTATGTTTTCCCGCATTTCCTGCAGCAATTCGTCCATATTGATATCTCACTCCAATCATTAAGATAACCAACGGTTTTTCTTTATCGTTTTATTTTCTTTTGGACCAGATTCCCTCAGGGCTTCTTGAAGCTCCCTGCCAGACCTCGCATAAATCAGCTGCTTCTGATTACAGCTGTAATAACAAACCTGGTCGGACAATCTTTCCGAAGGATCTACCTCCGTCCTGTTCACTTCCCGTACCATTTGCTGCAACTCCTCGAGCGATATTGCACCATTGTTTTTGACACAGATCACTTCATGTACGGAAGAGGGTAAGACAAAATAATCACTTTGAAGTTTCTCGCCCACCATTTTCAAAACTTCTGAGTCCATGATCACCGCCGCACCATACGAGCGCCTCGGATTTGTCAGTACATACAAGCCAGGATCTTGCTGTAATTCTACCTCGGAAATCTCAAGCGGCAGCCCAGCTTCCGCCAGAAGTGATGTCATGGATTGGAATTCTACTTCCTTTATATTTTGAATTGCTGTTTTTCTCAATTCTTCTTTTGAGATGCCCCATGTATCCAGCATCTTGTTTGTCACCCGTACTTTCAGAGAATCATTCAGTTGTATGGAATATGTTGCGATACAGTCCGGAATTTCATAGGTGTATGCATATTCTTTCAAAAATTCTGTCCGCTGGTTTTTAGATAATAATTCCGGAAGAATTTGGGATGCACTGCTTTCATACGCCTGCATCCTGTCGAGGTTCAGGTCCTGCCCCTGAATCATCTGTTCTGCATCGACCACACGCTGCGCCGCCTCGTGAAAAATATCTTCCAGTTTCTTTTTCTCCTGGGAAAATTCTGCAAACTTGTCATCCAGATATACCACAGGGATGATACTCCCCAATTCCTTTGCGACGGTAATTCCTGTTTTCGGTCCTTCCGGTTTTTCGATTCTTTCAACCGATATTTTCGCATTTTGGTACTCTTCCGGAAGATAAGATTTTAAGTTTTCCGCAATCTCGTAATAAAATTCATCTTTTTTCATCCTGTTTTGTGCTCTCCTTCTTGTTTTCCATATATTTTCTTTGGTATGCCATCAATCTTTCCAACGTTCTTTTATCGACGCTGCCTCTCGTAAAAATTCTTTTTTCCATTTTTCTTTTCCTTTCAATATAATGATTGAGTTGTATTACATTTTTCTCGCAGCACATAACAGCCTCCCGCACCCAATCTTCCATCAGGCAGCTCCCCTCGAGGTCATAATCTGTAATCAGATGCTGTCCAGATAAATACTGCCGCATTGCTTCCTCCGATGCAGGAAGGGTCAGCCAGCCTCCTATCAGCTCCCCCTGCTCATAGGCTGCTGCGTTGCATACAAATACATGCAGCAACGGCTTCTTCTCCCTGGATTTTCTCATTCTTTTCTCCTGATTTCTTACTTCCTATTCCGGAAGTCCCGCGTCTCCTTCTTCCGTATCTACCTGCTGCAGGATCTCGTCTCTGCTGGCTTCCACTGGTTCAAAAGACCAGCTGATGGTCCTCTTATAATACGTCGCCAGCAAGACGGTTTCCTTCTCATCGTTTAAGGAAATATAAAAGCTTTCTTTGTTGTCTTCGTAAGATCCATAAGATAAGTATTCACCGGCACTTGCCTCAACCCCATGTTCCTGGCACCAAAGGCCAAGTTCTGTGGATAATGTATAGGAATAGGACATGGTACTGCTTAACAGATCCTGGCAAATGACATCAATCGTATGGTTTTCATCTTCCAGAACCGGAATACTCGTTTCCGTAATTCCCTTCTGTTCCGTTTCACTTAAATATTCCCAATTTGATGGGTTTGAGATTGGCGTATATTCACGCCCATCCTTTTCCTTCCCCAACGGATACAGTTCTTCATTCTCTTCCTCTGCTTCACCCGTGTCAGACTTTGACACGGGTTTCTCGGACGCTTCTTTTCCTCGACCCTGCAGGTATTCCAGTGTTTGCGTAAGAACCGCCTGGATCGTACGTTCTGTATCCGCGTTCTCGACGTTATTTCTGGCTTGTTCCATATATTCTGTGCAGTTCTCCTGATCCTCTGCGGAAAGTTGCCGGTAAGCTTCTTCTATATGCTGTAGAGCATCCTCTTTTTGTTCTGACAAATCCACAGAATTGGCTGCTGTCTGGTCCGGCTGTGAATCCTTTTGGTTTTTAAAGGAAAAAATAACCGATACCATAATCAGCAGAATGCCAATAACGGTACACAGCAATATAATTTTTTTCTGTTTCATAAGCGCACCTTCTTACTTTCTTTTCTTTTCACGATACGCCCAGCTTCCATATCTCCATGTTCCAGAAAACTATAGCTCCAACCATTTCGTCCGCCAATAATCACATGGTCCAACACACGAATACCCAACAGCATTCCCGCGTTGCATAATTGGTCTGTAATCTGCAGATCCTCACGGCTTGGAGTTACCTTTCCGCTCGGATGGTTATGAAGCAGCAAAATGCTCGCAGCATTGGAAAGGATACTGCTCTTAAAGATCTCTCTGGGAGATATGATCGCCTGATCGATCGCTCCGACGGAAACAATATTCATGTTAATCACCTGATTCTGGGTGTTAAGATTCAGTATTCCGAATACTTCTCTGTCAAAGGAAGCAAATTCATCGGTCAGAAACTGGACAACGTTTTCCGGCGAGTTTAAAGCACTCTCGCTATAAAGTGTCCGCTCCTTAATCAGCCTGATCTGTACAACATCCAGTTCGTGATTCATCTTCTTCCTCCTCATCTTCAAAAGTTACGGCCAGCATCTGCCGTTCTTCCATTGCATCCACGACATCCTTCAGTTCCTCGGCTTTTATTTTCTTCACTTCCATGTGCTATCACCTTCTTTCTATTGCGGACGGGCATACAATGGCTCCGTCAGGTTCGATGGGTTAAAAGGATCTCTTACAACACCTCTTGACGGATTTGCTGCATGAACCATTTCATTGTTTCCGATATAGATTGCAACATGGCTGATATTCCGGTACCTTCCATTACTTTCATAGGAGTAGAAGATAATGTCCCCGGGCTGCAGCTCAGATGCGCTCACTGTCATACCGTGTTCTACGAGATATTTCGCTTCATCTGCGGCGGTCTTCCCATTCAGATATGTGATCCCCGCTTCCGCATAGCAGCGGTACACCAGTGAGGAACAGTCATACCATCCTTCTTCATCCCGCATCGCCTGGGAATATCCGCATCCTACCTTTGAAATCGCAATCTGCGCTGCCAGATTTCCTATTTCACTGCCTCCCGCAATGCGTTTCCATGACCAGTCAATCGATCCGGCTGCATTGGACGATGGCTCATAAACATCAAGTACCCCATCCAAAAGAGCCAGACAATCCATTTTTTCGTATCTCCATCTTTGAATATACGGGCGGCGTTGAATCATCGCATCATATGCCCGCTCGATAATTTCCCGATCCGTGGAAGAGGCGGTGGTTCCTTCAAAATATCTCCTTAAACTGGCAACGTATTTGCCATCGCGGTTCCCGAAGCTCAGGATGCATCCCTTTAACGCGTCGGAACAGTTCACAAAATCATAACCATAATATGCGGTCATTTCCTGCAGCAATGGCATCAAAGTCTGGGTGTAGACGTATTCGCATTGAGCAGCCTCAAAAACTTCCAGATCCGAGTCACAGATGATATGCCACGCATTGTAAAAAGCCTCATTGGATTTCAGTTCTGTGGTCATCCCAAGGTACGGCTGGAACGCTGCGTAAAACGTAGGGTCTTTTGTGTAACACCAGGAAACAAATGGTCCCAATTCATAACGGTTGTCAAACTGAAACTCTCCGCAGGCATTTCCGCCGTCTCCTCCTGTCTGGTCGGGATTGCCGCCTGACTCATACTTTGCCGCCAGATAACAGGCTTTGTCATATTGTGCAGATAATCCAGTTCCCTGCGACGCAGAACCACCGCCAAACAGAAGCGTACAAAGGACAATGACAAGAACCAGAATCGGAAACAATGGGATTCCGAACAAGAAAGTAATCAGGAAATTTGTAAGCCTTTTCGAAGTTTCTACCGTCTCATTTTGTGCGTGTACCCGGATTTCCCGGTCATTTCCACGGAAGTTCCGTTCTTGCTTCTGTCTCCCGAATCCTTCATTTTTTATTTTCTGGCCCGCTTTCCATGCAGCTTCCGCAAAAGACAGGATCGTAGTTTTCCCTGTGGGGTTTCCCTGTCCTGTTTTGGCTGCTTTTCCTGCCGCCTGTGCCGCATCCATCGGTTTTTGCGCCAATCGATGGATTTGATCTGTCCTACGGTCAGAAACATTTTTTGCAGTCTTTTTTC
>ERZ1643250.1559-NODE-1559-length-19068-cov-9.252091_pt1 | contig 19068 bp, 20 predicted proteins | sample MGYA00579262_ERZ1643250 | MGnify/ENA primary metagenome ERZ1643250 (study PRJEB29033, sample SAMEA4952265) | chicken gut metagenome | biome: Broiler Chicken; feature: Gastrointestinal Tract; material: Caecum | place: Ireland | collected 2018 | study: Broiler... | reverse complement strand
GCGGCTATCGTAGCACAGATTTCGCAGAAGTCAATGCGAAAAAATATCGCTTAAAAATCAAATATCTCTTGACTCCGAAGCCGGGAAGAAATTTCTTCTCGGCTTTTCTTTTTCTTTGAAAATCTAATGACTTAAAAGCAATATTTTTTCGTTTGTCATTGACTTCTGTTTCCCACCACTTCTAATGTACAGACCTATACTCAATCAATGCTACTTCGCCTCTGCCGAAAGGCAAAATAAATTTGGAGGTAAATCCTATGGAAAACAAAGTTTCCCAAATTCCTGAATTCAAGAGGTATTATCTCTCAGAATTCGAACTCTATGACGGTGAAGAATTCATCACCTTCAACATCGTCGGAATCGATGCTGCCAAAAATGAAATACAGATAGCCGTTACTAACAGAGGCAAAATAAGCGTTATCACTTATGACCTTTTGAAAGATAAAAACGGTCGACTGTATTTCGAGTACGGCGCTATGTTTGAACACGTCCATCTGGACGACTTCGAGGAGGTGGCGTAATGAAACTTACTCTTGCAAACATTAAAGAACTGAAACGTAACTCAAGCAGTCCGCTTATTAAGCGAGTTTGCAACTACGTTATCAACGAATGGAGCGACTATTCCGATAAGAAAAGCATCTTTACCGACGTGCTTTATCACGGTTGCCAGTCTGGTATCGTAGGCGAACTGATCTACTACACCGATACTGTGCGTTTTTACAAACAGTACAGACAGGAAATCAATGACCTTTTGTACGACACGATGAACGGAACGGGGCTTTACTCCCCTTCCGAACTTTTCGGAGATAAGTGGGACAAGGAAGATCCGCTTGCACAGGATACATACAATCAAAACTTGCTGGCATGGTTCGGCTTTGAAGAAACACTTAGAAACATCGCTTACAACTTCGAAAAACTCGAAAATTACATTTAGGGAGAAAACGACTATGAAAACGACAATAACGAAGAAAGAAAAAGCAATTGAAATCATGAAGAAAATGGATATCTACAAGCCGTATATAAACGGATTTGAGCAGAAAGATAAGGTATGCTTCTTTGAACAATTCGGCGGTTTCTGGATCGATCAAGAGCCTGAACTTCACGCAAAAATGAAAGCCCTCGAAGAAAAGCATAAATGCAAGGTTTACGCCGTTACGCACGAATATACCGAATTCGGAGAGCTTTACGACTTCCTTATCGTAACCGACTATCCCGAAGAATGGGATACCCTCGTATACAGTCAGGGCAACCGTCATACGGCTTTTGCTTATGTCTGGAACAAAGACGACGACTGGTGCTCGGAATTCGGCAGCATTACCGTACAGAGCTTCGGTGGCGGCATCAAAAGAATTGCGTGAGGTGAAATATGAAAGTTTACGCAGTAATTTTAGATTGGTCTACAAGCGATGACAGTCACGTAGACATTGAACTTTTCGATACATACACAAAGGCTTACCATCGCTTCAATGAAATCATCAAGAACGAAAAAAATCCTGAAATAAGTTGGGTTGCAGATGCCTTCGATGAGCACGGAGAAATCTTAGACGGTTACGAATTTGCAGAACATATCGAATCGGACGGATCGCAAGAATTCGATTGCTGGTGGAACATCACCGACAAAAACGACTGGTATCAACACGACTTTCTTGAAATTAGAATTATGGAGGTAAAATAATGAAACCCTACAAATCACAAGCGCATATCCATTCCCTTAACGGGAAAATGGAAGAAATTACCGTATTAGATAAAGTCGGAGATAATGACTATATCGTTGACTACAAGGGCATGAAATGTCACGCCCTTTATAATTGGTTCAACTGTATCTATTACGCAGACGACGTCTACTCAATCGTCAAGGAGGTTTAACACTATGGCTAAATTAGCGGAACTCAAAAAATATCTAAATTACGAATTTTCAACCGGCTGTTACACCGGCGAAGATTACAAATCCTTTCAGAACAAATATATTAATTACCTGAAAGCAATGTGCCGTGAAAATCACTGGCAACTCGTCAATGTAAGCAAAAACCACTACTGCTTTTCTGCCTTTATCCAGAGCAACCAAAACAAGTTTGTGTATATATCCATCAGCGACGTCAGGTATTTCAGCAACGAATGGTACAACAATATCCTCATTCGCACGGCGAAAAACGAAGTTGATTACAGAGGCGGTTTTAACCACTACACAACCCTTGAACATCTTGTCGGAAAAGCTGCCGAACTATTGGACGATATGCCCTTTTAAGGAGGTACTATATGAAATCTATCATTGAAGAACTTTACTACGGAAATATCGATGCAAAAGACATTGCGCTTCCCGAAAAGAAACGCAAAAAAGAACTCGATCTTTACGACAAACTGAAAGCCACGCTGTCAAAAGAAAGCGACGAGCTCTTTGAAAAATTTATCGAACTTACCGATAATAATTACGATGAGCTGATGCGCATGATTTACAAACGCGGTGTTTCTACGGGAATTATGCTTGCTGCCGAAGCGTTTGTCGAAGGAGAAAAACTATGCGATTGAACCTTGAAGCCAAAACAAAAGAACAGGAACTTGTAAAGGCATACCTTGAAGAAAACGCAAGCGAAACTTTTGCAGAGAAAATCAACAACGGTACGCCTTTTGAAAAAGACGGAAAGACTCTTATCAACAAAAAGACGCTGGACGGATTTATGAGGTACGCATTAGACGAGGCACGGAAACTTGCCTCAAAAGGCGCTAACTCCGCATGCGTAGAAGATAAAGTCGTGTACGGCTGGGCTATTCATTTTTTTGAGGAGAATAGCATCGAAGGCACGCTATTTAACGAAGATGGAACGGAATACAAACCTACCCCAAAGTCACCGCCTGCTCAGGTCAGGAAAGTCGAGCCGAAGAAGCCAGAACAGCGACAAGCGTCATTATTTGACTTTATGAAAGAGCCGAAATCCGAACCCGAAGTCAACGACGATGACGAAGAACAGCCTTCCAAAGAAGAAATCGACGAAATCCTTTCCGAAATTGCCGAAGAAAAGGCAAAGGTTGAAACGCAAAAGCCGGTCTCCCCTTTGTGGCAACAGTATCAGTATTTACAAAAGGAATATTCTGACCGTATTCTCCTGTACCGCTTGGGCGACTTCTATGAGGTTTTCGGGGATAATGCCGTAACTCTTTCCGACGAGCTTGGTTTAACCCTTACAGGCAGAGATTTCGGGCTTACAAGCCGTATCCCGATGATAGGTTTTCCTTATCACGCAGCGGACAACTATCTACGAAAAATGGCTAAAAAACACAAAGTCGCTATTGCTGAAACGAAAGACGACATAAGACTTTTGCCCGAAGAGGAAGACGATTACGACGATCTAACCGAAGAAGAAATGCGCAAGTTTGACGGTGATATAGAAGAACCGAAAGACATTGATGATGAACTTGGCGACAGATTTGACACTTCCGCTTTTGATAAAACCGCACTCTGCAAATTAGATGAAATTTTCGAAGACAAACTTGCTTTGAGGTGAAATTATGAAAGAAACAGACATCAGACCTATCCCGAAATACTTACTAAACCAAATCCGCAAGGCGGATAATAAAAACTATCCTAACCCTGACGGTCACGTTCGTTGTTATGCCTATCTTACCACTTGGAAAAACGAGCTTATAAAAGTAACCGTTGCTGTAAAACATCGCTACAAAAAATGGTACTGCAAGCAAGTTGCCGTTCACGGACTGAACTCGAAAAAATGCTTTGTAAAAGATATGGAATACTGTTATTGCGCAAGCATGGGTTTTCGTTTCGGCTGGTACGACGAAGGCTTGCAAAAATACGAAAACTGGCACGAACGCGGCTGGTGTTGGGCGGACGATAAATACTATGATCCATACGCTGTGCTTATCAATCCCCACTTTATAGACCGCTTGCCGGAATTCAAATACAGCGCATACAAATTGTATCAGGGCTGCAATATTTTTAAGTATTTACGGCTTTATAGGCAATATCCACAGCTCGAAATGCTGATGAAACTCGGCTTTACAAGAATTGCTATGAGTACAACCATATTAAAGCGTTGCGGAACAGATAAAGCCTTCTGCAAATGGCTCATTTCTAATAAAGCGTTGCTTCAAAGCAGACACTACTATATCGACGTCATTGTTCGGGCATATAAAACGAAAAAATCACTTAATTTGTTGCAGTCATACAAGGAATCCAAACTCAGACTTGTCCACGACAGTAGCCTTACTCCCATCAAAGAACTGTTCAAAGGCAAAGACCTAGCGCGGTTCTTCGACTATATCGCAAAACAACAGACCAACCCGAACACTTATCTCGACTATCTAAAAGCCTGCCGGCATCTCGGCATTGATATGACGGAAGACAAGAACCGTTTTCCCCACGATTTCAAACGCTGGCACGATATTCGCATAGACGAATACTCTACAAAAAAAGGCTATGGAAGACGAAGAAAAACGCAAAGAGCTTTATACGAAATTTGCAGAAATCGCAAACAAGTACAATGCTTTGCAGCACTCAAAAAGAAGCTCCTTTATCTGCATTATTGCCCACAGCCCTGCTGACCTTATCCGTGAAGGCGAAATGCTCCATCACTGCGTAGGCAGAATGAATTACGACCAACGTATGGTAAGAGAGGAATCGCTCATTTTCTTTATCCGAAACAAACAAGAACCTGATATACCATTCGTTACGGTCGAATACTCCTTGAAAAACAGAAAAATCTTGCAATGTTACGGAGAACACGACCATAAACCGAGCGAAGATGTACTGCATTACGTCAACAAAGTATGGTTGCCTTACGCCAACAAACAAATAAGACAAATTGCCGCATAGGAGGAAAAAACAATGGCAAACTATTTCAGAATTACAGCATATCACCCGATCGAAAACTTTTCGGTCATTATGGACTCAAACGGAATGTTTGAAAAACTCTGGCAATTCTCGTCCTTTATGGTATCCAAAGGCTTCAAAATCATTGAAGTCGGAGGCGAAGACAAATTCAACGAAGGCGATATGCCAAAAGTCGAACCTGACAATACTCATGTTATCGTTCGTGCTTGTAAAAGCGGCCTGCCGGACATTACAGGCAACCGCATTACAATTGAAAATAAATCCTATACAACGATATAAATCGAAAGTCTCTTCAATGCGTTTTTCTATTTTCAATCAACTCAAGTCAAACTAAAATCCGAGAGAAAGGTTTATTATTTCTCTCGGATTTTTTATTTACATTTTATAATAATTTTGAAGTAAAGTTAAATATCTCCATAAGACCTTTTTTGCTTTTTCATCATACTTAAAACTTTCTTTTATTACGTTTTTAATTTTTCCTATATAGCTAGATGCAACAGTTAAGTCATCGAAAAGAAAAATATTTTGATAACTTTTAGACATGTTGCAAAGAATAGGATTGATAAATTTAATGATGTTATTGACAACTTTATCGGCATACTCTTTTTCTTTTAACGTCTCAGAACAAATATATTTCTTAAAACCTATTAGAAACAATTTCTCAATATGTTGTTTTAGTTCGCTTTTTTCCGCACTGCTGGGTCTATGAATCAGCATTCTAACATCACTCTTTTTGATTCCAAAATAGTCTAGTAAATCTTGAATAAGCCAACACGAATGCAGCGCAGTATGATTACAATTCAAAAATAAATTCGACCCAATAGGCTTAAAATTTGTTTTTTTGACATAAGAAAATATTGTAGCCTTGGTCCATGGTGTTCTAAATTCTTCTATAGTATCCAGCTTTTCAGGAAATTTATCAAGCAGATATATTGCAAGTTTACACAATATATCGCCCCAAGAACCATCTTCTATAACCACATCATTTATTATAATTTGATATGGCGTACACCCCTCTAAAGCATAATCTCTTTCAGATAGATCTTCCACATAATTACGTCGAAATCCATTAAACTCTACATTATTGTATAGTGAAATTAAACTATCATCATCAATGTCTTCAATATTTGACTCAAATCCATTTTGTTGTTTTAGTAGATATATTTTTTCATATCGTTTAATTTCAGCTACACGTTCTTCTTTAGCATCATCAAAGCCACTTGAGTGGACGATTTCGTCAAATGAAAAATTTATTAATTCTTTATCCATATCACTCCTTCGCATTTTTTGCGTTTCTAAAAAGATGGTTCCTTTTTTAATTGTAGTCTTTAGTTATCTGCAACTTCAAAATCTGGTAAAGATTCTTCTTCATCGAGCAAACCGACATCTATACCAAAAGTATGAATGTAGTCATACAAAGCATCTACTATATCGTCAGTTTTGCTAAGATTTTGAAATTTGTTATATAGAACTTCCAATCCGCCACAAGCATAAGAATTAAATAGTGCCATATTTGCTTTAAGCTTCTCTCTATTTCCTTCTTCTGCGTCATCCCTAAAAGCCCTGTTCATATAATCTTCAATAGTGTAGTCCGGATTTTCCTCAACTAACATTATAATTCGATATATCAATTTAAGGTCTGCTTTTCTTTTACTTAATTCATTAGGAAATATGGATGCAGCTTGAACTTTTTCAGAGCTATCTTTTGTTTCTTTTGCGTTATTCAACAATCCAATTATAGCCGCAGTAAGATACGCCTCTCGAAAAGTTGCAAAAATGCCTACGTCTTCTTTTAAGAACCTTGCCATAGTTGCATATTTCCCGTTAATTTCAATTTCATTATCGAATAATCCATTATTGCTTTTTTCAATAATTCCGCTTGCCATATTATTTCACCTCTACAATTTGGACCTCAGTTTCGTCAATCTTATTTAATTCATAAATACGACTAACTTTGCCTACAAGTCCAGTCTTTGCATATAACCAATCCTTTTCCATAACAGCGAATATAAGTTGGCTAGTTGCATTTGCCAATTCACGTGCAATATTTTGAGTGTGTGTTTGATCCGCATGCGAAAATGCGGCATCTAACACCAACGGATATTGCTCTCCCAACTCTTGAGCATTTCCATTTTCATCTGTTCTTTCTTGCATTACTTCGTACGCAAGTTTTACAAGCCCGCCCACATAAGCAAAATATTGTATTACGCGCAATCCGCCTGTATCATCAACAATTTCCCCATTAACCGTGATATTAATATTGTATTTATCATCGATATAAATATCTCTATTACCTGAGTAAATGTTATCAAACAACTCTGTAACGTACTTGTTCAAACGAGTTCTCATTTGAGTTTCTTTCTCGGAATATTGCTTATTCACCCAATAATACATAGCCTGAGCATACTTATAATACAATTGGTATTCTTTTGCTTTCTCGCTCTTACTACGATACATGTTGAAATTATTTTCAGCAGTTTCGCGTTCCGATTCGCGACGAGTCTTTTCGGAAATTTTTCTTGAAAGCTCGTCTCTTAATTCTGATATCATACGCTTATATCTACTTAAATTTTCTTCAGCATTTGCGGTGTTTACATTACCGATAGCAGCTATTTCAGATAATACTTCTTTATCTTCTATTTCTAGTGTCGAGATTCTACATTTATTCTTCTGAATACGTTTATACAACTCTTCAAAATCGTTTATAAAATTTTTTGCATTTTCATCGTTTGCAGTAATACAGTCCTGCATTTCTCTAACTAAAGTACCGACAGCCTTGGGCGGAATATAATCTATGTATTTTTCAACATTTTTATAAGCAAGAGTCCCTGGCTTCAAATCAGTCCCACAGAGACATTCTCCTCGCATAAGTAATTCTTTAATGGCGGTAGCTTCAATGCCTTTTATACCTTTGTCCGCAATATCCATTTCATCGAGTCGCGCCGAGACTTTTTTCAAGAACGGAATAATTAAAAGAGGCAATGAACTCCGACTAAACAAAGACAGTATCTTTTTATTGTTAGCAACTAATTCTTCTTCTTCGTATTTTAAGTCTCTTGCTATAGTATCGCGCCTTTTTTGCAACTCTTTTGAGGGAGCGGCCTGACGCAAAATTTCATTGATTTCTTCTATACTTCTTTCGTAAGAAGATATATTAGTATTAATTTCATCGATTCTAATATCGATTTGTTCAATTGCTTCTTTTGCTGCAACTGCTTTAGAATACTCCGCTTTTGCTTTATCGTTGCTTACATCGTTTTGCTTTTCAAAATAATATCCCATGACGCTAGATGGAGATGGTGATGATTGAGTCGCTGAGCCAAACAAATGCATGCGCATTTTTTCAAACGCCTCCAATCCCAAAAGCGTTCTAACAGAGGTACCTAAATCTTTTCGCGTAATCTCATTGTTTTTTTCACCTTCAAAGAAGAAAAATGATGATAGATCCTTAGGCAATATGGCACTTATAACTTCGTTTATTGTCGCTTGACTTGACCCGAGACTTTTGGTTTCTCCCTTTTCCGTAACGTAAGTCAGTTTAGCGAAACTTTTATCGGAATTTAAGCAACCGTTTTGACCTTTAGTAAATTGCTGCGTTCTTGTCATCGTGTAATATTTATTATCATCCTCGAACTCAACTTCAACCATAGCATATTCTTGTTGCCCGAATTTCATTTCAGCTTCGACTTTTTTATTCAATATATCGTCTTTTCTAGAAAAACGACTTTCACCGTATAAGCACCAAATAAAAGACAAAACGAAAGTCGACTTTCCGAAAGTATTATTACCTAAAACAACTATAACGTTTTTACCAGACTCATTGTCGGGGGTCAAAACTATTTCTTGATCTCCGATAAACGGGCGGAAATTATGGTACTTGATTTTCTTCAGTAGCATTTTTTAGCCTCCTCTTCGATAATCGCTTCAATCTCCTCTTTCATTTTTCTTTCGGTTTTGCTTCCAGTCTTTGTATTCTCTCTTTCAATACGATAGACTTTTTGCAACATTCTTTTAAGCTTATCGGAATCAAGCTTAATGTCGTCATTCGTTTCATTTACACCATTATTCATCATAATATCCTCCCGTCAAGTTTTGGTTATATACAACTTGTATGTCTTCTTTTAATTTATCTATCTCAAAAGGATTCCTTGCTGTCTCCGCAAAGTCTATCATTCTAAAAAACTCTTTTCTTACTAATGACAAATCACACGAGATCTCTTCCTCAGAACAAAACGGGACATCATCAAGAGGTCTAGGCAACGTAATGAAATCAAATATTTCAGCGTATTCTTTTCCTTTAGCACGTCTTAATACACGTCCTCTACGTTGGATGTACTCTTTAGGATTAGTGCTACTCGCAAGTATAAAAGCTTTTTTTATAGCAGGAATATTGACACCTTCATCTAGGCATTTTATTGCGGTAATTACTTGCAATTCCGTTCCACTAGCGAACATCCGCTTAATCTCATCTCGTTCTTCTTTACTTTCTTCAGAAGTAAATTTATGGACTTTCATTCCAAGATCATAATAAAGTCTTTTGTTCACTTCTTCTATTTGCCTGACTTCATCGTCATCTTTTAATTCAGATGAATCATTATCATATTTAGTTGCACCGCAATAGACCAATATGTAGTTGTCTGTTCTATATGGCTTCATAACTTCAACTAGTTTTGAAACTTTTTCTTTGCAACCAGATATTATACGTGCTCTTTTTATCAATAGCATTTCAATATAAGGATTTTTCTCGATGTTTTCTTGACTTGCGCCGCCGTTTCGTATAATAGTTTTTGTTATTTCTTTGTATTGCTCGTATTCATCTGCATTCAAATACACCACTACAGGGTGATAATAATAACTAGTTAAGAATCCCTTTTGGATTGCTTCTTTTAATGAAAACGAAATACATGTTTTTCCAAAATATTTCCGCAGTTTACTTGTCCCTTCCTCATCGCGGAATCGCTCTATTGTTGCTGAAAGGGCAAGACGATAACGTGCTTTTTTAGGAAGCAGAGAGCTAAGTTTTGCTGCTCCAAAGTTGTGGGCCTCATCTACGACAAAAGCAAAATTCTTCTTAAACTTTTGTAATATGCTTTGAAAATCATTTAGGGAAAAGGTTGCATTGGTTGCAATAACACAGAAATTGTTAATAGCTCCAACATTGTAAGCAGTAACAGCATCTGAAAATTGCTTGCGCCACTTTTGTCCAGGATAGGAGTAAGCGACGATCGGCTTAACGTTGAATTGAATAATATCTTCTACCCATTGTTCAACTAAATGCTGATAGGGCGCAACAATAACAACGGCTATATTGTTATTAAGATTTTTAGACAATGAGGAAAGAGCCCCAAGTGCAGTAAACGTCTTGCCTGCACCTGTTGCCATATCAAAGATTCCGCAATAGTTATTGTTTTTCCAATTTTCAATTGCTTCTCTCTGATAATCATACAAATCTATAGTAGTCGGGATTTTGAAAAACACATCCTGACTATCATCTTCTTTCTGTATTTCGACAAACAGCGATCCTGTTTCTTCCATCTTGTACGATCTTAATTTTTCTACCGCTACATTAGGGAAAGGAATTACTTCCATTGCCGTATCTAAATTATCCCATAGATTGTCGAAAGCATTTTCCTTTATATTGACTCTATCATAATCCTCATCGCGCCAACTGCAAAATACATCTATGGACTCATAATTTTGTAGTAAACCAGAATAGGTTTCGTTCATGGAGCCGGTAAATGCAACTTTATTTCCTTCAGTATCAATAACAATTCCTATTTTTTCATGAAATATGCCTGCAGAATTTGCATTGATCTTGAAGGCTACTTTAATATCTAAAACGCCTTCGGCTATAAGGTTTGCAAGTAAGTTAAGTTTACGAAACTCAGTTTTACTTTTAGGCTCATCAAAGTCACGAAGTAGTGCTCGTTCTATCACTTCTTCGCGTGTCTTATATCCCAAAGTGATTGACTGAATATCTTCTTCGGTTAATCTTGGAGATACAATAAGCTCCATTTTCCCTTGCATTTCTACAAGATGCTTTAACCCTATTGCCATTTCATACAATGCGGCTGAATTAAAGAACCCGACAGCCCTTTTATACATAACAGCATTGCTTAAAATTGGAATATAAAAGTCATTTATGACATCGCATTTCAAGTTTCTGTATTCCTTGGCAATGTATAAATCGCTAAGTGCCATATGCCCTCCTTATCATATTAGTTCTTCGTTTAATAACGATAATACCTCGGTAAGTCTGTCAAAATCACTATCTTTTGTTAGACATGATATGCTAAAACGAACAAGTCCTTCAGGGAAAGAACCGATATATTCGTGTGCCTTTGGAGCACAGTGCAAACCCGTCCTTACCGCTATTCCGCGTTCTGCGAGAATCCGTCCAAATTCATCCGAAGTAAACCCATTTATTTTACACGCAATAATACTTTTTGACATATTAACTGGTGTTTCAATTTCTAAAAATGAAACCGACTTTAACAATTCAGAAAGTCTTAAATAGTTTTCATTTTCTTTTCTCGTTGCAAAGTCGCAATTGTTTATCAACCATTTGACCGAATAATTCAACCCTACGATAGATAATAGATTTAACGTTCCGGCTTCAAAGCGTTCGGGAAGATCCTCAGGCATCTCGCGATTAGCGGAATCGATTCCTGTACCACCAAATATGAATGGCTTTAGTTTTGTATTCTTATTGCAAATAAAGCCACCAATACCAGTTGGACCGAGTAGCGTTTTGTGTCCCGCAAAAACGTAGTAATCCACAAAATGAAGATCACAGTCTATTATCCCGCATGCTTGAGCAGCATCTACCACCATGATCGAGTTGTTAAGTTTTGCTAGCTTACCGATTTCTACAACAGGAGCAACTACTCCCAAAACATTGCTTACTTGTGATGCGATAACAAGTTTAGGCTTGTCCTTCTCAAGATTTGCTCTGAATTGTATTAAATCAAACGAATACCTGTCCGTTTTCTGCATCGGAATATATTTGATTTCTATTTTGACATGCTTTTGCAACGCATACAGTGGCCTTAAAACGGCATTGTGCTCAAAATGAGAGACATAAACAACATCTCCGTCTGTCAATCCAACGCCAAAAATAATAGTATTTAGAGCGATTGTTGCCGATGGCGTAAACACTACTGTTTTATTTTCAGGAGCATTAACCAAAGATAATATATTTGTACGGGTATTCGACACAATTTTGCTGCTCGTTACCGCAGAATTATATATACCTCGACCAACATTTGCCCCATTAGACACCATAAAATCAGCCATGTATTCATACATGCCATCGGGCTTTTTATATGTAGTTGCAGCATTATCAAAATATCCTATCATCATATTAACTCTTTCAGTATTGTAAACAAAATCTGTCTCTTTTCATCACTTGATATTGCACCGCCATATTCTTCAAGAGTAGACGTAATATCATTATACAAAAGCTGTCCTTTTTCCGTATATTCGGTTGCATCAAACTGTTTTGTAACTTCAGATCCATTCTCGTCAATGTACATGATTTTGTATCCTTGAGCAGAATCGGAATCTTCAATTTTCTCATCGTAGTTTTTGATTTCTTTGACAACATTATCTAATTCTTGCATATAGCAAGACATGATTTCGTCATTAAAATCACTCATACGAAGGTTAAACAATGCCCTACCTATTGTTTCAATCAGCTTGAATTCGTCGTTATTCGGATGCTTTGCGATATCCAAAAATAAGCTGGCTTTCCCACTAAATAAATGTTCTTTGGTCGTTTCCTTAAGATCGTCGTAGAAATTAGCGATCACCGAAGATAAACTGTCGCTTGCTTCCGCTCCAAAAAGATTTTTTATTTCTTGGGCAAGTTTAAGATGAATATTACTATACGTTGTATTTATATCTTGAAATGCACAGCGAATAGAAGAAATCAACTGTTCGTAACTATTATTTCCGAAAATCTTAAACAACTGTGCAAACAAAAACTCGTGAGAATTAAGTTCGGGACTACTCAAAGCATTTCTAAACTTAATTACACTTGGATTCATGTCGGATACAGTTCCGTTTATATCACAGACTTTCTTGGTAACAACCTCATACTTTGTTAGTTGCAAATACCATCTGCGCATCGCCTTAACAATGTATACGAACGAACCGCTAATCTTATCTGATGAATTAACAAATTGTGAGAATATATCTTCCAGATTCGCAATGTAAATGTCTTTTTGTTCGTCCCACTGCTCAAGAATAAGCGAATAATCATTCGGTTGGTATTCTATATCACATAAAACACTTGCAGATAAAGGCAATTCTTTCCCTTTTTTAGAAAGTGTTATGTGGTCTTTGTATTGAGAGATAACTACAGCTAAATAAATGGGAATAATGCCCCTTTTTAGACCGTATCCGTAATCGGGTAGAGTTAAAACGTCATACAATTCCCCGAGATTATTATGACGCGATAACGTCGATTGAAGGATGTGTGTTCTTATCTCGGAAAGAATCTGTCTGACTCTTCTATCCTCACATTCGATTTCCAAATGCGGTTCATCATCAGCGTTAATAAACACGCCTGGAATCACTAAAGTACTTCTAAGAATATTAAGCTCAGGACCGTTTCCGATAAGTCCCATATCTTTCTTAAAATTCCCCATAAGAATTGCCGTCAATATCTTATTTCTTGCATTCTTAATTGTAGCGCTGATTTGATTCTTATTTATCAAATCATTTACTATTTTTGGAGTACGATAGTAAATAGTAGACATTATACACGACAACAACTGAGACAGTTGAGCTTTACGGTATACCTCTTGCTTAACACCATCGTAGTAGACGTTGGAAAGTTTTTTATCAAACCTCACATAAGAATTGTCGATAAAAGAGTTCACCACATTTTGCCTATCTTCCAAAATATAGTTTAATTCTTCTACAAGTTCTATTTCTTTACCTTCATACTCTCTTTTTAAGTTGAGTATTGCTTGGTAGTTTATGGCAATACTTTCGCTATCGGCGCAATCTTTAGGCAATATAAACACCGCCCTTTTATTGTGATTGCTTGAGATATACTTCGTTGCATTTTCCAATTCTAAGGGGTCTTTTACTAAGACAGCAAAGACAACACCGTCGGCTTTTGCATCTAATACAAAGCCTTCAGACTGAACTTTTTGTATATCGGAGCAATCAATAAAACGGAAATCAAAATATCGTACAACTTCGTTTTCGTCATTATATTGCACCGGGTATAAATACTTAATTTCGCAAACGTCGTTAAAAACATCTTTTGCTTTTGTAACGCTTTCTATTTTGTATGCTTCTTGTTGAATAAGCCCTAAAACATCATGTCCACTACCTTCGGTAATACGGACATAAGGTTTGTAGAGTAATTCAATAAGCAGATGTGCTTTTTTTAGCGTTTCTTTTGCTGCCTCAATATCTCCCCAACGATAATTTACAGAATATATTTCACATATAATATCCCAACTAGGTGGTATAATTTCAAAATCGTTCACACAGTAAATCAACGCAATGGTTTTAACAATTTTCTCAGCTAAAGGATTGTCATATTCCTTTAATTTTGAAATAGCGGCAGTAGTTATTTGCCATTGTTTTTTCACATTGCTACCATAAGGTTCACCCTTGAACAATTTTTCAAAGTAGTCATAAATATAATCCGGTTCAATTATAGGAAAACTCGAATTGTCTGTACGCAAAAAATATGGTACAGAAAAGCGTTCAGTAGAAGAAAGGAATGTAAAAATTGTTCTTTCGTTTTGTGCTACAAGTTCGGAAATTTTCGGCAGCAACAAAAGTGTATATGGATGCAAAGGATAGCATCTTAGAGCGAAATCTTCTACATTCTTGTCATTCAATGCGGTAAAAGAATGATCTCTTTCTATGACTTTTTTTAGAATATTAAATTGGTCGAAGTGTTTTTCTACATATTCCGCAAAAAGGGTTTTGTCTCTATTAAGGACCGTCGCAACCATGTCATAAATTTCAGATTCGTCGTTGTTAATTGAAATGGACTTAAATCTGTTTGATACGGCTTTCCAAGCGTCTACTTTATTTTTAGACAGTTTTCCGATGTAGTTCTCAATGCTTTTATGCGAAATAAGCATTATATGTAACTGTTTTAATCCGCTACGATTACACTTTTCGGCAAAGTCTTGGATCAGTTTTATATCCATTGCAGAAGATTTATCCACACTTCCCTCAAGGAATTTACCGAATTCATCGTAGACAACAAAAATTCCATTATAGCCAAGCATTTTGAGCTCATCAATTACGCTCTCGTAAACGCTAATTACATCTGAACCCGCAAGAGGATTGAATTCACTGCCGGATGTGAGTGATGGATATATTTTTACAAATAAATCATAGCGACTCTGGTCATAATCCTTAAGCTCAAAGACAAAAGATTCACCACTTTGTCCGATTTTTTTCTCAAATGCTTTATATGTTTCTGGAAAATCATTCTTCCACGCCAATATCTTAGATATTGCTGCATCAAAAAATGTTGACGGCATAATACCGGCAAGATTTGCTTGTTGCAAGGCAGAATTGAGGCTTTGTAATAAAGTAGACTTAATATCTAAACTATTTGCATTAACAATCACAGGAAGAAGTTTTTTTCCTGAATCTAAATAATCACAAATATTTTTAGCCAAATCAGGGTTTCCCATCTTTGCTTTTTCGATAGCAGTAGAAAACAAGGATTTATCGCGGCCCGCTAAAAGGGCAAGAATGTAAAGAATTAAATGCGATTTGCCTTTTCCGTAAGAACCAGTAAGAATTCTTGCACGATCAGTAGATTTATTATCTGTACTCGTGAGAATATCCTCGATAATTTGCAATGAACTATTAGAAGGGATATAACTTCTAATTTTCTTATCATCGTAAATATCATAGGCTATATTAACAGAGTATTGAAAGCCCTCTATAGGGGTTATGATTTTATTCAAATTACCCATTTATATTTACCCCATTTATCGCTTGATAGTAAGATTCAACAATATCATAAAAATGATATTGTTGTTTCAACTGAATAATATCGAGTCCAGCTGTTCTTACGATTTCTAGATAGCCACTTTTTTGTAGTTTCTCAAGATAATAGAAACAAGTAGCTCTATCAAGATTGAAAATTTTACCGACATTACATTCTTTATTTAGCAAATCGGTTATCAAAACTTCTCTTGATGCAGAGATATAAGCTTGTTCACTAATAACAGCAAGAATAATAAGTGGATGGATTGCATCCCTATCAGGCGTATGCTTCTTATAATCTTTATTATCAGACATTTCTAACAGATGCAAGTCCGTCAAAGGGCATTCATTTATATCTTCTGGAGATACATCTTTCCCTTTTGAGCAATATGTTTTTATTATACAGTCGAATTCGTCGCCAAGCATTTTTTCCGAACCGTCATAACCGTATTCGGTATGCAAGAACTCGGACAATTCTCTAACAAACAACTGTTTATTAAAAGAATTAATTTTGAATACATTAAAAAACCAATACCACGCTGTGGCTAATTCTTCATTCTTTGCAAGCATATAATGAATAAGCCAGTTTGTACCGTCTTCTTCGTAATATCTATCATACTCATCAATAATTTCGCCTAAACGAGTTAATTTTTGTACTTTTTGGTTGCCTTCGGATACTTCTTCCATAATTCCTACGGCAGTCATCCAATATCTTAGTGATTTTACCATGTTTGTTCCTATGCCAAGAACATCGCATGGATTTATGTTTTTATCGGTAAATAAACGTGAATACAAAAGAATGTTCTTAACACCCTTATGAATCCAACCTTTTCTTATGCTAAAAGTTTCATGAGCTCTTATCTTCATATTAATCCTCTTTCGATTTTAAGAACCTATCCATCAAGCAGCCACCTTCAAGATATTTTGGCGTAACGCATTTTTTGCAATGTACGCATAAATTTTCATCGATTTTGTAAGTCCCTAATGAGATGGAAATAGCGCCGTATGGGCATACGGACTCGCATTTCAAACACTGTCTACAAGCGTTGTATTTTCGTACTTGATACGATGCCATACGTTGTAGCGCATCATGATCTGCGACATTCATAGTGCGAATTTTTACAGCATAGTCATATCCATTCTGACTAAACGGCTGAATAGACATAATTGGGACATTGGTGCGAATATCCAAAACCATAACTTCGTGTAAAATTTTTCGTCCTAACTCTTTGCTCACTTTGCCAAAGGGAACAAAGAGATAATAAAACTCATCTGTTATGGGTTTGTTTAATTTATAAATTTTTGCATGATCTTCTGCGGTACAGTTGGTATATCTGATTTTTACATCTTCAGCTGCAGCCAATCCGTTTCCGCCTTGTCTCGCTTTCCAAAAACCGTCGTCTACATATACTTCGGGATCAGGTTTGCCAAGTCGTTTTGCGAAATCAATTAAATAATCACGCCACTTTTTTGCTCTATCGGGCATATATACTTTTGCCAACAATTGAGAACGAATTGTATTATTTGGGCAACACCAGCAACCAACTCGGTCATAGCCCAAACGATAGGCGTCATTGAAATCAACATCTTCGGCAAGCATATAAAGCCACACTTCAATATCCGTCCAATAAAATATAGGGGCGGCAACGGTTTGCTTTTGTATTTTTACATTTGCTCCGTTTGCCACTCTATCATATTTGCTACGGCTAACAGACTCATGTTTGCGAATACCGTAAAACGTTAGTATTTTTGAGTCCTTAAACATAGAATTCAAAACTTTAGTAATCGGCCCTGTTTTGAACATAGTGCAACACCAACGCATCATTCTTGCCGGAGGACCAATTTCATCACATACGGAATAAAAGTCTTGTTCTTTATTTTTTGCCGTTTTTACGATTGCCATCGGATTACTCTTGCGGAATCTACTCACATATTCATATGTAGTCGGGAATTCCAATGTCGTATCCCCGAATATATGAACAATACTGGGATCGCTCAAAGCCCTTGTTACAATATCCGCTACAACCGTTGAGTCTTTTCCTCCCGAAAAGGAGATCACCAATTTATGATTAGGAAACCGTTTCACTTGTTCAACTACAAAAGTAGTTGCTTCGTTTTTTATAGAATCCAATCTTTCTCGGTTGCAATTAATAAAAGTCTTAATATTTTCATTAAAAAATGAATAATCATTTTTATCTTTATACTGGGATAGAGTTTCTGCAACTTCTTCAGCACTGATTTTTTTAAGAGCTTCTATTGAAAGATTTGCCGTTTTTCCATCTATGTAATAGCGACTACCAGATGCCCAAACCGAAGAATGTAAATAAGAAAGAGGATGACCTTTGATCACTTCAAGCAACAAACGCTCCTCAGGAAAGACGGGTCTTAAGTCTTTTGCAAGGTAACGAATAGGCTTTCCGCAAGACGGACAAATCATCGGAGAAGTGTCAGATAACTCTCGTATTACAGGCACACGACAAGAATCACACCAATATAATTCTATTGGCGTATCTTGCTGTGTTTTTCCTCCGCAGACTTCACAGACATCTGAATATGAAGCTTTATTACAATTTGTACACCACATACATTATTCCTTGATTTCAATTCCGCGAGCATTGCAAAATGCTTCAAATTTTTTTTCAGTTAGAAATGCAGGATTTATAACACCATTTTCCCACCTGTTTATCGTTACGTTAGATACCCCCAATTCTTTAGCTAATTCTTTTTGACTGATGAGCAATACACCTCTAACGTATTTTACTTTCTCGGCGAAGGTCATTGAAACACCTCAATTAAATTAATTTAACTTATTTTAACAAAATTTAACACAAAAGTCAAGGTTAATGATTACAATTTGCATTTATACCGAGTAAAAAATCAGTTTACTTATTTTATGACAACGTATTCCATATACCTTAAGTAGGACGCCGATAATAAATAAGCATAGCACTTATATTATGACATATGTATGTCATAAATAAAAAAATTTTCATTTTCTTTTATCTCTTAACACGTTATAAAAAACCGATTTGCAACCGTGGCGTGTGCTTGTCTTGATACGAGCGGCTCGGCTGCGCCTCGCCGTTCAAGCACCCGCCATAACAACAACGGAACAAGGCGGAACTCAAAGCGCACGTGAACGGGCGGTCGCCGCTGAACCGCTTGGCGATCCGCCCTTATCTCCCGTGCAACTGTATTTGAGTTGTAACGCTAATGTATACCGTCGGTATCCGTATATCGACGGT
>ERZ1643250.1557-NODE-1557-length-19101-cov-6.068256_pt1 | contig 19101 bp, 14 predicted proteins | sample MGYA00579262_ERZ1643250 | MGnify/ENA primary metagenome ERZ1643250 (study PRJEB29033, sample SAMEA4952265) | chicken gut metagenome | biome: Broiler Chicken; feature: Gastrointestinal Tract; material: Caecum | place: Ireland | collected 2018 | study: Broiler... | reverse complement strand
GATTTCGTCGTCGGTGGCGTTTTCGTTGCCCCAGCGCAGGTTATCTTTAATGGTACCGGAAAACAGCTCGTTTTTCTGAAGAACCATAGCCACCTGATTTCGCAGGCTTTCGATATCGTATTCCCGAACATCCACGCCGCCAACTGTGACGCGGCCTTCCGTCACATCATACAGACGGGGAATGAGCTGTACCAGACTGGATTTGGAAGAACCGGTTCCGCCCAGAATACCGATGGTCTGGCCGGAAAGAATTTTCAGGTTGATGTGATCCAGAACCGGCTTTTCGTTCTTTTCGGAATAGGAGAACGTGACATTTTCAAAGGAAATGGAGCCGTCCTTTACCTGATAAATGGGATTTTCGCCGTTGTGCAGGGTGCTTTCTTCCACCAGAATTTCATAAATACGTTCGGCGGAAGCCCGGGAGATGATAATCATCACGAATACCATGGAAACAGCCATGAGGCTCATAAGGATCTGGGTAGCATAGGTAATCAGGCTCATGAACTCACCGGTGGAAAGTCCCAATGCAGCGTCTCCGCCGCAGGCTACAATGGCTCTTGCGCCCAGCCAGGAAACAATCAGCATACAGGCGTACATGCTGAACTGCATCAGCGGCATGTTGAAAGCCAGAATTTTTTCTGCTTTGGAAAAGTCCTTATAAATGGTATTGGAAATGGACTCAAATTTCTCGATTTCGTGGTCCTCCCGGGTAAAGGACTTGACCACCCGGATGCCCCGGAGGTTTTCCTGAACAACCCGGTTCAGTTTATCGTATGTACGGAATACACGCTCAAAAATAGGGTGTACATGGTTAGCAATAAACAGCAGGCCGAAGCCCAAAATCGGAATGGCAACAAGAAATACAAAAGACAGGTTTGCATCAATGCTGAAAGAAGCGATCAGTGCGAACACCAGCATAAAGGGGCAGCGCACGGCCATGCGGATAATCATCTGATAGGCCATTTGCAGGTTGGTCACGTCGGTCGTCAGACGGGTGACGATACTGGCGGTGGAGAACTTATCGATATTGGCGAAGGAGTACTCCTGAATCTTATAATACATGTCATGGCGAAGATTGCGGGCAAAGCCGGAGGAAGCAATGGCGGCATATTTACCGGCCAAAGCACCGAACAGCAGAGAAATCATGGCGGCGATCAGCAGAATGATACCGAACTTAATGACGCTGGGCATGTGACCCTGATCAATGCCCTTGTCAATCAGTTCTGCCATGACCAGCGGAATGATGATTTCCATTGCCACTTCAACCAGAACGAGAACAGGCGCCAGAATCGAAGCTTTCTTGTACTGGCGGATGCTTCCCATCAGTTTTTTTATCATGCGACTTCAGTCCTTTCATAAAAATTATGATAAAGTACAGCCTGAACAGGCTTACTCATCTTCCAGATTTTTGCTGATTCGTACCAGCAGAGACATCAGGGTTTCCATTTCTTCCTGGGAAAATCCCCGGGTCATCCGGGCTTCCAGCTCGTTGTTTCCGGCAGAAGCCAGCTGATGAATTTCCCGGCCCCGGTCCGTCAGCACCAGTTTTTTCAGCCGTGCATCGCTGAAAACCGATTCTCTTCGGATGAGTCCTTTGCTTTCCATCAGTTTGACAACCTTGGAAATGGTGGAGCGGGTGACGGAAAAGGAATTCTGTAAATCCCGCTGGAATACATTTTCTCCTTCGTGTTCTGCCAGAAATTGCAGAATCCAGCCGTTGGAGCCGGTAATGTTGTTTACCTGCTGGAGAGGGAGGGTGTTGTCGGCGCACCGGCGGATCAGGGTGGAGATCCGCATAATTTCAAGACCAAGCTTTTGTTCGCTGCTCATTTCTCAGGAAACACCTCCGTGTAAATTGTTTTAGCATAAACAATGAAGCGTATAACTGTTTGACGTCAAACATAATACACCCTTTTTTTTTGTTTGTCAACAGAAAATAGGTAAAGCGGCGAAAAAAAGCAAAACCATACAAATTTGCGCATTTATATGAAAAATCTGTGGGATTGATTGACGGTTTCCCGGGAAAGAGGTATGATGATTCTGAATACTGCCAATACAAAATTGCGGCGGTACAGGGAAAGGGTTGATTGACAGATGAAAAAAATCCTGCTGGCCGGAGAGCCGATGGGACTGTTTATTTCACAGGAAGAAGGGCCTCTGGAAAGCGTTTCGAATTTTTCGGCAGCAGTAGCCGGCGCGGAGTTCAATGTTGCAGTGGGGCTGACCCGGCTGGGTCATCAGGCCCACTATCTGACCCGGTTGGGAGACGACCCGTTCGGCCGCCGGATTCTCAATACCATGAAGGCCAACGGAATCGATACTGCATTGATTCAGATGGATTCTCAGCGGAGCACCGGCTTTATGCTGAAAGGAAAAACCAGCCACGGAGACCCGGCGATTCATTATTTTCGCAAAAATTCGGCGGCTTCTGCTCTTTCTATTAAAGAGGTAGAGACACTGGATTTTTCCGCGTTTGATATTCTGCACATGACCGGTATTTTTCCGCCTCTATCCTCTTCCACTATGGAAGCGGCGGAGTTGATGATGAAAAAAGCCCGGGAAGCCGGATTGACGGTGTTTTTTGACCCCAATCTCCGTCCGGCTCTGTGGCCGGATACGCAGACTATGGCGGATTGTCTCAACAGGCTGGCAGGGCTGGCGGATTATGTGCTGCCCGGTTATAAGGAAGGGGAAATCCTGATGGGTTCCCGGGACCCGGAGAAAATTGCGGACTATTATCTGGAAAAAGGCGCGAAAGCTGTGATTGTCAAAACCGGAGCAAAAGGAGCCTTTGCTGCTTCCCGTCAGGAGAGAATCCAGGTTCCCACCTACCAGGAGCGGGAAATTGTGGATACGGTGGGCGCAGGAGACGGGTTTGCCTGCGGCATTATCAGCGGTATTGCCGAAGGGCTTTCTCTGCGCGAAACAGTGCTTCGGGCCAACGCCATCGGAACCATTCAGATTATGAGCGTGGGCGATAACGAAGGCCTTCCCACCCGGGAACAGCTGGACGACTTTATGGCCCATACGCCGCTGAAACAGGCATAAGGAGGAAACATCATGACGGAAATGACAAAAACGATTTTGCAGGCACTGGCCGGAATTCCGGTGGTGCCGGTGGTAAAAATCAATCATGCCGAAACAGCGGCGGAACTGGCACGGGCGCTCCATCGCGGCGGGATTCCCGCAGCGGAGATTACCTTCCGCACCGATGCGGCAGAGGAAGCCATCCGACAGATTGCCCGGGAAGTTCCGGAGGTATTTGTCTGTGCCGGTACAGTGCTGGATGTGGAAACCGCGGAAAAAGCAGTGAATGCCGGAGCGAAAGCCATTATCAGCCCCGGTACCAATCTGGAAGTAGTGCGCTGGTGTGTGGAAAAAGGTGTTCCGGTCATTCCCGGCTGTGCCACGCCCACAGAGGTGGAGGCCTGTATGCGGGAGGGGCTGGAAGTGGTCAAGCTGTTCCCGGCCGAGGTAGTAGGGGGCGTGAATATGCTGAAAGCCCTTGCCGGCCCTTATGCAGGAATGAAATTTATGCCCACCGGCGGCATTAACCCGCAAAACGTGGGGACCTATCTGGCGCTGCCCAATGTGGTGTCCTGCGGCGGCAGCTGGATTGTCCCGGAAAAACTGCTGGACAGCGGGGAATATGATGCCATTGAAGCGCTGGCCCGGGAAGCTTCCGGTGTGCGCAGAATTTAAAAAGGGGGAGAGACCCGTGAGAAAAAAGCTGAATGTTGAAATTACCCGGCCTCAGATCGGCCTGATACAGGATCTGGTGTTTTCTCAGCCGGATTTCTGGTTTGGAAACAGCGCCCGTTCCCTGAAACTGAACCTGATGAAGCCCAGAGGAAACACCCCTCTTCCGGTGATTGTCTGGGTTTGCGGCGGCGCCTGGCATATGCTGGACAAAAACTATCACGCGCCGGAAATGACCTATCTGGCAGAGGCAGGCTTTGCAGTGGCTTCCGTGGAGTACCGCACCACCAATGAAGCCCAGTTCCCCGCAGCGCTGGAGGATGTAAAAGCTGCTATCCGGTTCCTGCGGGCCAATGCAAAACGGTTTTCTCTGGACCCGGACCATATTGGTATTATGGGAGAATCGGCGGGAGCCTATCTGTCCGTCATGGCCGGAGTAACCGGAAATATCCGGGAATTTGACGTGGGGGAGAATCCGGAATATTCCAGTGCCGTACAGGCAGTGTGTGACTGGTATGGCCCCACGGACTTCATGGATTTCGGAAAAGAGAACCGGTTCAGCCCCGCGTCCCCGGAAGCGCTGCTGCTGGGCGGCCCGGCGGACTTGGTATCAAAAGTCACCCGCGCTGCGACACCGGCAACCTATCTTTCTCAGGAAACGCCGCCCATGCTGCTGATTCACGGCAATCAGGACGGTACGGTGCCCTTCCGTCAGAGTGAGATTCTCTATGAGCAGCTCCTCGCCAATGGTACCCCGGTGGAGTTTTATGAACTGGAAGGGGCCGATCACGCAGATCGCCATTTTGTCCAGCCCCAGATCCGGGAGATCATTCTGGACTTTTTCAACCGCACACTGAAATAAAGATATTGGCTTTTGCCTGTAAAAACCGGAGCCGGAAAGGGGAGAAGGAACCTCTTTCCGGGGTCCGGAAAAAAATTGAAAAAATTTTTCGAAAAAGTGTTGACAACCGGAAAAACCGGTGCTATAATAAGCAAGCGCTCTTCAAGAGAGCGAAACAAAAGACGCGAGAGTGGCGGAATTGGCAGACGCGCTAGATTCAGGTTCTAGTGAGCACTACGCTCATAGGGGTTCAAGTCCCCTCCCTCGCACCAAGCCCCTTACCGAAACGGTGAGGGGCTTTTTGTTTATCTCCATCCATCTGTTTTCCATGTTTCCAGGAAGAGGTGACAGAATGAATTATAAAATACCGGCGCTTTTGGCGGCAGGGGCCGCAATCTTGAGCTATGAGGAAAACAACCGTCTGACGGTAAGCGAATACCGGCTGACGTTTCCCAACCTGCCCAAAGCCTTTGATGGATTTACCATTGTGCAGCTTTCCGACCTTCACAATAAATTGTTCGGGCCTTCTCAAAGGAGAATTCTGAAAAAAATACAGACGCTGGAGCCGGATGTCATCTGTATGACCGGCGATCTGATTGACCGCCGCCGAACCCGTGTCACCACCATGGAGCACGGGCTGGCACTGATTCGCGGATGTCTGGCCATGGCCCCGGTCTGTTTTGTGCCGGGAAATCATGAGGCAGGCTGGCGGCTGTATCCGGCGCTGAAAACCTGTCTTTCTGCCATGGGAACCGAAGTGTTGGAAAACCGCTGCTTTCCCATGCATCGAGGGGAAGATACCCTGTGGCTGGCCGGTGTGCCGGACCCCAAGTTTTTCGGTGAAAAGCGAAAAATCGGTTTTCGCGCCCAAATGTTGGAAACAGTAGACACTGCAAAGGGCGGCTTTACGGTGCTGCTCAGCCATCGTCCCGAGCGGCTGGAGGAGTATGGAATTTCCGGCGCGGATCTGGTGCTGGCAGGGCATGACCACGGGGGACAGTTCCGACTGCCCTTTGCTGGGCCGGTCTTTGTGCCCAATCAGGGCTTTTTTCCGCCGCTGGCACAGGGGGTTCACCGTGCGGGAAAAACAGTGATGGTGGTCAGCCGGGGACTGGGAAACAGCGTATTTCCCCAACGTTTGCTCAACTGTCCGGAGATCGTCCGGATCGTGCTGCAATCCGGCAGGAAAATGTGAATTTTGCGGTTTTTCAAAACAAATCCTGCATTTTTTATTGCGCATATCTGTCGGAATGTGTTATAATATCTGTTACACGGCATCTGCTGCCGTGTGGATTTCCGTACAGGATCATAAACCGGCTGCATCCTGTGTCAGCCGTATTTTCAAGCGGTTTCCCTCCCGGTTTTCCGGCAAAGAAACCGCAAAACGGAGGAACGATTCATGTATCAGATCATTGAAAAGAAGGAACTGAACCCCACCGTGACCCTCATGAAAGTGAAGGCCCCGCTGGTTGCAAAAAAAGCAGAGCCCGGACAGTTCATCATTCTGCGTGTGGACGAAAACGGCGAGCGGATTCCCCTGACGGTTGCCGATTATGACCGGGAGGCCGGTCTGGTGACCATTATCTTCCAGATTGTCGGTGCAACTACCGAAAAGCTGAACCACCTGAACGAGGGTGACTGCATTCACGATTTTGTAGGCCCGCTGGGCGTTCCTTCCCATGTGGAAGGACTGAAAAAGGTTGCAGTTGTCGGCGGCGGCGTGGGCTGTGCCATTGCTTATCCCATCGCCAAGAAGCTCCACGAGCTGGGCGCTGAGGTTCACTCTGTGGTGGGCTTCCGCAATCAGGATCTGGTGATTCTGGAAGACGAGTTCAAAGCAGTCAGCGACAAATTTGTCCTGATGTCCGACGACGGCTCCTGCGGCGAAAAGGGTCTGGTGACCGACGCCCTGAAGAAGCTCATTGAGAGCGGCGAGCAGTATGACGAAGTCATCGCCATCGGACCGCTGGTCATGATGAAATTTGTCTGCCTGCTGACCAAGCAGTATAACATCAAAACCGTTGTCAGCATGAACCCCATTATGATCGACGGTACCGGCATGTGCGGCGGCTGCCGCCTGACCGTTGGCGGAGAGACCAAGTTTGCCTGTGTGGACGGCCCCGATTTCGACGGCCATCTGGTAGACTTCGACGAGGCCATGGAGCGCGCTTCCATGTATAAGCCTTTCGAGCGTCATCAGCACGAGGAAACCTGCAATCTGTTCAAAAAGGAAGTCAAGGCCTGAGGCTTGCCCGGCCTGTCAAGATAGAATTCATTGGGAAAGGAAGAGTACCATGCCCAACATGTCATTGAAGAAAAACGAAATGCCGGTGCAGGACCCCCAGGTCCGCAATCATAATTTCAGCGAGGTTGCGCTGGGCTATACCGAGGAGCAGGCACTGGACGAGGCAGAGCGCTGCCTGAACTGCAAAAATAAGCCCTGCGTAGGTCATTGCCCCGTTGCCATCGATATTCCCGGCTTTATCGCCAAGATCCGTGAAAAGGATTATGAAGGCGCATATCAGATTATCAACCGTTCCAGCTCTCTGCCCGCTGTCTGCGGCCGTGTGTGTCCGCAGGAAACCCAGTGCGAGAGCAAGTGCGTCCGCGGCATCAAGGGTGAGCCGGTGGCCATTGGCCGTCTGGAGCGCTTTGTGGCGGACTGGCACAATGCCCACGCCCCCGAAAAGGCAAAGGCCCCCGAGAGCAACGGCCACAAGGTCGCTGTGGTGGGTGCAGGTCCTTCCGGCCTGACCTGTGCCGGTGATCTGGCCAAGATGGGATACAAGGTTTCCGTGTTTGAAGCCCTGCATCTGGCCGGCGGTGTGCTGGTCTACGGTATCCCCGAGTTCCGTCTGCCCAAGGCCATTGTGCAGAAGGAAGTGGATACCCTGAAAGAGCTGGGCGTGGAAGTGAACACCAACACGGTGATCGGCCGCACCCTGACCATCGACGAGCTGTTTGACGACGGCTTCGAGGCTGTGTTCATCGGTTCCGGCGCAGGTCTGCCCCGGTTTATGAACATCCCCGGTGAGAACCTGAAGGGCGTCTATTCCGCCAACGAGTTCCTGACCCGTGTAAACCTGATGAAGGCTTACAAGGACGGCAGCAGCACGCCGATTCAGCACGCGAAAAATGTCGCGGTTGTGGGCGGCGGCAACGTGGCTATGGACGCAGCCCGCAGCGCAAAGCGTCTGGGCGCTGAAAATGTATACATTGTATATCGCCGTTCCGAAGAGGAAATGCCCGCTCGCCGTGAGGAAGTGGAGCACGCCAAGGAAGAGGGCATCATTTTCAAGGTGCTCAACAATCCCACCGAGATCGTGGGCGACGAGCACAAGTTTGTCTGCGGCATGAAGTGCGTGGAAATGGAACTGGGCGAACCCGATGAGTCCGGCCGCCGCCGTCCGGTGGAGAAGAAGGACTCCGAGTTCCTGATGGATGTGGATTGCGTGATTATGTCCATCGGTACCTCTCCCAACCCGCTGATCCGCAACACCACCAAGGGCCTGGAAACCAACCGCCGCGGCTGCATTGTTACCGAGGAAGAAACCGGCCTGACTTCCCGCGAGGGCGTTTATGCCGGCGGTGATGCCGTAACCGGCGCCGCAACGGTGATTCTGGCAATGGGCGCAGGCAAAAAGGCCGCCAAGTCCATTGACGAGTACATCCGTTCCAAGAACTGAGTTTTTAAATTGCGATCAAAAAACAACAGCCGTCCGGCTCCATCGAGAACCGGGCGGCTGTTGTTTTTTCTGCTGTTTTACTGGGAAACTGTCACGGCTTCATCAGGCTGGCAAGGGTGACCTGTCCCAGATACTCGTGAATCTGACGGTTCAGCTCTTTCCACATGGGAAGTGTCCGGCATTCGGACTTACGTGCGCATTCCTCTGCATCGCATTCCAGACAGGCTACCGGTGCAAGACTGCCTTCTGTCAGACTCAAAATTTCGCTGACGGAATAGGCTTCCGGAGCCCGGGTCAGGCGATAACCGCCGCCCTTTCCGTGGACGCCTTCGATCAGATTGGCGGAAACCAGCGGAGGGAGGATTTTTTCCATATATTTGAGAGAGATTCCCTGCCGTTCCGCTACAGATTTCATGGCAATGTAGTTTCCGTCGCTGTGTTCCGCCAGATCAATCATGACACGGAGCGCGTAGCGCCCTCTTGTGGAAATCATCATGGCCGTTCACCTTCCTTTTTGAGTCCATCATAGCACAGGGAGCGGGGAGCAATCAAGTGTTCGCTGTTTCGGAAAGCTGCCGCGTGAATGATCCGTGGCAGTGGGCACAGTGTTCACAGTCGGGAAACTGACTGTGGTCATAAGCAATGCCGTTTCGGTCGTAATAATTCTGGACCGCCTTTTTGATGGCTTCCTCTGCCAACACGGAGCAATGAATTTTGTGAGCGGGAAGCCCGTCCAGCGCTTCCGTAACCGCTTTGTTTGTCAATTTCAGCGCGTCCTCCACCGATTTTCCTTTAATCAGTTCGGTCGCCATGGAGCTGGAGGCAATGGCGCTGCCGCAGCCAAAGGTTTCAAACTTGACGTCGGTGATGCGATTGTCCTCGATTTTCAGATAAATTTTCATGATATCGCCGCAGACAGGGTTTCCCACTTCTCCAACGCCGTCAGCGTCTTCGAGAATCCCTACATTTCTGGGATTTCGGAAATGGTCCATTACTTTTTCGCTGTAGTAAGCCATTATAACACCTCTCATTCCGCAAAGATGTGGGGCCGTTTTCCGGTAGTCAGGTCTCGCCAGAAAGGAGACATACTCCGTAAACGGGTCACCACATCAGTGACTGCTTCTATAATAGAATCAATTTCCGTTTCTGTCATTTCCTCGCCAAGGCTGAGACGAAGGGAGCCATGGGCCACTTCATGGGGCCTGCCGATTGCCAGCAGTACATGGCTGGGGTCCAGGGTTCCGCTGGTACAGGCGGAACCGGAAGAAGCACAAATACCCTTCTCGTCCAGCAAAAGCAGCAGGGATTCCCCTTCGATTCCCTCGAAACAGAAATTCACATTTCCGGGCAGCCGGGGTTCCGTTGCTCCGTTCAGTTCGCTGTATGGAATCCGGTTCAGGCCTGCAATCAGCCGGTCACGGAGAAGTGTCAGCTTCCGGCTGTTCTCCTCCATTCCGGTGCAGGCTTCCTCCAGTGCAGCAGCCATTCCCATAATGGCCGGAACATTTTCCGTGCCTGCACGTTTTCCACGTTCCTGTCCTCCGCCGCTGATGACGGTTTCCAGCGGAATACCGCGCCGGACATACAGGGCGCCGACTCCTTTTGGACCGTGGAATTTATGGGCGGAGAGGGAGAGCAGATCAATCTGCTGGGCTTTGACATCGATGTGCAGGTGTCCCACGGCCTGTACGGCATCTGTGTGGAACAGCACGCCTTTTTCCCGGCAGACAGCGCCGATTTCCCCAATGGGCTGAATGGTGCCGATTTCATTGTTGGCATACATCACCGTTACCAGACAGGTGTCTTCCCGAATGGATTCGACTACCTGCTGCGATGTCACAACGCCATTGCTGTGGACATCCAGCAGTGTGATTTCAAACCCCTGTTTTTTCAGTTTTTCCAGTGTATGGAGAACCGCGTGATGCTCGAAGGCGGTGGAAACGATATGTTTTTTGCCTTTTCGTGCCCCCAACGCTGCCGCTGTCAAAATTGCCTGATTGTCTGCTTCGCTTCCGCCGGAGGTGAAAGTGATTTCCCGGACATCCGCACCCAGACAGGCTGCAATGCGGCTTCGAGCGTCTTCCAGTGCTTCTTTGGCCTTCTGACCGAATTCGTAAAGACTGGAAGGATTCCCGTACAGGTCTTCCAGATAGGGCAGCATGGCGTTGATGGCGGTTTTACTCATTTTGGTGGTTGCGGCATTATCTGCATAAATCATGATCGTCCCTCCAGTCAGTCGGAAAACAGGGGAGTGGAAAGATACCGGTCCCCTGTGTCCGGAAGCAGAACCACGATGGTCTTTCCCTTATTTTCCGGACGTTTTGCCAATTCCACGGCGGCCCAGACTGCTGCACCGGAAGAAATGCCCACCAGCACTCCGTCCAGCTGTCCCACACGCTTGCCATAGGCGAAGGCGTTTTCATTGGACACCGTGAGAATTTCATCGTAAACTTCGGTATTCAGGATTTCCGGCACAAATCCAGCCCCAATGCCCTGGATTTTGTGTGCGCCGGCAGCTCCGCCGGAAAGAACAGGGGAATCTGCCGGTTCCACAGCCACCACTTTTACGGAAGGATTTCGACTCTTGAGATAGCCGCCCACGCCGGTAATGGTGCCGCCGGTTCCCACACCGGCCACGAAAATGTCCACTTGGCCGTCGGTGTCCTGCCAGATTTCCGGTCCGGTAGTAGCCCGATGGATTGCCGGGTTTGCAGGATTGACGAATTGGCCGGGGAGAAAGCTGTCGGGAATTTCTTGTGCCAGTTCCTCTGCTTTGGCAATGGCGCCCTTCATACCCTTGCTTCCTTCGGTCAGCACCAGTTCGGCTCCGTAAGCTTTCAACAGCTGGCGGCGCTCCACACTCATGGTTTCGGGCATGACAAGAATGATGCGATAGCCTCTTGCAGCTGCGACGGCTGCAAGGCCGATTCCGGTATTTCCGGAGGTAGGTTCAATGAGAACGGAACGAGGATTCAGCAGTCCCTTTGCTTCGGCGTCGTCAATCATCGCCTTTGCCACCCGGTCCTTGACAGAACCGGCGGGGTTAAAATATTCCAGCTTTGCAAGAATTCTTGCTTCCAGTTTTTCGGTATGCTCGATATGGGTCAGCTCCAGTAAAGGAGTCTTTCCGATAAGTTGGTCGGCAGAAGTATAGATGTTTGCCATGGTTTTCCTCCTTGACTTTTCAAAATGCCGGTTCAGGCGATCTAATGATTCATGTTATGTCGGTCGGGAATGACACTGGTTTGACGGAAAGTCAACGCAGGATCAATCAATTTGCCTACTAATTTGGTATGTTGATGAAATCATATCACGATTTACCTACTAAGTCAAGGGGTAAAAAGAGAACTTTTCTGGGTCTCTGCTCTTCACTCTCAAAGACAGCAAAAGGCCGGCCCCATCATGGGACCGGCCTCTCACTGCATTGTATGATCCAGAATTACGAAACAGTCAGTTGTCGTTTTGCTTATGCGGCGTGCTTTTTCTTCAGAACCAGCACCACACCGGCAGCGGAAATCAGCATGGCGGTGAAGCACAGAGCGGAGGCGATGTTGTTGTCGCCGGTAGCAGGAGCATCGGTTTTGCCGTCGTCCTTGCCGCTGTTGGGATCACCCTTGCCGTCATCAGGCTTACTGGTGTTGTCCTTGTCGTCGTCATCGTCGGGTTTGCTGGTATCATCAGTGTTGGCACTCAGATTTTCGATAGCAGCGCTCAGATCGGAAACGGCCTTGTCCACCACATCCTGATCGTCTTCGCTCAGGGTATCATCTGCCAGAACCAGCGTAGCGGTTTTGAAAGCAGCTCTGAACACAGCGATGCTTTCTGCGGTGTATTTGCTCAGATCAATCTCGCTGGCCTTGTTGATCAGGTCTTCCAGATTGTCCTTATTGGCCTTCAGGCGCTGTGCCAGAATTGCATCCAGCAGAGCTTCGGCTGCGGGCTGAATATCTTCTTCCAGCGCGTCACCGTCATCGTAAACGGCCTTGGCGGCTTCCAGTGCTTCCACCAGCTGCGGCCAGTATGCAGCCACATATTTGCTTTCTTCCATGGATTCTGCCTTGGCAATCAGCTGTTCCAGCATGGACTTATCGCCCTGTACAATGCCCAGGCCCCAGATACCGTTCAGCAGGTTGTCCCATGCGGTATTGACTTCTGCCTGCGTGGCCTTGGGATTATCGAGAACGGCTTTGGCTTCTGCCAATGCGTCCTCAAAGAACTTCCTGGCGCTGTCGGTCACGCCTTCGGTGCTCAAAGTCAGTGCATAGTCATAGGTCTTTTGCAGCAGAACCTTGTTGGCCTCTTCGGGCTGTTCGGCAGGCGCAAGACCTTCGGCAGCTTCATTCAATGCCTTTACAGCGGCATCCACTTCGTCCTGAGTTGCTTTTTCATTGGCCAGCACAGCCTGTGCATCAGCATATGCTTTTGCAAAAACAGCCCAGGTTTCCGGAGTATACTCGTCTTCCTGATACTGAGCGGCATCGGCAACAGCCTTTTCCAAAGCAGCCTTGTCAACGGGAGGCACAGCCTCTTCCAGTGCGGAAATCGCATCATTCAGCGCTTTTACAGCAGCATTGACAGCATCCTGTGTGGCTTCTTCGTCAGCCAGTACAGCCTGTGCATCGGCATATGCCTTTGCAAAGACTGCCCAGGATTCAGCGGTATAATCGGCCTCTTCATAGGCAGCGGCAGCTTCTACGGCTTTTTCAAGCTCAGCCTTGTCAACAGGAACTTCACCGGAATCCACTTCAAACGCAGCGGTAATGACAACGTCCTCTGCAGGCATCAGGAAGCTGGTGCCTTCCATGGCGGTGTCGTTGTACTTGAGAGAACCAGCCTTCAGGCGATAACCTTCGGCGGGCTCCACGTATACGTTGACCTTTGCGCCCTCTTCATAGTTGGCGGCATCGGTGGTAATGGTACCGTTGGCGATGTCGGGGGAAATGGTCAGCTTATGGGTGCGGGCCACAGTTTCGGTATCAACACCGAACAGACGGCACTCATAAATACGGGTTGCGGGATAAGGCACGTTGGGCTGGCATCCGTCGTTGATGTACAGACGATAATACCGGGCAGTAACGGGCTCTTCAAACTCATAGTTGGTGATGTTTTCCTTATTGTTGGTATACTCTGCTACGATAGTCCAGTTGGCAGCATTGCCCAGATAGGACTTATCTTTGAGCTGTTCTTCGGTGGCATTCGGGTCTTTCAGAACCTGCAGGGAATAATGAGAGGAGATATCCAGCGGGTCTTCAACGCCGGCATTGACCAGCTGCCAGGTGGAGATGGTCTTTTCCTTGCCCAGATCGAAAGCAACCCAATGATTGAACCGGGTGTTGTCGCCGGGGCACCACTTGGAACCGTCTTCGCTTTCATCAAACAGGTTTTCGGGCTCGCCGCCTGTACCGGGATTACCGGAAGCACCCAGAACGGTTGCGCCATAGGCCTGGTTGGTGGGGATAGTGGGGTCAATATAAATGCGGTCGGTCACCTTGACTTCAACAGTGGCGGAAATCGTATCATCATAAGCGGAAACGGCCTTGACTGTCACGGTGGGAGAAAGCTCGTTGGTGTCCATGGTCAGAACGCCGTTGTAGGACATGACGGTACCTTCGCCGGTGTTGCCTTCCACAGTCCAGATCACATCGCCCAGATTTTCGCCGTTTGCGGTGACATTGGCGGTAAACTGGCAGGTAGTGCCCTGACGGACTTCCACTGCCTCGTTGGGGATGATTTCAATACTCTGAATGTCGGCTGCGCTGGTATCCAGAGAATCGATATCAAAGTCCGCAATGGCATTCATAGCGGTGGTGACAAATTCCTTCATTTTGCCGTTGGAGGGTTCAGCCTGCCAGGTGCTGTAGTAAATATCAGCGCCGGAGCCTTCCAGAGCAATGATTTCATAGCGGGGATTGCGGTAAATGTTCAAACGCTCGTTGGCAGCCTGTGCCAGATAATAGCCGTGAGTCTGAACCAGCGGATCGTCGGAGGAGACCACTGCCATGGCGCCGCCGATCGCAGCTGCCATATCATACAGCTTGTTGAAAGCAGGCTGAGCCTCTTCCACCAGCAGACGTTCTACCGGATCGTCGCTGTTTTTCAAGGTTTCCAGCTTTTCGATGGATGCCACGATTTCATACATTTTTTCCATCAGGGCAGCCGCTGCGGTTTCACTGCCGCTGCCGTACTGTGCATACAGACGGGTCAGCTCGCTGGGTTCATATTTGTTGTTCAAGCTTCCATAAACCACTTTCAGCGCGTGAGCCAGCTCCGGATCGTCGGGGAAAATACCGTCGAAGCAGTTTTCCCAGTTCTCCTCTGCATTGAAATCATTGGGATTCCAGGTGTAGTCGGCAATACCGAAGAACGCCACCTTGGAGGACTCGGAGAAGTTCATGGGATTGGACAGCACGCCCTTAAGACTGGTGGGGTTGGAGTCCAGGCTGTAATAGTAATTGATGGGGTTGGTGTAGTACACGTTATCCACGTTGTCGTTTACGGGATAGTTCCACCACAGAACCGGGTCACGTCCAATCCAGTTTTTGAAAGTGCTGGCGGAAGAATTGCTGATGTTGGAGAACACATTGTTGCCGGTAAAGCAAATCTCAATGTCCTCATGGACGTTCTTAAACCTGGGCATATAGGTGGAAGCGCCGCTGGTGATGGTGGTGTACCAGGCAGGAGTGAAGAACAGGGGCTTTACCTTGTCTTCTTCGGCAGCGCCTTCGCCGTTATAGGTTTCATACAGTTTCGTCTGCACCTGATTCAGCATATAAATCTGCATATCGCAGGTTCTGGCTGCTTCAGAGCTGGAAATATCATCCACGAAGATGCCGAACTGACGGACACCAAGCTCATACATATCAGCGAATTTGGTCATCAGACGGCCAACGCCCTCGTTGACGGTCTCTTCGTTGGTGAAATCGATGGGTTTCTTCATAGCGGGGTGAGCCACCCAGACAAAGTCCACGTTGCAGGCAGCTGCCTTCTCGGCAAACTGCTGCATTTCGCCGCGGGTACGAATGCCGATCTTTGCCTCTTCCTCGGTAACGGTCTCGGGATAATCTTCATCCCACTGGCCCAGATGATAGGGGTCAGTCTTGGGGCCGTACAGGAAGATATTCATCTTGTACCGCTTGGCAAAGTCAAACCAGCTCAGAGTTCCCTCGACACTCCAGGGATAGCCGTAGTAGCCTTCCACGCATCCACGGTATTTCTGGAAAGAGTAGTCCTCAAAGGTGGAAATCTTCATCTGACGGTCCGTAGTCTGTTCCAGCATCAGGTTCAGCGTTGCCAGGCCATAGAAAGCCGCGTCGCTGTCTTTGCCCAGAATGACAATGTCGCCGTCAGCGAATACCTTGACCACGTGCATGTCATACTTGTTGGCGCCCTCGGTAAAGACCTCCTTGGGAACACCTTCATAAGTATCGGCTGCATCGCCGGAACCGTTGATGCCCACATACAGATTGGTTTTGTCCTCTGCGGCCGTGTCGCTGTAGGAGGCGGTCAGGCCGTTGTCGGTCAGAACTTCATCGATGCGGTTTTTGGTTACGTTGTCGATGCCGTCGCCCTTGATGACGTTAACGGTATCCGTGATTTCAATGGTGCCCTCTTCGTCGGTCACCTTCTGGGGGATGGGGTAAATGGTGTAGTTACCGGTAGGCTCCACCGGTTCCTCACCCTTGGAATCATACACGGCCACTTCGAAAATCGAAACGGATTTCCAGTCGGCTTTGTCGTAACGAGTTACATAAATCCGCAGATAGCGGCCTGTTGCGGGAGCGGAGAGGGTGACGCTTTCATCCTTGGTGGTGGGGGTAGAATTCCGTTCAAATACCGTTGTCCACTCACTGGCGTCGTCGGACACTTCCAACTTATACTGAACGATGTTCTGCTGCTCCCAGGAAATATCCACCATATCGAAAGTGGTGGTGGCACCAAAATCAATCTGGAGCCACTTGGGGCTGGTACCTGCATTGTCGGCGTTAGTTGCCCAGCGGGTGGAGGTGTTGCCGTCTACTGCCAGATCAGCGGTAAATTTCGTTCCGGATTCCACATCGCTGGCAGTTGCAGTCTTGTTCAGCGCCAGGTTTCCGCTCATAGCCTGTACGGAAATCGGCTGAAAGCCCAGTGACGTAAAACTTGCGGCAGCAATGCACACTGACAAAACAGCGCCCAGTGCTCGTTTTAAGTTCTTCTTCAAGTCTTCATCCTCCTTGTTTCAAGTTGTTCAAATCTCCCGATAAATCAGATTCTTTTTCACCACCTTTTTAATTAAATTTGTACATGTTTTCATCTAGTTTCATTATACTGCAACTCTTTGACGGAATCAACAATTATCTATCCCTATAAACGTGATATTTCCCAAAATCTGCATAATTGTTTTATATACCATACCAAGTAATTATTTTTGTATTGCTTGAGGTTTTTTCGATGATCCATGAAATATGCTGGAAATTTGTGCTGAAAATCAAATTGTCTCCAAAAGAAAAATCGTTTATAATATAGACAATGCCACAAAAGGAGTTGTTTACTATGGCAAAAGAATTTATCTGTACCAAGACGGAACCCGTGGTGCAAACCAAAGCCGGAAAACTCCGGGGGTTTTTCTTTGACGGAACTTATACCTTTCACGGCATCCGCTATGCAGTTGCCGACCGTTTTCAGATGCCCCGGGAAGTAGAGCCCTGGGAAGGGGTTCGCGATGCCCTTTCCTATGGCTATGTCTGCCCCATGCTCAATCCGCCTACGCCGAATGGAGAGGTAATGGTTCCCCATCGGTACTGGCCTGTAAATGAGGATTGTCTGTTCCTCAACGTTTGGACCCGTTCCCTCAGCCCGGACGCAAAAAAGCCCGTGATGGTCTGGCTGCACGGCGGCGGATTTGCCGACGGCTCTTCCATTGAGCATGTCGCCTATGACGGCGAAGCGCTTAGCCGTTTCGGGGATGTGGTGGTCGTTTCCATCAATCACCGGCTGAATGTGCTGGGCTATCTGGACGTTTCCTCTATCAGCCCCAAATACGCCAACTCCGCCAATGCCGGAACAGAAGACATGGTGGCGGCCCTCCGCTGGGTTCGGGATAATATTCGAAATTTTGGCGGTGATCCCGACAATGTGACGCTATTTGGCCAGTCCGGAGGCGGCGCCAAAATCTGGACCCTGATGCAGACCCCCTCTGCTTTTGGCCTGTTCCATAAAGGCATTATTCAAAGCGGTGTTTATAACCTGCATCCGATCCGCAGTGACGGAGGAAAGAAAATTACCGACGCGCTGCTGAAAGAACTTGGAATTCCCGCCGAAGAAGGGGAGCGGCTGGCGGAAGTGCCCTATTCCATGCTGGCGGATGCCTATAAAAAGGTTGCGCCGGAGCTGGAAAAGCAGGGAGAATATGTGGGGCTGGCGCCGATGCAGAACGATTGGATGCTGGGAGATCCCAGAAAAGTGGGATTTTGCGATTTTGCAAAATCCATTCCCATTCTGGCAGGTACGGTGCTGGGCGAATTTACCTTCGGCCCCGCGATTTCCAACCGGAGCAGTATGACGGAAGAAGAAAAAGAGGCGCTGGTCGTGCGGAAATACGGCGATCAATATGCCCCTCGTCTGATTTCCCTGTTCCGCAGTGCGTATCCGGACAAGGACCTGACAGATCTGCTGTTTGTGGATACCCTTTTCCGGGTGCCGACCCGTGATTTCATCATGAAGCTCACCGACTGTTCTCATGCACCGGTATATTCCTATCAGTTTACCTATGATTTCTCCTATGACGGCGGCCATATCGCCTGGCATTGCAGCGAGATTCCCTATGTGTTCCATAATGTGGATAAAATTCCTTACTGCAATGCGCCCGGCGTGTCTGACCGGCTGGAAGAGCAGCTCAGCGGCGCATGGGTGCAGTTTGCCCGCAGCGGAAATCCCAATCATCCTTCGCTGCCCCAGTGGCCTGCCTGTGAGCCGGGCGATGAAATCATGATGCTCTTTGACGAAACCTGTCAGGTCAAACACAATGTGGATCGGGAGCTGCTGGAACTGCTTCAGCTGGTGGAGTCCTGTCCTCTGCCGGAAGAAGTCGATCAGCCTATTCAGCACTGATTTCGAACCTTTGAGAAAGAAAAACAGCCGTCCGGTTCCAGTGGAGCCGGGCGGCTGTGCTTATGTCGATGGGTTACTCTTGAGAAGGCGTTTCGGAAAGGGGCAGCATCCGGGCTTTCAGCGCCTTGGTGCGGATGCCCTGAGCGGTAAACATGACCTCATGCTCAGACTCGATGTTTTCCGGGTCATTTTCAGCGTGCAGGTCAAAGGTTTTGTCGGTAATTTCAAATCCGGCCTCTTCCAGATACCGCAGGGTGGACAGGAACAGGTCATCATTGTCGGTTTTGAACCAGAGCTCGCCGTTTTCACACAGCAGCTTCCGATATTTCATCAGCTGAATCCGATGGGTCAGGCGGCGCTTGTGATGGCGGGCTTTGGGCCAGGGATTACAGAAGTTAATGTAGATCCGGGAGACCTTCTCCTGATTTTCATCCAGGATGGCGGCGATTTTTTCGATATCATAGGCCGTCAGCATCACGTTGTCCACAGTCTTTTCACCGGCGGAAAAGGTGCTTTCAATATTCCGGCGGGCAACGCCCAGAACATCGGGACTCTGGTCAATGCCAATATAATTGATTTCCGGATGACGGAAGGCCAGTTCTGCCAGAAATGTGCATTTTCCGCAGCCCAAGTCCAGATGCAGGGGCTGTTTCCGGGCGAAATGCTCCTGCCAATGACCTTTCAGGGTTTCCGGCTGGTCGGTGTAATAAGAACAGGCGGCCAGCTCCGGCCGGGCCCAGTCTTTCTTTCTCATTCTCATAAAGGGAAATCCTTTCTATGGGTAAA
>ERZ1643250.1556-NODE-1556-length-19106-cov-4.619285_pt1 | contig 19106 bp, 16 predicted proteins | sample MGYA00579262_ERZ1643250 | MGnify/ENA primary metagenome ERZ1643250 (study PRJEB29033, sample SAMEA4952265) | chicken gut metagenome | biome: Broiler Chicken; feature: Gastrointestinal Tract; material: Caecum | place: Ireland | collected 2018 | study: Broiler... | reverse complement strand
GAGATTCCGATCCAGGCCGCTGTCGGCTCCAAGATTATTGCAAGAGAAACGGTGCGGGCGCTCCGCAAGGATGTTCTGGCGAAATGTTACGGCGGTGATATCAGCCGTAAGAAAAAGCTGCTGGAGAAGCAGAAAGAAGGAAAGAAACGGATGCGCCAGGTCGGAAATGTGGAGATTCCGCAGAAAGCGTTTATGAGCGTACTGAAACTGGATGACAATTAATACAGCGAAACCTGAGGGCTGACGGCAGCTCTCAGGTTTCGCTGTGCTTTTCGGATGCTTTCCGGAATACGATCCTCTTGCTGAGGATATAGTTCATGAGAATAATCAGAATCGTGACAATTGCCTTGGCCCAGAAACCTTCAATACCGAACAGGGCGCTGGTGACGCCGAGACGGAACAGGAGCGACGGAAGAAAGATTTCGAACAGTCCGGTGAAGATTCTCGCGCCGAGAAAAAGAAAAAATTCCCGGAAAATTTCCGGAGGCCGATGGGCGCGGGAGCGGAACACAAAGCATCTGTTGGTAAGGTATGCAAAGAGCACCGCCGCCAGCCATGCCGCAAGGTTGCAGACCATCATGGAGCAGGGCGTCAGAAAAGACATGGCGGTGTAAACGATCCAGTTTACCACTGTCGCTGCACCGCCCCAGAAAAGATAGGAAACCGCTTCCGTCTGAAATAAGCTTTTTATCCGGTGAATCAACAGTACTTCCTCCTTTGCAGAAGTGTGGAGTTACCATTCAGTCAGGTCTGTGCATTTACTGCGCAGACCGTATGAAAGCATAGTGCCTGCAACGATTTATTGTATCATGGCAGGAGAAAATTGTACAGAGAAGCTCCGGAGCAAAAATGATTTTGAAAGGAAAAAAACAATGAGCAAACCGTTGGAACTGTATGTCCATATCCCTTTCTGCATCCGCAAATGCGATTACTGTGATTTTCTGTCGTTTCCATCCACAGAGGAACAGCAGTACCGGTATATGGACGCGCTGAAAAAGGAAATCCTGGGAGCCGGCGCGTATCCGGACCGGCGCGTGGTATCGGTGTTTTTCGGGGGCGGCACGCCGTCGGTGCCGAAGGCGGAGCTGCTGGCGGAGGTTCTGGGACTCCTGAGACAGACCTTCCTGTTTGACGAAGATGCGGAAATTACGCTGGAGGCAAATCCGGGAACACTCTCAGAAGAAAAACTGAGGATCTATCGGGAAGCGGGATTCAACCGCCTGAGTCTCGGGTGCCAGTCGGTACATGACAGGGAGCTGCGGCAGCTGGGAAGAATTCATACGTTCCGGGAATTTGTGGAAAGTTTTTCTCTGGCGCGCGGCTGCGGATTTTCCAATATCAATGTGGATCTGATGTCCGGGCTCCCGGGCCAGAGCCTGGAGAGCTATGAGGAAAGCCTGCGCACCGTGGCGGAACTGGGACCAGAGCATCTTTCGGCCTACAGTCTGATTGTGGAGCCGGGAACGCCGTTTGCCTCCCGGGAACTGGATCTTCCGGAGGAGGAGACGGAGCGGAAGATGTATGAGCGGACCGGAGAGATTCTCGGAGAATATGGATATACTCAATATGAGATTTCCAACTATGCAAAGCCGGGGCGGGAATGCCGCCACAATATCGGCTACTGGAAGCGCGTCGATTATCTGGGGTTCGGTCCGGGAGCAGCCTCTCTGACAGAGAACCGCAGGTTTTCCAATACGACGGATGTGAAAAAATATCTGACGGACAGCGGGCGGCCGGAGAAGATCCGTGAAAACATGGAAATTCTCTCGGAGCAGGACTGTATGGAAGAGTTTATGTTTCTTGGACTCAGGATGAACGAAGGGATTTCCGAGGAGGAATTTTACCGGCAATTCGGGAAAACGGTGGATGAGGTGTACCGCCCGGTGCTGGAAAAATACCGGAAGCTGGATCTGCTCTGGAGAACCGGAGGGAGAATCGGTCTGACGGCGCAGGGAATCTCTGTCAGCAATACGGTTATGGCGGATTTTCTCTTATAAGAACAAATGTTTGCTTTCCGCCGTGGGGTGTGCTACAATGGTGACGGTTCGGTACAGTTCAGCCAGGTCCGTGTATTTACTGCACAGACCGTATGAAAACGCAGAGCCTGCAGGCATCCGGCCCATCGCGAAGCGATTTTCAATGGCCGGATGCCGTAACCGTTCAAATACAGCAATCGTTCAGCCAGCTGAACGGTTGCAGAGGATGAAAAAAGAGGTCAAAAGATGGTGGAGAATACAAAGAAGCAGTTTATAAAGATCCGCGGTGCCTGTGAAAACAATCTGAAGCACCTGGATGTGGACATTCCGAGGAATGAGTTTGTGGTTCTGACCGGTCTCAGCGGTTCCGGAAAGAGTTCCCTGGCGTTTGAGACGATTTACGCGGAGGGGCAGAGGCGGTATATGGAGAGCCTTTCCTCCTACGCCCGTCAGTTCCTGGGACAGATGGAGAAACCCAACGTGGAGAGTATCGAGGGCCTTCCGCCGGCCATTTCCATTGACCAGAAATCCACGAACCGCAATCCCCGTTCGACGGTGGGGACGGTTACGGAGATCTACGACTATTTCCGTCTGCTCTACGCCAGAATCGGAATTCCTCACTGTCCGAAATGTGGGAGAGTGATCAGCAGACAGTCGGTGGACCAGATGGTGGATCATATTATGGCGCTGCCGGAACGGACGCGAATCCAGCTTCTCGCGCCGGTGGTGCGGGGCCGGAAGGGACGCCATGAAAAGGTTCTGGAGAAGGCAAAGAAGAGCGGTTACGTCCGGGTGATCATCGACGGAAATCTGTACGAGCTTTCCGAGGTAATCACACTGGATAAGAATATCAAGCATAACATCGAGATTGTCGTGGATCGTCTGGTGGTGAAACCGGGAATTGAAAAGCGCCTTACGGATTCCATCGAGAATGTGCTGAGCCTTGCGGACGGCCTTCTGTTTGTGGACACGATGGACGGGAATATCCTGAGCTTCAGCCAGAGCTTTTCCTGTCCGGACTGCCAGATCAGCATGGAGGAGATCGAGCCCCGCAGCTTTTCCTTCAACAATCCGTTCGGAGCCTGCCCCAGCTGTTACGGCCTGGGATATAAGATGGAGTTTGACGAGCGCCTGATGATTCCGGATCCTTCTCTGAGTATCAACGAGGGCGCAATTGTCGTTCTCGGATGGCAGTCCTGCACGGATAAGGGAAGCTATACCAGGGCGATTCTGGATGCACTGGCAAAGGAGTATGACTTCTCTCTCGACACACCGTTTCAGGATTATCCGAAAAAGATTCACGATATCCTTATTTACGGAACCAACGGAAAAAAGGTGAAGGTTCACTATACCGGGCAGCGGGGAACCGGCGTGTACGATGTGGCCTTTGACGGCCTGATCAAAAATGTGGAGCGCAGATATCGCGAGACGTCCTCAGACGCCACGAAGCAGGAATACGAGACATTTATGCGTGTGACGCCCTGCCAGGCCTGCCACGGGCAGCGCCTGAAGCCCACTTCCCTGGCGGTGACTGTCGGAGACAAAAACATTGCGGAGGTTACCGATCTTTCCATCGAAAAGCTCACGCTGTTTCTGAAAGAGCTGACATTGACAGAGCAGCAGATGCTGATCGGAAAGCAGGTGCTTAAGGAGATCCAGGCCCGCGTGGGATTCCTGATGGATGTGGGGCTGGACTATCTGACCCTCTCCCGTGCGACGGGAACCCTTTCCGGCGGGGAGGCGCAGCGTATCCGTCTGGCGACGCAGATCGGATCCGGCCTTGTGGGTGTCGCCTATATTCTCGACGAGCCAAGCATTGGCCTGCATCAGAGGGATAACGACAAACTGCTGAATACGCTGAAACATCTGAGAGACCTTGGAAACACGCTGATTGTTGTGGAGCATGATGAGGATACCATGCGGGCAGCGGACTGCGTCGTGGATATCGGACCGGGAGCCGGCGAACACGGCGGCGAGCTGGTGGCCATCGGGACAGCTGAGGAGCTTATGAAAAACGAACGGTCCATCACCGGCGCCTACCTCAGCGGCCGTCTGAAAATTCCGGTGCCGAAGGTGAGGAAAAAGCCCACCGGATGGCTGAAAATTCTGGGAGCAAGAGAGAATAACCTGAAGAAGATCAACGTGGCGTTTCCGCTGGGTGTGATGACCTGTGTGACGGGCGTTTCCGGTTCCGGAAAAAGCTCTCTGGTCAATGAAATCCTTTACAAGCGTCTGGCAAGAGACCTGAACCGGGCGAGGACGATTCCGGGAGCGCACAGAGGTATTGAGGGAGAAGAACTTCTGGACAAAGTCATTGATATTGACCAGTCTCCGATCGGCAGAACCCCCCGTTCCAACCCTGCGACTTACACCGGCGTGTTCGACCAGATCCGCGATCTGTTTGCCGCTACCCAGGACGCGAAGGCCAGAGGCTATAAAAAGGGAAGATTCAGTTTCAATATCAAAGGGGGACGCTGTGAAGCGTGCGGCGGAGACGGAATCATCAAGATCGAGATGCATTTCCTTCCGGACGTGTATGTGCCCTGTGAGGTTTGCCACGGCAAGCGGTACAACCGGGAAACCCTGGAGGTAAAATATAAAGGAAAAAGCATCTATGACGTGCTGAATATGACGGTGGAGGAAGCGGTGGAGTTTTTCCGCCCGGTTCCGTCGATCTGCAGGAAGCTGGAAGCGCTGAATGACGTAGGCCTTTCTTATATCCGTCTCGGGCAGCCGTCCACAACTCTGTCCGGAGGAGAGGCACAGCGCATCAAGCTTGCCGCGGAACTCGGAAAGCGGAGCACCGGAAAGACCATCTATATTCTGGACGAGCCGACGACGGGTCTGCATTTTGCTGACGTTCACAAGCTGGTGGAGATTCTGCAGAGACTTGCGGAAGGCGGAAATACGGTGATTGTGATCGAGCATAACCTGGATGTGATCAAGACCGCAGACTACATTATCGACATAGGACCGGAGGGCGGAGACCGCGGAGGAACCGTGATCGCGAAGGGAACTCCCGAGGAAGTTGCGAAAAATCCGGCCTCCTACACGGGGAAATATGTCGCAAAATATCTGTAAAAAACGCTTTCCATTTATCTGGCAATTCGTTATAATTAGAAAATGGAAAAGGAAGAAACGGTTACGTTACAGTTCAGCCAGGTCTGTGCATTTACTGCGCAGACCGTATGAAACCGCAGAGCCTGCAGGCATCCGGTATAAGTATCCGGCAGGTCTGCGCGCCTGCTGCGCTGGCCGTAAGAGAATGATGCAGCAAGGCAGAAATCCTGTCGGCAAGGCTGATTTTCAATGGATTTCTGCCTCGTAACTGTGAAGACGCTGAACAGTTACGAAAAGGCTATGAATTGCAGGAAGAGAAAGGGGAATTATATGGCTGCAGGGACAGATATAGGAATTGACCTTGGAACCTCCAGCATACTGGTGTATTCCAAAGGGAAAGGAATCGTGCTCAAAGAGCCGTCCGTAGTCGCATATGATAAAGATGCCGATAAAGTCAAGGCAATCGGAGAGGAAGCACGACAGATGATCGGGCGCACGCCGGGAAATATTATGGCGATCCGCCCCCTGCGCCAGGGAGTAATCACAGATTTTCTGATTACAGAGAGAATGCTGAAATATTTCATACAGAAGGCGATGGGGAGGAAAGCCTTTCGCAAGCCGAGGATCAGTATCTGCGTGCCGTCCGGCGTGACGGAAGTGGAACGCAAGGCGGTGGAGGAAGCGACCTATCAGGCCGGCGCCAGGGATGTGATCATCGTGCCGGAGCCTGTGGCCGCGGCCATCGGAGCAGGAATTGACATTACAAAGCCCTGTGGGAATATGCTGGTGGATATCGGCGGCGGAACGACGGATATCGCGGTGATTTCGCTGGCGGGAACGGTCGTATCCAATTCGGTCAAGCTGGCGGGAGACGATTTCGACGAGGCGATTATCCGGTATGTCCGTAAAACGCATAATGTGTTTATCGGAGAACAGACGGCGGAGGCAATCAAAATCCAGATCGGTTCCGCCTATCCGCGCATCGAAGAGAAGAGTATGGAGGTCAAGGGAAGAAATATCATCACCGGACTTCCGAAGACCGTCACGCTGACCTCCGAGGAGATCCGGGAGGCCCTGAAACCGGCAACCGGGGAAATTGCCGACGCGGTCTGTGCGGTTCTGGAAAAAACGCCGCCGGAACTTGCGTCTGATGTGGCCGACCGGGGGATTGTGCTGAGCGGAGGCGGATGTCTGCTGGACGGAATCGAGGAATTGATTCAGGAGCGGACAGGCATTCAGACCATGACGGCGGAGAATCCGTCCTGTGTGGTAGCTCTGGGAACCGGACAGTATCGGGAAGTTATGACAAAATTTGAAAGCCAGTTTTGATATGGAAAAAAGAACAGTAGAGGGATATGTGGATCATATCATATTCCGCAATGAGGAAAACGGTTATACCGTTTTGAATTTGAAAATGAAAGGTGCGGAGCTGACCTGCATCGGTACTCTTCCCGCTATCGGGGAGGGGGAACTGATCGAGGCGGTCGGAACGGAGACGGAGCATTCTGTTTACGGCCGTCAGTTCCGCATCGAATCTTATGAGACGAAGGTACCGGAGGATTCTGCCGCCCTGGAGCGATATCTCGGATCGGGAGCGATCAAGGGGGTCGGAGCGGCGCTGGCCGCCAGAATTGTCCGGCACTTTCAGACAGACACACTGCGAATCATTCAGGAAGAGCCGGAACGCCTTGCAGAGGTAAAGGGAATCAGCGAGCGGAAGGCCAGGGAGATTGCCGCCCAGGTGGCGGAGAAGGCCGAGATGCAGAACGCGATGATCTTCCTGTCTCAGTATGGAATTTCTCTTGCCCTGGGGGCAAAAATCTATCATCAGTACGGGGACGGCCTGTACCGTATCTTGAAAGAAAATCCCTATAAATTAGCAGAAGACATTCAGGGTGTCGGATTTAAGATGGCGGATGAGATCGCCGCAAAAATCGGAATTGTCGCCGACAGTGAGTACCGGATCCGCAGCGCTCTGCTTTACATATTGAGTCAGGCCTCGGCGCAGGGGCATATGTATCTGCCGGAAGAAATTCTGACGGCGAAGGCGCAGGAACTTCTGGGGATCCGTGTGGAGGATATGTCAAAATTTCTGATGGATCTGGCAATCGACAGAAAGATTGTGATGAAAGAGCGGGAACTTCCGGACGGAGGAACACAGACTCTGGTTTATGCGGGACAGTACTATTTTCTTGAGCTGAACTGCGCCCGTATGCTGCATGAGCTGAATATCGTCTGCGAGGATGACCGGGAATCTGTCCGCAGAAAACTGGGGCAGATCGAAAAAAGCACCGGGACCGAACTGGACGAGGTGCAGCGGGAAGCGGTGGTTCAGGCGGCCAGCAGCGGTCTGATGATCCTGACCGGAGGTCCGGGAACGGGAAAAACAACGACGATCAACGCGATGATCCATTACTTTGCCGACGAGGGAATGGATATTTTCCTTGCCGCGCCCACAGGCCGGGCTGCAAAGCGGATGACGGAGGCCACCGGTTACCAGGCCTGTACGATTCACCGTCTGCTGGAGGTCAGCGGCGGTATGGACGACGATTCTTCCCGTGTTCACTTTGAGCGGAACGCGTCGAATCCGCTGGAGGCGGACGTGGTGATCATCGATGAGGTGTCCATGGTGGATATTCATCTTATGCATGCGCTTCTGTGCGCGCTGGTGCCCGGAACCCGGCTGGTTCTTGTGGGCGACCAGAATCAGCTGCCGAGCGTCGGGCCGGGCAGCGTGCTCCGGGATCTGATCCGCTCGGAATGTTTTCCGATGGTGCGGCTGACCAGGATTTTCCGCCAGGCGTCCCAGAGCGATATTGTGGTGAATGCGCATAAAATCAACAACGGACAGAAAGTGACGCTGGACAACAAGAGCCGTGATTTCTTCTTCCTCAAAAGGTATGACGTGAATGTGATCCTGAAGGTGATTGTGCTTCTGATTTCTCAGAAGCTTCCCGGGTATGTGGAGGCAAAGCCCCAGGAGATCCAGGTGCTGACGCCAATGCGCAAGGGAGCGCTGGGAGTGGAGAATCTGAATGGAATTCTCCAGAAATATCTGAATCCTCCGTCGCCGGAAAAGCAGGAGAAGGAAAATGCAAACGGCGTATTCCGGGAAGGTGACAAGGTCATGCAGATCAAAAATAATTATCAGCTGGAATGGGAAATCCGTGGAATCAACGGCGTGGTTGCTGAGCGTGGCATGGGAGTATTCAACGGAGATCTGGGAATCATCCGGAAGATCAATCCGTTTGCTGAGACTGTGACAGTGGAATACGAGGAGGGAAGGTTTGCGGATTATACGTTCAAGCAGACCGAGGAACTGGAGCTTGCCTACGCGACAACGATTCACAAAGCGCAGGGAAGCGAGTACCCGGCCGTGATTATTCCTCTCCTCGGCGGTCCCAGGATGCTGATGACCAGAAACCTTCTCTACACTGCCGTGACCAGAGCGCGGCGGTGCGTGACGATCGTCGGCAGCGACGTGACCTTTCAGGCGATGATCGACAATCATATCGAGGAAAACCGCTATACGACGCTTGCCGAGCGGATTGTTGAGTGCAGCCGGGAAGAGTGGACGTAAAAAGAATAATTATTATAAGATACCTGACAGGTTCTCTGAAGAGTGGGAGTTACCGTTCAGCCAGCTGAACGGGTATGAGAGACGGATGAGAGGTGTCAGATGAACAGAAAAAAAGAAGATACAGCAGCGAAGAAAAAAATCCGGGCGGCCGGGCAGATTCTGGACTGGATTTATCCCAGAAGATGTCCGGTCTGCGACGATATTCTCGGAAAAAAGGAACAGTATATCTGCCGGAACTGTGCCGGAAAGCTGAAGCCGGCGGAAGAACCCAGGTGCAGAAAGTGCAGCAGGCCGATCCGCTCCTGGACGGAGGAGTACTGCGCGGAATGTGGAAAGGGCCGTCATGTCTATGAGAAAGGATATGCCGTGTACCCGTATCACGGTCCGATCCGGGAATCCCTGATGCGCTTTAAATATTCCGGAAGACAGGAGTATGCGGGATTTTATGCCAGGGCGATCGCAGTGTACGGCCGGGATGAGATCTTCAGAATGAGGCCGGAACTGCTGGTGCCGGTTCCGATTCATCGAAAAAAGCTGCAGAAGCGAGGCTACAACCAGGCGGAGGTTCTGGCACGGCGGCTGGCGGAAGAGATCGGTCTTCCTGTGGAGCACCGCCTGGTTCTGCGAAAGAAGAATACGCTGCCCCAGAAGGAGCTGAGCCCGGAGGAGCGGAGAAAAAATCTGAGAGAAGCCTTTGCGCTTCGCTCTCCGGAGCGGCGGCTGCCTGTCCGGAGGGTGCTCCTGGTCGACGATATCTATACCACAGGCAGTACCGTGGACGCGCTGGCCGGCCTTCTGAAACAGGCCGGCGCGGAGGAAGTTTACTTTGTGACTGTGGCGGCGGGAGGAAGCCCGGGTCTGTGAGGAAAAGGGTAACAGTTCAGCCAGCTGAACTGTAACGGAAAAGGCACAGGCCCGGCGGAACGTGAATTCTTTCAGGAACTCCTTTCCAACTCCGGGATAATATGTTAGAATAATTAAGGTGTAATCAAGAATTGAAGAGGAAAAGCCTATGCTGAATAAGGAAAGAATCCGTCAGATGACGTCTCTTGCCCGTTATGAGCAGGAGGAAGGAAAAAAGCAAATCAAAATCAGCCGGTATTACAAAAATGATTATATCGGCCTGATGCTGCTGAAAAATTTTTTCCTCACGACCATCGGGTATTTTCTGCTGATCGGCCTTTGGGCGATGTGGAAAATTGACTGGCTGATGGACGGAATGGACGCTGTGAATCCGCTGCTGCTCCTGTTCCTGCTGGCGGCTGTCTATGTGGGAATGCTTGTGGTCTATTCGTTGCTGACCATTTACTTTTCGAATAAGAAATATAAGAAGGCCGTAAAGGACACGAAAAAATATACGCAGGGACTCGGAATCCTGCTGAGGGAATATGAGAGAGAAGAAAAGCGGAGCGGCAGCCGGACGAAAGGAAACAGGAGGAATCCCGAATGACGATTTTTTTGGAACTGAAGGAAAAGCTGAAAGAAATTTATGCCGAGTACGGCACTTATATTCTTCCGGCAGCCAAATTTCTTCTGGCGCTGGCAGTTTTTCAGAGCATTAATCATACACTGAATTATGTGCCTGCCCTGGGAAATATTTTCATTGTACTGATTCTCTCACTGATCTGTGCAATCATTCCGCTGAACGGAATGGTATTTTTTGCTATGGCGCTGATTCTGCTCCAGTGTACGGGCGTACATCTTCTGGCGGCGGCGTTCGGAGCGGTGCTGTTTCTGGCGCTGTGGGTGCTGTATCTGCGGTTTGCTTCCGGAGAAGCGCTGGCGCTTGTTCTGACGCCTCTTGCGTTTGCCCTGCACATACCGGCGGCGGTGCCGATCGCTTTCGGTCTGGTTGGAGGTCCGGTGTCGGCGCTTTCCGTGGCCTGCGGCCTGGTCGTATACTATTTCATTCGCCTGATCGGAGAACGGATCGTTGTTCTGGCGGCAGGCGAAGACATTAACATGCTGGATTTTGTCAGAGCGCTGGCGGAGGGAGTGTTTCAGAATGAGGCTCTGCTGGTAGCGCTGATCTGCTGCACGGTAACTCTGCTGGTTGTAAATTTGATCCGCACGCTGGAAGTAGACTATGACTGGCAGATTTCTGTGATTGCCGGAGGGATTGCGTACATTGTGATTCAGCTGGCCGGCGCACTGTTTCTGGAAATGCGGATCTCTGTGCCGGTACTTTTGATTGGAACGGTGGTAAGCTGTCTGATCTGCTATGTACTTCAGCTGTTCGTGTTCGGAGGGGATTATTCCAGAAGCAAAATGTTCCGTTTTCAGGATGACGAGTACTATTATTATGTAAAGGCGATTCCGAAAATGGCCGTGTCAAATCCCAACCGCACAATCAAAAACATCAGCGAGGAAGCTGCGGAGGAAGAGACAGGGCGGAGCGAAGAGAAGGACGCCGCTGCGGAGTCGGGAAACGGTTCGGAAACGGGAACTGTTTCCGGACAGGTGGAAGAGACCGGGAAGGACGCCGCAGATTTCGGTTCTGCGGCTCATACGGAACAGTCCGGCGAACTGCCGGAGGTCCTTGCGGATGTGATCCGCAGATATGACGTCCGCCAGGAGGCGGAAGAGCAGACGACCGCAGAATCGGAGCAGGAAGAAAAAATCAAAGAGGAATATTTTCAGTCGGTGGATTTTGAAGAAAAGCTGACCGATACGCTGAAACATTTATAAATCGGAAGTTCGGATGACGGAATTTCCGGAAAACCGGAGAAAAGCATAGCGGTTGCTATGGTTTGAATTACAAAACGAAAAACAGGAAGAAGGGGAGTGACAGTGTGCATGCAGTTTGGAATTGGATCGTCCTGCGTTTATCAGAAATAACGCTTCCGAAGCCCATAGAATTCATAGATGTGATACAGATTCTGCTGATCGCATATTTTGTATATCATCTGATTCGCTGGGTGCAGAACACGAAGGCGTATACACTGTTAAAGGGCATCCTGGTCATCGTCGCATTTGCAGTGCTCGCAAGTATTTTTCAGATGCAGACATTTTTGTATCTGCTCGGAGCGCTGGGCGGAGTTGCGTTGACAGCGCTTGTTATTATTTTCCAGCCGGAACTGAGAAGGGTAGTGGAACAGCTGGGAGAAAAGACGCCTTTGTCGACAATTTCACTTCCGGGTTCTTCTGAGAAGCAGGAAAGATTCAGCGATAAGACAGTCAACGAAATTGTCCGTGCCTGCTATGAGATGGGCGCAGTCAAAACAGGGGCGCTGATTGTTATTGAGCGGAATATAACGCTGGAAGAATATGAAAAGACGGGGATTGAGGTGGATGGCATTGTGACCAGCCAGCTGCTCATCAACATTTTTGAACATAACACGCAGCTTCATGACGGCGCCGTGATCATCCGAGGCGATCGGATCGTTTCGGCCACCTGTTATCTTCCTCTGTCGGACAATATGTCCCTGAGCAAAGATCTGGGAACCCGCCACCGGGCGGGAGTCGGCGTCAGCGAGGCCACAGATTCCTTTACCATCATTGTGTCGGAGGAGACCGGTAACGTGTCCTATGCCGTCGGCGGGGAACTGAAGAAAGCGGTAACGCCCAATGAACTGAGGGAGGAGCTTCATATGATCCAGAATCTGCCTCATAAGCAGGAGGGAGACGAAGGAAAAGGAAAACTCAGGGGAAGAAAAAAGAAAAAGGAAGGGGCGGGTGAATCATGAAGGAAAAAATACTGAACAACCTGCCGCTGAAAATTATATCCGTTATCATAGCCATTGTGATCTGGTATGTGGTGACATCGGTCAGCGATCCGATCGTGACCAGAACGTTCCCGGACATACCGGTGCAGATCACCAACGAGTCCTATATTGCGGAAGGAAAGAAAACCTATCAGATTTCCGAGCAGTATCAGTCAATAGCAGTATCGATTCGTGGAAACCGTTCGGTGGTCAATGGCATTACAGAGGACGATATCACTGTGACTGCGGACCTCACGCAGATTGTGACGATGGATACCGATCCCGTATACGTTCCTGTGACTGCCGTATGCAGCGGAATTTCTTCCGGAAACTATACGATTCATACGCAGACGGCGACGATTCCCATAGAGATCGAAGATGTGGACAGCGCAAAATTTCCGATCAGTGTCGACGTGGGAGACACTCAGCCGGCCAAGGAATATGAGATCGGCGAGAGGACTGCGGATCCGGCCACAATTACAGTTTCCGGTCCGGAATCCCTGATCCAGAAAATCAGCAGCGTCGTGGCGAAAGTAGACGTCAGCGGAATGTCGGAATCCGGGACCGTGAAGGGAACGCTTGTGGTGATCGACAAAAACCTGGACGAGATGACAGAAACACAGATGAATTTCCTTACCTTCGAGACAGGAAGCCGTGAGGTGGACGTCCAGATCAAGCTCTGGAGAAAACAGACCGGCGTAAAGCTGGAAGCAGGCTATACAGGAACTCCGGCTCATGGCTATCAGGTGACAGAAGTGACGACGACGCCGGAAGAAATTACGGTGGCAGGTTCTGAGAAAGCCCTTGCGGATCTGGCGGCCAATGGAAATAAGATTACGATTCCTGATGATATGATAAATATTGACGGACAGAGTCAGGATACAGATATCACAGTGGATATCAACGATCTGCTGACGGACGAGCCTGAGATGAGAATTACCAGTTCTGCGGAAACCGTCACGGTTCATGTTTCCATTCTTCCCAACGGAAGCCAGGAGTTCCAGCTGGATGTGGATAACATTACAGTGACAAATCTGGGAACAAACCTGAGCGTCTCTTACGATCAGACGCAGATACCTGTCCGGATCATGGCCTCTGACGTTAATCTGAAATCCTTTGATCCCTCGCAGATCAAGGCGAGCATCGACCTCAGCGGAAAAGGCGCAGGGGATTACGAGGTTCCGCTTCAGATACAGCTGCCGGATAATTATGAACTGGTCAACGGAGATGACGATAAGACTGGCGAGGTAACTGTGACAGTGCATCTGCGCGAAAGAACAGACACTTCTGCAACAACCTCTGCAAATGCAAATTAGGAGGAAACGGAAATGGTAAGTAAAAAAGTCACTGTGAACAACCCAACAGGACTGCATCTTCGCCCTGCAGGAAATCTCTGCAAGGAAGCGATGAAATATAAATCAATGATAAAGTTTCAGTTCCGTGAAACCACAGCAAATGCCAAGAGTGTGCTGAGCGTGCTGGGGGCATGTGTGAAGAGCGGGGATGAGATTACACTGATCTGTGAAGGCGAGGATGAGCAGGAGGCTCTGGACGCGCTGGTTGCGGCAGTGGAGAGCGGTCTGGGAGAACAGCAGAGCTGATGAAAAGGCAACTGTTCGTTATAGTTCAGCCGGCAGCCGGCTGAGCGATAGAAAACGTACGCGAAGAAATGAAGAACAGAATCTGAAGCCGAATACAGATACAATGGCGGGCGAAAGGAGATCCGGGAAAACGGATGCCTTTGGCCCGTTTTTTAATATAACAGGAAACAGCGTTCCCTGTTATAGAAAAAGCTCCGTGAGATAATGGGAATCTTTGACCTCAGAAACTGGCGTTGTCTGAAAGCCTGTTCCAGGGGGCTTCTCTTATCATAGGAAGCTGTCAGTGGTAAAAAAATCTGTCCGAAAGAGTGTCCAAAATAACGAAAATACGAAAAAACAGCTGAAAAACCAGGAAAAAGCATGGAATTCAGAGACAGAAAAAGGACTTAACGAAATTGACATAGAAATGTTAAATGCGCATAACATAATATATTGCGGTTTGTTTTTGGATATGATAAAATATAGGTCGAATATGGTGCGGGTTTTATTAGTTCAGCCAGGTCCGGACATTCACCGTACAGACCGTATGAAAGCATAGCGCCTGCGGGCATCCGACCCACCGGAAAGCGATTTTCCACGGACGGATGCCGTAACAGTTCAGCTGGCTGAATTGTTAATGAGTTTGAGAAATCGGGGGAATTTCTACAATGTATCAGCAAAAACAGAAGTTTCAGAATTTGCTTTTGATGATTATTGATGCAGCATGTATTGTAGCCAGTTATCTGTTTGTGAGTTTTATCAGGCTGAAATGCAGACCAAATCCAATGAGTCTTTCCATGAATGACGTAGTTGGAACGTTGTGGTTGGTCTTTTTGGCCTATTTTTGTGTTTTCATTTTTTTTAATATGAATCAATACCTGATGCAGAGAGACAAATATGAAGAATTTGTCTACGTCATCAAGGTCAATATTTTTATGGCAGCTGTTCTGGCTGTGATTTTTTTTCTTGCGCGGCAGATGGATTATCTGTCGAGAGGGGTATGGATGTTTACCGTCATAGGCAACATTGTTCTGATGTATGTCGGCCATCTGGGAATCAGGCAGATTCTGAAAAGACAGTATGCTCTCGGTGATAAGCAGCATATGTATCTGCTCACAACCAGTGACCGGGTGGAAAAAGTACTGGAACAGTTGAAAAGCTCAGAGGAAATCTGCCCTTACGCGGTACGGATTGCAATTCTTGATAAAGATCGAAGAGGTGAAGTCATCGGTGGTTTTCCGGTAGTAGCGTCAACGGAGAATTTATTTGACGATGCAAGAAGAGAAATTGTCGATGTCGCCTATATTAACATTTCATATTCAACAGGCGAATCCCTGGAAGGTTTTATTAAAGAGTTTGAAAAAATGGGAATAACGGTACAACTGAATATCAATGTGCTGGAGGGCCAGGAAGGGTTCGGAAAGCGGATTGATATGATTGGCGATTATCCGGTGGTGAGCTTTGCGCCGCGGTTTTTTGACTATAATAAACTGGTGATGAAACGGATGATTGATATTGTCGGCGCGCTGGTCGGGCTTGTGATTACTGCAGTTGTTACCGTTTTTCTGGCGCCGGTTCTGAAGCTGGAATCTCCGGGACCGTTGTTTTTCAAACAGAAGAGAGTGGGCAAAAACGGAAGATATTTTTATATCTATAAATTTCGTTCAATGTATAAAGACGCAGAAGCAAGAAAAGCAGCACTGATGGAGAAAAATGAGATGAAGGGTCTGATGTTTAAAATGACAGATGATCCCAGGGTGACGAAAGTCGGAAAGTTTATCCGCGCGACGAGTATTGACGAGCTGCCGCAGTTCTGGAACATACTGAAAGGGGACATGAGCCTTGTGGGAACGAGGCCGCCGACCGTAGATGAGTTTCAGCAGTATGAGGCGCGCCATAAGCGGCGTCTCAGTATGAAACCAGGCCTGACAGGAATGTGGCAGGTCAGCGGACGGAGCAATATTGAAGACTTTGAAGAAGTGGTCCGCATGGATCTGGATTACATCGACAACTGGTCTCTGCAGCTGGATGCGCAGATTCTTTTAAAAACCATTGTGGTCATATTTAAAAAAGTAGGAGCCAAATAAAAGAGAAGATTCCCGAGAGCGGGAGGTATATCAGGAGGAGCAGATTGTGAACAGATATGATTATATACTGGTAGGAAGCGGATTGTATTCGGGTGTGATCAATTATCTTGCCCGGCGCGAAGGGAAGAAGTGCCTCGTCATCGAAAAGAGAGAGCATATCGGAGGCAACGTGTACTGTGAAGATATAGAAGGAATCCATGTACACAAATACGGCGCCCATATTTTCCACACGAGCAATAAGAAGGTATGGAATTTTGTGAATTCTCTGGTTGAATTTAACCGTTACACGAACTCGCCGATTGCCAATTATAAAGGCGAGATTTACAATATGCCGTTCAATATGAATACGTTCAATAAAATGTGGGGCGTTCGGACGCCGGCAGAAGCAAAGGCCAGGATCGACGAGCAGAGAGCCAGCGTGCAGGGGGAGCCGAGAAATCTGGAAGAACAGGCGATTAAACTGGTGGGAACCGATATTTACCGCAAACTGGTCAAAGGATATACAGAAAAACAGTGGGGAAGAGACTGTAAGGATCTCCCGAGCTTTATTATCAAAAGGCTGCCGGTGCGTTTCACCTACGACAATAATTATTTCAACGACGCCTATCAGGGGATCCCGATCGGTGGTTACAATGTCCTGATCGGGAAACTTTTTGAGGGCGCCGACATAGAGACGGGCGTGGATTTCCTGGAGCACAGGGAAAAATATATGGCGATGGGCGACAAAGTTGTGTATACGGGAGCCATTGATGCGTATTATGATTTCTGCCTTGGAAAGCTGGAATACCGCACGGTACGTTTTGAGACGGAAGTTCTTGATATGGAAAATTATCAGGGAGTTGCCGTTGTCAATTATACAGACAGGGAGACTCCCTATACCCGCATCATTGAGCATAAGCACTTCGAGTTTGGAACGCAGCCGAAGACAGTAATTTCCAGAGAGTATTCCACAGACTGGAAGGAAGGCATGGAGCCTTATTATCCGGTAAACGATGAGAAAAATCAGGCTTTGTATCAGGAATATGCGAAGAAAGCAGAGAGCGAGAACAAAGTGATTTTCGGCGGCCGTCTGGGAGAATATAAGTACTATGATATGGATAAAGTGATTGAATCGGCGATGAGAATGTGGGAGAAAATCCGATAAGATATTTGATGTGGTAGAACATAAAAGGATTATATACGTTGGAAGCATTGGATAAGATGAAAGAAATTAAAATTGCGGTAGCGGGAACAGGATATGTAGGCTTGTCAATGGCAGTTTTGCTGTCACAGAATCATAATGTGACTGCGGTAGATATTATTCCTGAAAAAGTAAGAATGATCAATGAGAAAAAATCTCCGATTCAGGACGAATATATAGAAAAGTTTTTAACGGAAAAAAACTTGAATCTGACAGCAACTACGGACATGGAAAAAGCGTATAAAGAAGCTGATTTTGTTATTGTTGCTGCTCCAACCAATTACGATACGAAAAAGAACTATTTTGATACATCTGCAGTTGAAAATGTAATAGAAACCGTTTTGGCAGTGAACGATCATGCAACGATAATTATCAAATCTACTGTACCGGTTGGTTATACAAAAAATGTAAAAGAAAAATATCAGTATGATCACATTCTGTTTTCCCCGGAGTTTCTAAGAGAATCGAAGGCGTTGTATGACAATTTATATCCGAGCAGAATTATTGTGGGATGCGATAAAGTTACCAGAAAAGAAGCGGAGATTTTTGCTTCTCTGCTTCAGGAAGGAGCTTTAAAAGAAGATATTCCTACGTTATTTATGAATTATACAGAAGCAGAAGCGGTGAAATTGTTTGCCAACACATATCTTGCTCTTAGGGTTTCTTATTTTAATGAGCTGGATACGTATGCGGAAATGAAAAACCTGGATACATGTGCGATTATTGAGGGAGTTTGTCTGGATCCACGTATAGGATCACATTATAATAATCCATCGTTTGGTTATGGAGGCTATTGTCTTCCGAAGGACACAAAGCAGCTTTTGGCCAATTATCAGGATGTTCCGGAGAACTTAATCGGCGCAATCGTGGAAAGCAACAGAACAAGGAAAGACTTTATCGCAGATCAGGTTCTGAAAAAAGCAGGATATTATGATTATGATACATGTAATCAGTACAGTCGTGAACAGGAAAAGATGGTTACGATCGGCGTGTATCGTTTAACAATGAAAAGTAATTCAGATAATTTCAGGCAGAGCTCCATACAGGGAGTTATGAAGCGGATTAAAGCAAAAGGGTGTCAGGTTGTTATTTATGAGCCGACGCTTCCGGATGGGGAAACGTTTTTCGGCAGCAGGGTTATCAATGATTTGGATGCGTTCAAGAAATGCAGTGATGCGATTATTGCAAACAGGTATAATGTTGAGTTGAATGACGTCAGGGAAAAAGTTTATACGAGAGATATTTTTTACAGAGATTAACGCGATCGTCCAAAGAATAAGCTATTGAAATACAAAGAGAAAAAATATGATAATTACGAAAACTCCATTCAGAATGTCTTTTTTTGGTGGTGGAACAGACATGGAAGAATATGATATCCAAATAGTCGAAGATATTCAGGAAGCTCTAAAGAGGATGCCTGATGGAACCCGCAAAGAAATGATAGAAACGGGTCAATAACAGGTAGGGGATTATGGTAATTGAAATTCCTCAGGAACGCAATCAATCTTCCAGCCTCAGGTAGTAAAAAATGGCAGAAAGATATCTCTGATATTAACCAGAAGATTATTTCCAGGTGTGCCAAAGAAACGTCTATCTGGCAGATTTCTGAAAACATTGTGGATATTTATGGTTTTGAAACTTATAAAATATTCTGCATCATTTATTCTGTCTATGGGTATCACAACACTGTTTCAGACAGTTGATAAAATTTCTCTGAATTATTGCAGAGTTGATGCAGTAGCTGGTATTTATTTATCTATAATAATGTTTGGAAGTATTTTTGCGATTGTTCATGCTCAGACTTTATTTCGCACCTTATGGATGTCTACATCGTTTGAGTATTACAGCAAATATCCAGAAGACAGGGCATTCCATTAACGGGCGAATCAGCTGATTACGGTTATAATGTTTTTTGGAATTTTCCTGATTTTGATCAAAG
>ERZ1643250.1555-NODE-1555-length-19113-cov-6.066219_pt1 | contig 19113 bp, 15 predicted proteins | sample MGYA00579262_ERZ1643250 | MGnify/ENA primary metagenome ERZ1643250 (study PRJEB29033, sample SAMEA4952265) | chicken gut metagenome | biome: Broiler Chicken; feature: Gastrointestinal Tract; material: Caecum | place: Ireland | collected 2018 | study: Broiler... | reverse complement strand
GAAATATTGAATTTTCAAGGTTCAACACACCTTATTGGTGTGGGAAGTCTTAGTTTATAATATAAACAATTTTTTTCACATACACTTCAAAATTCCCCCAAACCAACGGAAAATTCCGAAGCATATCTAATCTATCTAATTTCGATGTAGCTATCGTGTCCAACGCAACTGTGAATTGTTCACTCAGCCCACTTACTGCTTGGATTGGTACATCAAAATCAAGCAGTTTTTCAAATATATAATAAATATCATCAAAATTTTTGAATTTAACACGATCTGATGTTTCTTGTCGAAACAAATCTCTTACTTTAACATCCATGGGTAATCCCTCATATTCTAAAACAATTATCACAGGAATACTTATTGCCATCCCATCTTTTTTCCAATCTCATCAGCCATCAAAAATCCCAGTACTGCACCTAGATAATTAATGTTTTTTGAAACTATTCCCATGACACAAATTACTATTGCTGCACTTCTTCCAACCCAAATTGCTCCATGTCCCCGGTTTCCATTTTTCCTGAATCTGTGCAATAAATACTGAAACAATAAAGTAATCAGAAAAAAGCCAATGGCAAATAATATTAGTTCGAACATAAAAATCCCTCAATAAATCTTTATCCAACAGCTACCTATCTTGTCATTTGCTATACGTTTTACCCTTTTGTCTGTAATCCCCTTTTCAGAGAAAAAAACACATATCTGATCATAAATCTTCTCTGCTACATCAGACGCAACATTTTTCCCTTCCACCCGGAAATAAAACTCTGCATCTCCATCCTGAAGAGCTTTCTCTACATATGCAATCGCCTGGCTTTTCATCCAAAATGTTCTTTTGTTTACTTTAAAGTAATTATGCTGCATAGACGAACACGTCGGCAATTGTGTATCAGCTTTATGTTCTTTGATTATCAGCTGATCAGACAAATTAAAGTAATCATACGGAATCCTTTTGAAAGATGACCCAATAGCACCTATATCCCATGTTACATCAAAATGATACGGCTGTCCGTCTATATTTACCATATTCCAAGCATGAGGAACTCTTTTTCCGTTTTTGACTGATTCGCCTGTTACAACAATACACTTTACATCGACTGCATTTAGTAATACTTTCACTGCCTTTGCAATTCCTTCGCATTGTGCCCGGTGGTGTGCAAATACTCCAAAAATATTATGAGAAGCAATCATTCTCATCGGTTTACTTCTATCAGCACCTTCGTCATCATACGAAATATTCTGGCAGATCCAATCATGAATTTTTATTTCTTTTTCATAGTCTGTACCTATGGTCAGATTTAACTTTCCTGCCAGACAGTTTACTTCTTTTTCTATTTTTCGATTATACTCTTTTACCTTTTCTTTTGTAAAAAAGTATTGCGGACAAATAGCAAAGTGCCCAAACATATCACTGGCACAGCTACAGGCAGACTGATTCAGATAATAAATCAGCGGATTATCTTTCGTCATTGCATCAAAGATTCGTTCAAATGCTTCTTGTGGAAAATCACCCCTGACAGGAATAGGAATAATGTCCTGATGTGCCATTACCCCATCATAAAATGCTCGATAAACCGCCTGATCCTGTTTATTCAGTTGATGGTAATAATAGCGGTCCACGATCACCAGAACACCTTCTCTCTTTTACTCTGCATCAGCGAACATTCGGAATCCGCTTCGCTACTTCCTCATGAAGGCAAACAGCTTTACTGTTCGCCTTCAAAATATGCCATTACGACTGTAATGTCATCTCCACAGCCCAATTCACTTGTCTCTGTCAGCCATTTCTTTAAATTAGCCTGGACCGTCTCAGCTCCATGCTCCCGTATCATTCCAAAATAGTCACTGCATGTTTTCTGAAATTCCACATCCGTTGTGTAGCTATTTGCAAAACCATCTGTCGATAACATATACATACAGGATTTTTCATCTTCACCATCTCTTCGCCGGATGGAAGCTACTGCTTTTCGCCAGGCATCCGGTTTGGACAGAGAATGTGTCTCTGTACCAAGAAACTTTTCCGGCTCCACTAAAGCAAACACACCATCTTCCGTAACTAGATTAATGTCACCATCTCCAATCTGGAAAGAAAAAACAAAGGTATTTGTAATCAACATTCCCAGCAAAGTGGTGCCATAAAGAGAATATACTGCTGACCATTTGATATTCCCATCGTCGTCTAGCATCCCATCTTCTTTGTTTTTATAATAGGACTGCTTTACTCTTGCCTGCCATTCTTCGCAGATATCCTGTGCAAAACGCATATCCCCTTCCCGATTCAGGAAAGTAATCAGGTTCGACAGACTATTTTCATCCAAACCGTAACTTTGCAAGTAATTTTTCATCACTTCACAGAATGTGTTTACGGCAATGGTAGATCCTCTGTCACTTCTGGGACATTTTTCACTTCCGTGTCCGTCTGCAACTGCGATAATTACAATATCATCGGATATCTCTACAATTTTTTTGCTGTCCTGGCATGGCAATCCGTTTCTCTGGTGGGTAGCACCTTTGACAATACCGTCACATAAATAGCGCTTCATCCAATTTCCTCCTTACCCTTACCAAACAGCTCCCTCATCAAAATCATCCGGATTCGGGATATTACTCATATCAAGTACTAACGGTGCCCCATTATTTGCCGGTGTAAATGGATCATCGGCAGGTACAGAAGCAGCCACAGACGGTGTGGATGCTGCAGGTGCAGATACCGGAATGGAATTCATTGGTTTACTGGAAGGAGCAGACACCATGGATGCTGTGGTTGATGCCCATTTGATCATCTTTGCAAGTGCAGTCGCATTATTTGCCTGCAGAACCAGCTCTTTATTTCCGGTAAACTCAATCAGGACATCATCGTCCGCATCCTGTCCGATGGAAATAGCAATCTTCACTGCTTTCCGAAACCAAGGCATACCTTTTAATTTATCCAGGCTTTTCTTATAATCATCCGTTGGCTGACCATCCGAAAGAAGCACAATTACCGGCGGCAATGCTCTTGCCGGCATTGGCGGAATTGACAGCTGTGCAGCAAGCAGGTCAAATGCCTTTCCAAGCTCTGTCAGCCCATTTGCTTCCATGTCCTCCCAGCTATAATTCTCTACTGGCACTGGACTGGTGGTAATCCAGCTTGCACCAGACGAAAACTGAAGTGCCCGGATCAGCAACTGTGCGTTCGGGTTATTATCTGCTGAATTTCTCATTTCCGGGATGCATTCCTGGATTGTATTATTCACAATTCCTATTTTTTCTCCATACATGGATCCTGAACAGTCCACTACCCAAAAGAAATGAATCGGTCTTGTTGCCAATTCTCCGCCTGGTCTCTGTAATTCCTGCATAGTTTCATCCTCCTTCAGTTTTCTTACATTTTTACTAAATCCTCAAGTGACTTTTTATCTACTCGCCATACATTTTCTAATTTGAATCTGCATAATTTTAATTCTCTATCAAGTACTTCGTCTCTATTTTGAGCATGTTTTATTCTAAGCAGTAACGAATACAAATCCACTTCATTAACCATCCCTACTGCTGTTGTTGCTCTATCTATTTCTTTCTGCATTCTATCTTCTGATACCATAATAATTACCTTTCTTTGGCATTATTTGAATTCACCCGTTGTCTGCGGGAAAATAATTTTTACACCTTTTGCAATGCCTGCCGTCCGTCCGGGCTCCACGGGGATCTGTGTCCCATCCGCCTTCTGATAGGTCCAGTTCACTTTGTCTTCGTTCCTGATTCCCCAAAGGGCTGGATTCTTCGGATTCTGTACCACACTGCCCACTACCGTATCCATATCAAAATCCTCGTACACATGATGGTGCAATAATTTTGTATCCTGATGCAGCAATACTCGGTTCTTTCCAATCATGAGCTTTTTCGGTACCGGAACCGCATTCTGACAATTCCAGCAGATGTGGGCTGCACCTTTGGCTTCCAGTTCTTCATCATAAAAAAGCTGTGCCCCACAGGAGCAACGAAGCATTCCGCTCATCATATTGGCAAATAGAGTCATCCACTCCGGTTCCGTGATACGCTTGCTTGGCTCATTTAAACCTACGGTAAAGGCTTTCGTAAACATCTGACGGAGTTTTTCCGGATACAACGGCCAATAAATATTGGCATTATCATGAATACCTTTCACCGGTCTGTTGGACTTATTATCCGGATCGAAAATAAACACCGGATCTGTTCCATACAGCTTCACTCTGGCAGCCATATCCATACATTTGATACTTGCTTCCAGCTTTCCTTCCAGGGGATGATTAACCATAAAAAGGTAAAACAGCAATACAGACAAAGAGTACCGATCTGTATCCTTCGATGGTCTTTTCTCTCCCCGAACAATTTCCGGAGCCATAAAACCAGGTGTGCCAAGTACTCCGCCCGGCTTGCTGTTATCGAAAGAAACATTGTCATTATCACAAATCAGCACATCACCATTATCCGGATTGAAAAACAGATTACCAAAGGAAATATCCTGATATTTTGCTCCCATAGCATGTAATTTCTGGTATCCTCTGGTCAGATTAAACGCCGTCCTGCAAAGTGTATAAAAAGATGGATTTACCCTCTTCTTCATCAGGTCCACAATGCTCTTATAATTCTTGGGCCTGAGAGGCATGATATATCCAAACAGTTCTCCCTGGGCCGGGATAATCATCTCCATTGGCCACAGAAAACACGGATCCGGGGAACCTTTTGCAACGATGGTTTCCAGGATTTTCTTCTGTCTGGCTGTGGCACTTCCTTTGAAATACCATTTCAGTGCATAATGGCTGCCACCACATTTCACATCATACACTTCCCCCTGACCGCCAGCTCCCAGAAGGCTTACAATTTCATATTTATTCCCACATTCTGATGTGAGGATGGTTCCATTTTTTAACTGTCCTTCCATTACGGTATCTGCCTCCTCTGATTTATCAACTGTAATGCCTGATACAATACATTTCCATCTGCAACTACCAAGCAATAACTTTTATTTCCAAACTGCATCTCACAGGCATTACTGTATGGTGTAATTGCTGTGAGATAACGATACGGCTTATCAAATCCCCATTCCTTTGCCTGAAATACGATCCTCTGATTGGTTATGTACAGGATTCCCCGGTGCTGCACCAGCTCTGTATGTTCAATGGTTTTTCCCTGACCGGAACTCCATCTTGTCCCTTTAAATAATCCAGGACTGCTGTGCCCATAATGGCGATACTGCTTCACCGTTTTTTCTTCCAGATTGACCGCTTTGTCAATAAAGTGAATCTTTTCACCACGTTTCAGGAACAACTGATCTGTATTCAGGATTGGAAGTCTTCCGGACATAATCTCGTTCTTTGCCGCTGCCGGAAGAATAGATGTAACTGTCGGAATCTGATTTTTATTTCCAAACAGGGCATCGAAAAATCCCATACACCTCACCTCTTTCCTCTTATCCTACCGCTTGTTTTATCTTGTATGGTCGCATCACAGGCGACATCTTATACAAGCTGATATTTAATCTTGTTTTTTCTTGCATATTCCTCTGCATAGGAACCAAAGGAACATTGAATAATAAACTGCTTATTCGTACCGGTAAATGCATCTTGCCCGATTTTACTTACACTATCCGGAATTATCAACAAATCAAGGGAGCTACAGCCGAAAAATGCCCTGTCTCCTATTCCGTTTAACTGATCACTTAAAACTACCTTTTTTAATGAACGGCAGCCTTCAAAAAAACCATTCGGTATCCGGTCCACATTCTCCGGAATAGAAATACTATCTAATTCCAGACACTCTGCTAACATACGATTCCCAATCCAATACACACTTTTCGGAATAGAAAGTGTTCTCAATCCACTCCCTTTAAACGCTGATTCGCCAATCCGCTCCAACTGCATCGGTAAAGAAATTGACTTTAAACTCAGACATTCTGTAAATGCTTCATCTCCGATTTCTTTCACAGATACCGGAAGAACCGCCTGATGAAGCTGATTACATTCTGCAAAAGCTCTTTTTCCAATATAAGCAATTCCCTCTGTCAAAATTGCCTCTTCCACCGCTTCTTTGCAAAAACTTTCATCCGCTATTTCTACTACCGGTGTATTTCCCGACTTATTCTGGAAAATAATGGTCTGTTTGTTGTCCCCACGAAAACCAGTTACAGCCAAACCGGTTCCCTGACTACTTCTGCAGTATGTAAACAGATCTCCATATTGCCTTCCGGAAGTTGTCTGTTCCTCTTTTATCGCCGGACCTGTTCCCTGTTTTTGTACAGAAATGTCGCATATTTTTCCTAATACTTTATTCCCATAGCAAGAACACCAAACCGAAACGATCCAATCCGCATTTACCCTGCTCAGTCCATAGTCATCCATTAGACGCTTCACATAACGAAACGCAAACGTATTGTTAATTCTCGACACACTCTGAATATCCTGGGCAATGCCCATGTTATATGCCATCAGGAGAAGATTTACATTTTTTGCCTGATCCGGGAACAGGTCTTTTACAAGAGCTGTAAATCGCTTTTTATCATCTAACGATGATTCGTACTGTCGCAGCATTGATTCAAAATCCTGTTCAAACAACAGGCTCACCACCTCTCACCTCTTATTCCACACCAAGGGCTTTAAATACTGCCTCCTGCGGAGTTGAATAAAAAATCAAGCTAAAAGCACCCACCAAATCAGATGGTACGGTTCCGATATCTCCTGCCGAAGTAATCGGAAGCAATACTTTCTTCGCACCACTATCCAGACACACCTGAAGCACATTTGCCAGTTCTTCTACTTTAATCAATGTTCCACTGATACTGATCTCACCAAGTATTGCCAGACTGCTAAGCGTAGGCTTTCCTAATGCTGCCGAGCATATCGCAATCAGAGTCGGAAGTGCCAGTTTGCTGGTGATTCCTAATCCATTTAGATCCTGGTAATTGATAATATAGTCTTTTGTCGTGGTACTGATTGCTCCGGAAATCGAATTCCCATTGGCTTTCAGATAATTGAAGGCTGTATTTGTTGCTTCCTTTGCATCACGATCTGTGCCGATACCGGTCCGTTCAAACTTACCATTTCCCGGAAGCACCTGTGTTTCCAACCGATAGACACCGATCATACCGGATTTTCCTCTGGATACCGTATAAATATTGCCCGGATTGCTCATTCCTTCCGGTATCAGCTTCCCACCACCAGATTCCGGTACAGATACATAATTCTCTTCAAAAGTCTCATTATCTATGTAAGAGAAATTCACATCATAAAATTCCATGCCGCCAATTTTTTTCAGCTGTTCTTTTACTCTGCGGCGAAGTTCCAGGGAAACCGTCAAAATTTCCTGAATATCTTCTTTCGTGTATTCTCCATCCGGATAAACCAGTTTCACAAATCCAGACACCATTTTCCGCACAGCAATCGTATCACGTTGGTTCAGATTATTTCCTAAACGGAAATATTTATCAAAAGCATCCCCATAAGATTCCTTTCGCATCTCACGCATATATTCCGAAAGGTAGTCCGTAATGAAGCCATAATCATCGGTAAAGAAATCCGGGCGGTACTTTGGGATTTCCCATCCTGGTACATAGCAATGCATACGGTCAAGAAATGCCGTATCATATGCCATAACTGCCGGGAATGGTTCAAATAGGTGAGAGGTTTTCTGCAACACATCCACACTCTGATTAATATTTCCGACAAATACCATGGATGCGGATGCTGCCTTTTCTTCACGTCCACGGGCAAAGGATCCTGATGCCATATAGTCTTTCATGATCTGTACACCATCTTTATCCTTAAAAGTAATACCTGCCACCTCATCAAAAGCAACAACATCCCACATGCCAACCAGACCAACTGTTTTACTTGCCATGTTATAAAACAGGTTTGCAACTGTTGTCTGACCTCCAGATACAAGGATACTATTTGGAGAAATTTCTTTGTAAATATGCGACTTACCAGTACTTCTCCGTCCCAGTTCACAAAGGTTAAAGTTATTCTCCACCAACGGAATCATTCGGGCAAGAAGCAGCCATTTGACACGCTCATCAAATTTATCAGGCTCCATACCTGTAGAACGAAGAAGAACATCAATCCATTCATCCTTAGTAAATGCCTTTCTTCCATTCTTTAAGTCATCCATATCAATATGCGGCATCTGGATTGGCGTCAACTTTCTAATACGAATCGGAGTTGAGTTTTTCTTATCTTCTTCGATGAATTCATAATCCAGCTGCAAGATACACCAAATACCGCCACAAAGGAGGCGGTCATATTTTGACGGATAATCCGGATGAATTGGAATATTCTTTATACCCAAATTAGAAAACTCCGCTTCATATCGATCCTCTTTAATATTCAGATGAACCGTAATTTTATCAATGACTGTATAGCTGCCACGTTCTCGAAGAATGGAAAGAACCTTTTGTGCTTCATCCGGACGGACAAAATTATCTGCCAAAATACGTTTTACATTATTCACACCCTCTTCGATGATTTCTTCATCATCCGAGCTGCAATACTGACCAAGAAGAAACTCCAACACGTACACAGGTACATTTGCGCCTTCTTTAATATGTTTTGTTAAGTCCTTCCGGACAATCTTTCCGTCAAAATACTGACGAAGCTTGTTCTTTATAATTGATCTGGTATCATCCATTTCCATAAATTCGTCCATCTCACTCTATCCTTCCTTCTTTTAAAACATATACCGTACTTCTATAGGCGCCCTGTCGTTCCAACACACCCAGATCAACCATCTCGCCAAGAATAATTCTTGCACGTCTCTGTTTCACTTTTAGTAATAGCTCTGCCTGATGAGATGTAATCTGTCCTTTTTCTTCTACAAATTGGAAAATATTTTTTTGCTGTGCCGACAAACCATTTATCGGCATTTTATCGGCATTTATCGGCATTTTATCGGCATTTTCAGTCTCATTACTTGGCCCATTCGTACCACTGATACTATTCGCAGCTTTCGTAGAACCAAAGTCATATGAATACTCATCATCCAATGGCACAATAATTCGGAATACATCACTTTCTATAAACTGCGGTTCCTGCCCTGAATAGTATTTACTGTACTTAAACAAATTGCGAACACCTGAACCGAGTTGATCTGCATATCCAATATTTCTAAAGAACGCTGCTATTATCGGATTTTTCGGATTTGGCTCCAGATTATCCACCGTAATGCATCCATCATTTGCCGCACGATTTGCATTTTCTACATACATACGTTCTTTTTCAATGACAAACTTTGCCGTATAATTGCTGGAAAATTCCCGGTGCATCAAAGTATTGCTAACCATTTCTCTTACGATCGTATTTCTCAAGCTCTTGTTTACAGTATCTTCCAAAAAGAACTTGTCCGGCAAATGCTTTCTTCCAAATTCAAGAAGCCTGTCGTAACTTTCAATCAAATTTGTTTTAATAATCTCACGATCATCATACCGATCCACATTCACCTTCCGGACGAGTGCATCTGTAACATAAGTCGGTGCCACATTCAGAATCACATCGTCCTTACCTAACAACATAATTGCGGCAAGATTATAACCCTCTTCTCCAGTTGCAATATCACGTCCATATAATCCTGCGCTTTTTAATAATTCCTGATCATCCATAGCCGTCCACGGATGCTGTCCGCCTGCATGATTCTGTGCCATTATCCTGATTTTCGGTAACAAATCCAATCGTAAATCTTCCATTTTCGCATATGGATATATCTTCTTTTCTGTAAAGATGTTCTGCTTGCGAATATACATCTGGGCAATCGCACCAGTAGCAGTCACCTTCACATCTGCATCATCTACACGGTCATATATTACTTTTTTATAACTATGCACTTCTGCACTCGGCGGAATATGCACATGAATAATTATACGTTCTTCATCGTATTTGATAATTTCAGGTGCAAGATATACCGTGGGGGAAAACAGCAACGGATTACTCACAACTTTAATAAAATTCTTCACCATATCAGGAGCTGCTTTTTCCTGCAAGCCTAAAACCGTGCCATCATCCAGAACACCCATGAAAATGTCTCCACCAAAACGATTCAAGAAAGAACACACCGTTTCATAGGTATCTGATTCAATTCCATTGCCGCAGCGTTTGAATTCAACTGCAACGGTTTCTCCGATAGTAAGGATGGATTGTAAAGCATTCAAATCCATTTTGGCACCTCCCGTAAAGCATATTATTGTTATAAACTACTCACAGCAGCACTTAACTTTTGCAAATAAAAGCTAGGAATAGAATAAAACTTAAGCGGGTCTAATTGAAAAACATAATCATTTTCAATATGGTTTGTCTCATTAATAAACTTATATGTAGCTGGTTCTTTTTTTCTTAACTCTTTAAATATAGTCTCATGTCTTTCAAATAACAGCCTAAACGCAATTACTTTTATATAATCATCTCCAATAGAAATCTGATTCTTTAAGTTTTCATCTGAGATTAAAGACAATATCTCTCCATAATCTAATCCATCCAAATTAGCTTTAATTTCAGCACATCCAATCGCAAAGCAATTTTGATCTAAAGGAGTAATACCATCATTCTCCGTTGCCTGTGGTCTTCCATGTATTAGATTGGATAGAACTTGATATGCTGGAGAATTCGAGCAATCTGTCACTGTTAATTCGATATATTTTCTATAATTCACAATCCGAACATGCATTTGATATGACGGTTCTTTAAATATGTTATGAGTCAGTTCAACAACATTTTTCAAATCTGCTGCTTCTATATCCTGCTCAATAATACGACCGTTTTCATTTTGAAGCCATTTTGCATTAACTTGTGTCGTAAGTCCCATTCTATTAAAGAAATCACCTTTAACATAATCAATTATCGGTTGCAAATCATGAGTTAGCATTAAAACTGTTTTATCCCTAAAACTTTTCTTTTTATTGTCGAACATTCTTCGAATTACCGCAAATTTTTTATTTGTATCAAATGAAGAAATAGGATCATCAAGAACAATTAAGTCTGCTTCCTCACTTATTGCTTCAAACATAAACATTACCAAAGAAAATGCATTCTTTTCTCCCCAGCTTAAATGATCTGATGGATTGGTTACACGTTCCACAATCGAATCAGATGGTTTTAAATATGCTGTCGCTTTTTTCTCGCCATCTGGCTTTAACTCAAATTCATATGGAAATCCCGCAAGAGCTAGAAACTCATTAATATCTTCTTTTTGATCTTCCACTATTTTATTAAGTTTCTTTTCATGTGCTTCAAACAAGTTTTTCAACTTTCTTGTATTCGCTCTTAATTCATCAACTTTAGCGTCAACAATATCAACTAATCCGAATATTGCAGGTGTACAATAATATTTATCAATTATTGCCTTCGAAATTTTTAGTTCTTCCAAGCATCTGTCAATTTGTTCCAACTGCTCATGGGTTACATTCATAGGGCGAAATTGAAATATATGTTCTATTTTATTGCTTAAGTATTGTGTTTCTGTACCTAACCTTGACAATGCAGCGTGTAATTCTGAAGCCTTACTGGAATCTCCAATAAAATTCTCAATTTCATTAATAGCATCTGTCGAAACAAAACCCGAATCACCTGCTTTTTTCAAATAATCCAGTACAGCTGTGGCTGTTGATAAAGCTGATTTTTTAAACACTTTTTCAATTAAGGTGTTTTGATTTTCTATTTCATTAGGTAATTTTTTAGTACAAAATGGACACTGATCATCAACTACCCTTTCAACACCTTCACGTCTCCAATTGGCCCAGGTAGCTACGTCTTTCATATCTCGTTTATCATAGAATGGTTTATAAGAGTCAAGTTCATGATACTTATCAAAACCGCTTCCGTTCCCTTTTATCAGTTCTCCCACTCCGCCCGTTTTTGCGACACTATTACCTTTTAATTTAAAAATAGAAAAATAAGTTTTAAATATGTCCTGTAGTTCTTCCAACCCATCAATATTGTGAATTGTTCCTTGTAATTTAATTAACAATTCTTCAATTTTCGCTTCAAGATTATCACACTCTCCTGTATTTAAGAATATCATATATGGGTTTTCAAAAAAATTCTCTTTCGCAAGGACTTTTTGACTTACATATCCATCATTAAATACTTTAATTTTTTGAAAAGACAAATTGGATACTTTTGGCAATTTATCCTGCTCTTCCACGTTTACTCCGTATGGAAGTAAAGTACTTGTTAGTCTTTGTTCGTCTTGCGCTTTCAATAGAATGGCCTTACCTATAGTAGTTTTCCCTGTGCCATTCATTCCATACTTTATGTTTAAGCAATTCGGTTCTATTGAGATATCTGCGTGACTAATACAATTACAATTTTCTATAACTAAATTAACCATTTCCCCTCCACATTACAATTTTAAAATCCAAAGCCAAAATCATCTGCAAACGCAATGTCCATTACGATTTCATGTCGTAGTACTTCCAAAGAATTGTTATCATCATATGCTACCAAATAATACTTCTGATTCTTACTGTATTTTTTATTCTTGAAAGAGAATCTCAACCGGAATACTCTCTTCACTGTATCCTTGTCCTTCTTATCTGCAACATATAAATGTTCGTTGGATATCTTTTCGTCATTATCGCCCACAAAATAGATACGATAAGTTGTTTCTTTGACTACATCATTTACCGCATCCGTCTGCACAAAATCCAAAGAGGTAATTAGGTTGGTAATCTTCGTAGTCAAACTCACTAAAGCAATCTGTGCAGTCGTAGTTTCTTTGTAACCACGTTCTGTTTTAACCTCAATCAGCGGAATGATCATTTCTTGTGGGGAAGATCCTCCATGTACAAAATTCATACCAGTACCTGGTGCTTTGAAAATATCTGCTCCTATCGGATAAGATACCTTTCGCTCATCTTTATTCTGCATCATAATACCAACTACTGTCGAATCAACGCCTTCCGTGGATATGGCTTCTGTAGAGAGCAAATATCGACGTCCCAAAACATACTCCCTAGTACCTTCTCTTATGGCTTCGCCAGAATTCACCTTGCCTGCCGAAGCAGCCACAGAACCAATTTTATCGCTTTCAGACAGTTTGTTTCTTCTATAGATGAAACCGTGATCAGCGGTCACAATAAAACGTGATCTGTTGGCACTGGTGGTTAAACGGCGGATCAGTGCAGCGATTTCATCCACAGCTTCGCTACAGGCATTAAACACTTCGTTTTCGGTGTTCAGTTTGTCACCTCTGGCATCAATCTGATTGTGGTAGATATAAACCACATCCTGACGAGTGAAGATGCTGCGGAGATCTGACACGCTCAGATTCTTGATGTCATCATACTGAACGCATCTGCTGGCAGGTTTGTATTTCTGGAGAATTGCCTGACGCTGTTCCAAAGTATCGGTTTTCTGTCCGTCAACCAATACAAAATAGTCCTCAGTCAATTCCAGACTTCTATGAGGAAGCAATGCTGCCATACTATACTGTGTAATAGAAGGTAGAGTGCTTGCCATCGTTTTCATCGTTGCGGTGCATTTTTCGTCAGCCTGTAATTTTTCAAGAAGGGTCATGCCGACTTCATATCTGAGAGCATCGGAGATAATGACAACCAACTGGTCTTTCGAGTAGTTTACATTGCGACTGAAGAAATCAGGCTGCTTTGTAATCTGCAAGGATTCCAGTTCGGTGCTGAACAGGTCATTCCAGTTGGTGCAGACCTTTGCCAGATATTCGTTGGCGTAAATGTTTTCGACCAGTTCTTTCAGCTTATCGAACCTTGTCACATCTTCGAGCTTGTCCAGATAGTAATAGAAATAACGGTAATAGCAATCCATCTTGTAAAGCTCGCTTGTGTAGTTCTTAACCATCTCATTCAAGTTTGCAGAAGGAGCATACTGAGAACCGGAAATGATACTCCAAGCGTTCTGCAGCACAAAGTATTCGTTAGCGTAGCGCTTTCCAAAATGTCCCTGGCGACGCTGCTTTGTCAGCTGCGGAACTGTAGTATCACCCAGCTTTGCGGCTACATCTTCCAATTCCAGTCGTTCGGTAGCCCATTCAATCAGAAGTTCATCAATTCCTGCAAAGATACCACAGGACACCAGTGCTTCCACAGGGAGCTTTCTGAACTCTGCTTCTGCTTTCAGGCTGTCATAGACCATTTTAGAGATTTCGTCAAAGCGGTCTCCATAAATATAGCTGTTCATCAGGTTGTCGATAAATGCGATAACATTACCAGATTTGAAACTGATGAAGGGCTTCCATGCAACCGGCATATCCGCAGGAATAACCTTGGCTACATAGGTCACGAACATGGTCATCGTGAATTTTTCAAGGGTAGGATTCTCATCTGCATATCCGAACACATCCTGTGCCTGTCGCCAGAACGCATCCAGAAGGTCATATTTCTTAAACTCTGCCAGATACGGATTATCTTTAAATCCTGCGTCCGTCAGAACGGTACGAAGAACTTCTTCGTAGGACGGAGTCTTGCACTTACAGAGAACACTCATCAGAGCGATCTCAATCGTATTTCTGTTAAAGGTATCAAGTTCCAGGTCGTAGAAAGCCTGTGTTCGCTTCTTTTCTCCGAAGAACTTGATGTAATGCTGAATCACCGGCTTGTAGCGTTCATCAATCCCCAAGTCAAGAGTCAGCAAGGAAGCTCTGTCTGCGAAGAACTCTTTGGAATACTTAATAGTATCCGCCAAATGGTTCTCACGAATAGCAGGCTTCGCAAAAGGAGCATACACCAGATAATTCGTTGTGGTGTCTACACACTCCAAAAAGTATTTCGTATAGAACTGATTATCCGGTTCCAGATGCAATACCTTGGCATTTACCAGATCCATTGTGTCCACATCGTCCACAAACTCAGCGTTGGCATCATACCAAAAGACCAGCTTGCGAACTTCACCGGTAAACTCGCTATTCAATTTGTCTGTAATTTGTTTTAGGTTAAGTTCAGTCATTGTTCCACCTCTTTCATCTATTCTTATGAAAAATTATATTTCATCAAGTTTGTAGCGGTGTCTTTGGAAGCCGCAACACTGAATATATAAGTCATACTGTCCCAACTTAACTTCCAATGAGCAGTTACAGCGTGTGCAGTGCTGACCAGTACCACCATGGCGATAGAAGTACCGTTCAACCAAATCTACATCAACAAGGGCAGTTTCATGGCAAGCAGGATAGCTTGCGCAGGCTATCCTACTTGCCCTTCTTACTTTTCTGCATCTTCATTGGTTTTCCGCAAGAAGAACATTTTTTGTTTGCTAGCACATAACTTGCGAACGTATCGGTAATCGCCTTTCTTTCCAATCAAGTCCATGACGGGGTAGTTCTTTCTCTTAACTTATTTCATATCCGATAAACTCTTCATCTTCACGGTATCTCTTAGCACAGGCGGGACACAAAAACTTATAATCATTTGCATCTATATCTGAAAGGGCCGTGCTATAGATACGTTCTGAATTCGGAAGTTCATCTCCACACTCATCACAATAAGTTGAATCCGAAACACTATATCCACATACAAGGCATTTCCATTTGCCATTAGTCAACTGAATCACAGCAACGTATTCACATTCAGGACATTCAAACACTCTTGATCTAAAAAGGTGTTTTCTACGCCCCATTTCACGCAGAATATTGCGAGAAGAAATGCATCCGTTATCTTCATTATGAAGAGCCGTAAAATCAGTAAACTGAGCTCCGCAAAACTTGCATTTAATTGATTCATCTACGGACAAACATTCCGTTCCACAAATCGGACAGGATACTTCGAGAAATTTTCCATCTGCATATTCAAAATGGAATTTTGCTGCTCGCCCTTCCTTGAAATCTTTGGCTATATCTGCTTTTCGTGCTTTGTTAGCCGCAGCATCTTCGTGCAAGAACTCAATATCAGCACTATCAATAATTTCTTCGTAATCCTCGAAACGTAATCCTAAAATATCTCTAAACAAGAACTCGATTGCTGAGAATGTTCGAGCCTTCAAGTCTTTGTGATATGCACCGTTTATCGAATATTTGAAATGCTGAATCTTATTACGTACTACTCCAAGCTCATCCAGGTAGGTTTCGTATTGTCTTAAGTCAACCCCACATAGCTTTTTAACTCGCTGGATTGCGGCTTTGTAACCTACAGTTTGATTGTCATCGTTGTATATGTCTTTTACACGGTCGATGTCCTCATAAAGCAGGGCTGGATGATTTCGACGTAATATCTCTTTGATAAGCAGTTCCGCACAGTGTGCTGACAGTAAAATACTGAATTTATACTGTGCTGCATTATCTTTCACGTCACCTTCATGGTAATAGGCAAGCGCCTCTCGAAGTGAATCAAGCGCATTTTCTACCAATCCGTACTCATACTCCATAAAGACACCTCCTTTCCAAAACCTGACTTATGCCCCTAATCTTTTATACTTAGCGAAGACCCATTTCCTTCAGGTAATCACCAAGGCTTTGCTTGGCAGAAACTTTCCATACTGAATATCCATTAGTGCTTCTGCCTGTCACGAAATTTGAAGCAGTAGATGGACTTTTGAAGTTAATATCTTGCATCAGTTTCCTTTCGGTTACATAAGCTTGTCTGCGCTTTTCAATGCTGTAAGCACCACGAAACTTTTCAGAATGGGCAATATCATCGCTTACCATACTACCTTTTAGCACAGTAAGTGAGCCAGTTTCAATGTCATAAATACCTAGTGCATCAACTGAACCATCTTTTTTTCTGATAAATACTTCCATATGACACCTCTATTTCTTTCAAGGGAATTTAGAATTTCGCAAGAATTGGCATTTTCTTTCCATCTCTTGCAGTTTGAACTTTCTCGTAGTTGTTTTTCACTCCATCATTGATATCAATATCTATTCGTGACAAAGCAATATGTGCAAGCTTTGCATCGTACTCTTGAGTTTCCTTAATTTGCTTCTGCAACTTTTCCTTACGCTTTGAAGCTTTTGAAATCTCTCTCGTATCACGGGAGTTATCAATCAAATCCTGTAGGCGAAGAACTTCTCGCTCATATGTGTGCTGGATTTTGTGCAAGTATTCAACTCGCAGATTGCCAACGGTATCTGGATTCCAACGTTGCATATACACAAGGGCCTTAAATCCATTTTGCTTTCCACTATCAAAAAGCCAATAAATCGGACGTTTTCCTGTTCCGGTTACAGAATACATAGCACAGTGATCTTTGAAGAAATCATTTAGAAAATAGTTCCGAATCACCTCTTTGCTGGTGGTACCCTTGCCTCCCAATGCGTCTGCAATGAAATCTAAATTTGCCCCAAGGTTCTGTTTACCATACACTACACATAGCCAGGAACACAACTGACCAACGATGTCATCTTCGAAATATTCCTCATCAGTAACAGGAATACAATTATCCATATCAGGCATAAACGAGCGATAGTCTGTTTCATTCAGTTGTTTATTGGTGCAGATAGTACCTTGCTTATCCAAAGAGTATCGGCCGAATATACATCCCACCGCATACGATACAAGACATCTAACCCATTCTGCTTTTGACAGACATATAACAGCGTTGTCTCTTGCTTCCAATTCCGGTAAATCAGCATACTCCAGTTGGTATTGTTGTGCAAAATATCGATTTATGCTCTCAAGGTTGTCCATAAATTCTTTTGATTTCGCATCATATTCAGCAACGACCGCAGCAAAGACATTTTTAAGAAGTCCTTCGCTTTCTTCAATATACAACGACATTCCTTTAAAATCTACACTTGTTTCGTGTGAATCCCAATCCCACTTTGCAAGCTCACAGTTACGCTTCGACAGTTCCGTAATTTCATCCATATTTTCAAAAATGGCAGGCAGCATTTTAATATCCTTCGTTTGCAGGTTTATGGACGGATTGAGAACATTGAAATAATAAGTAGCAATATTGGAATTAAGCAAAGCAAGTGTTTCATATAGGCGCCTTCCTGCTGTTAGCGCAGGGCCGCCGATGTCATACAGACATCCTTCCGGCAGATAGCGGAAACCTGTTCCTCTACTTGTTACAGCAGAGTACGTAATTCCTTCTTTATACCAATCATCTTCATTAATAAGATGAGACTTTTTACTCGTTTTGAAATAATTTCTTGCTTTTTCAGTCCAGTTGATTACCATGTTCAAATTACCATAGTATCTACGGAAATTACCTCCTTTTGAATAGAAGCGCCACCGTTCACCAATATCAGACTTATCAATTTCCCACCAACAGCGCAGAAATCTTTCATTGTCGCCAGTTTGATGGCGAGTCAAAGTCTTTATGTACATATCAAGAGGAGGGTGTTCCTCAAAGTTTCCGATAAACTTGTCGCTAACCCAGTACGCCATGGTATATCCAGGAATTCGCAGAAATTCTGCTGTTTTTCGATATGACATATATTTGCGTTGTAGAAATTCATCTTGCTTTTGCTTTTGATCCTTACAATCAACCAATCTACAGAAAGTTGCTTGATATTCCTTGAGCATATAGCTTCTTTTTACAAAAGCAACTGTTTGTACAACATCATTACCAATTTCATCAAACGCTTTAATCCCCAGATGAATCATAGAAATGACATTATCTCCCAAAAAATCACTTCTTAGTTCTTCATATGTTGATAAAAACATAAAAGAATGCATAGTAATCATCGCTGTAAAATAATTTTGAAGAGTAAACTCTCTACATTTTTCAATAAATACAGCATACAAATCGGTTTTTGATTTTTCGTAGTGCTTAAGCACATATTTAGATAAATTAGGACTTAAGCTACGCCCTCCCATATAAGGAGGATTAGTCACGGCCACGTGATATTTCTGAGACATCACACGACCAATCTCAATTAAAGAAAACAGTAAAAATTGTGTCCGATCAATACCAATCGTGTCCAACGTCATCTGCCCAGCATCATCAATACTGGCTACGAAACGGCACAATAACTCCCAATCGTAGTTTTCTACATTGAGAATGGAACCATATTCTTTTGCATCGACCATCGTATCGAGCAAACCGGTGATCTGGAGCTTCGCCTTGTTTCTTTCGATAGGGCTGAGATCTGCACCAAAATATTTCAGCTGACCACGATTGATGCCGTTGCTTTCTTCAATGGCATACACATGAGGCTTGATCTCACGGGTAAAGATGCGGCGGTCGTACTGACGAGCTTTCATCATAA
>ERZ1643250.1551-NODE-1551-length-19136-cov-9.766679_pt1 | contig 19136 bp, 9 predicted proteins | sample MGYA00579262_ERZ1643250 | MGnify/ENA primary metagenome ERZ1643250 (study PRJEB29033, sample SAMEA4952265) | chicken gut metagenome | biome: Broiler Chicken; feature: Gastrointestinal Tract; material: Caecum | place: Ireland | collected 2018 | study: Broiler... | reverse complement strand
GGGAGAGCCTCGCGGGCTCGATTCATGATGCTTGGGAGTCATACGAGTGGGATGTCACAGCGGATGTCATGGCTTTCACGACCCCGGGTGAGCCGATCGCGGTGGAGGACTTGAAGTTCAATAAGGGTGGCGCCCTGCACTTCAGGTTCTCGGGGTTCCAGGATAAGCTGGCTCATCGGTGTGCTTTAACAGGGCATGATTTCGTGCGAGTCAAAGCGGCGGGGACTTCGTCGGCTTGCCCAGATTGCTCTAAGCCACTCGGGGATCGTGAGGAGTATCATGATACGGAGTGCTCGGGTTGTGCGTGGTCGGGGGATCGCGATGCGTCGGCGGCTGTGTCTATAGCGAGGCGTGGGCTGAAGATGCCTAAGCGGGCTCGGTTAGATCGTGCTCATGAGGGGCAGAAGCGTGTCTTGCGGTCGGTGAGGCGGGGTCCTAAGGCCCCAGCACGGCCGGCTCGTAATATGCCGAGGCGGTGTGATCGTGGGGCACTACCTTGTGATTCTGGTAGTAATGTGGTTCGAGGCTCGTGCGTGGGCGGTGCCTCGGCGTACTCGACGGGTGATGATGGTAAAGTCACTGCGAGGTGCGTGACCCGATTGGGGTTGACTCCTGTTGTGATTACTCGATTGTTCAAGTTATTACGTTGAGTAATAATAACTAGCATCGTTTAACAATCACAACAACTATCTTTTCCTGATCTTAACATTCATCCCCCACGACGAGGGTGTGACAAGGCGTCAGGCGTGAAGCGGGCGTCGGTGAATGGACTTCCTAGACCCACTAGCCCACTGATTTCCAGATGGTCTGGAATCTGGCGGTCTCAGCCTCGATCTTCCCGAAGATGATGGATTGCACGTCTCAACGATTTATGGGTGATCGTCAGTCTGATTAGGCTCAGGGTCGGCGTCATACCATGCGTCTCAAGCCTAATTGAATCTAAGCGAAGATCTGAGTTGAATCTAGGTAAGGACTCAACTATTGAATTAGCCAATCGCGGGTCTTTGGCGGTGGGTTATATCGTTCTGTTCCTCCCCATTGAACTATCCTATCCTGTGGGGTTTCTGCCCTGCTAACTTAACTCCTAATCCCACTGGAGTTTTGCCATGGTCATGGGAGGGCTGTTCCATGGACAATCGCATTGGGATTATTGATGGTTCAGGTGAAAGGGGTCATCTTGGTCATCTTGACGGAGGCTGTGGATGGAGTGGATGGAGTTAGAGGGTAATGAATGGAAATGGAAGGGTAATGAATGGAAATGGAATTGGAGTTGAGGCTGGGTGTGGAGATGTGAAGTCGTAGAAGGGATTCTCTTAATGGACTCTTAATGGACTTAATGGATTAATGGAGTTGGGTGGATGGCTGGATGTGGTCTGGCTAGGCCAGATTAAGCCGGGCCAGCTCCAGATCAGGTTAAGCCGGGTTAGCCGGGTTAGCCGGGTTAAGTGGTTTAGACGGGTTAGGTGGTCAGGTTGGGAGAGGTGGCCCGACGTCCTGACCCAATGACTCCCATCCCATTATACGGTTCCCTATGACCAAGTACGAATCGTAAGATCTACCATCATCCCCAGTACCGTCGATTCGTTCATCCAACTGGTCATCCATGAATATTTAGGCATTAGATACGTAGAAATGGATTAGATACGTAGAAATGGATTAAACCGACCCATCAAATGGGGGAGAAATTGTTTGGATTCAAAGACAAGGCTAGCAAACTGGAGACGTCCCCAAGGAGGGCCCAGCAAGACGCCATAAACGAGGCAGCCCTCAAGAACAAGTCGTGGCTGAACACCATCAACAAGAAGAAGGTCAACATCGGCGTCCAGGCGATCGTCGGGAATCTCATCTTCTCAGACACCGAAGTATGGGCCTATTATGACGTGCCGACCACCATCTATGACTTCCTAGACAACGCCAGCAAGGTCGGGTACGCAAGCAGGCTCACCACCGCGTTGTCCAGCATCGTCAAAAGCCAGGAAGAGGTGATAGACTGCCATCTGTACATCACCAACACCCCCATCGACGTAGACGCATGGGAGGACAACTACATAGAACTCAGCAAGAGCTGGAAGCCCAAGGATGGATTCCAACAATTCATGAACGACCAATACGAACTCCTGGCGTCTGAGAATCTATTCGAGAAACGATGCTACCTCGGAGTCCGCCTCAGCAAGCGTCATGCCATGGACACCGAGGCCGCGAATCCATTCAACGTCGGCTTCAAAGACGCCATGACCTACCTCAAGAAATTCCTCAACAACATGCTGCTGATCCAAGACAAGACAGTAGACAAGGACGAACTCAAACACGCCCAGATCAGAGAGAAAGACCTATTCCAGACACTGTCCGCTGGAGCCCTGCAGGTCTCAAGATCCACATCGGAAGATCTGGCGTTGGCAATCAAGAAGATCCTCTACCCCGCCATGCCATGCCCATTGATCGAAACATCGGAGGACGACATCTGGGAGAAGGGAGACCTGATAGGAGACCTAGGCGGGATCATCGGCCCCAAGAATCCCAAGTACGTGAAGATCGAACAGCTTGTGGGGGACGAGTTCATGACCGGATACCACGCCACCCTCACATTCAAGAAATTCGCAGACAACCTCAACATCCCATACACCACCCCATGGATCTACCTCTCGATCTTCACAGAGATGACCACCCCGTTTGATGTGTCATGCAGATTCAGTCTTGTTCCGGCTAGGAAGATCAAAAAGGACATCGAGAAGGGCATCAACCAGACGAAAGACGCTCTAGAGAACGCCTATGGGGCCAACGCCTCACCATCTCCCTCCATCATGGACGAAATGTCCCAGGCGGATGAGATGCAACGAGAAGTGGAGTCTAACAAGACGAAGCCCTGGGTGTCTGGGACATATCGCATCGGCATCAACGCCTACTCGGAAGATCAACTCTCGCAGTATTGCAAACAGATGATCGCGAATTACGACGAGTCTATGGGCGGAACGAAACTCGTATGGACTTACCATGACCAGCTTGACCTATTATTAGAGTTCATGCCCGGAGACCATCTGAGGGAAAGCAGCTTCATACAGACGTCTAATCTGGAGTTGCTGGGCGTCAGTGGATTCAACATCTTGAACAACGTGGGAGATGACGCGAGGATCGCATCATGATCAATTAATTGATCAGCACCCAATCCATGAATGATAGAAGACCGGCTCCCTCATAGAGCCGGTCTTCTTTTCATGTAGAACAAAAGCCTTATCAGTTAGTTCATACTTGGTCATAGGGAACCGTATAATGGGATGGGAGCTGCTGGTGGGCATCCTGGCCCCACGACCGCACAACCCAATCAGAACCACCCGCCATCAACCGAACATCAAAGATCCAAGAGAACCCAGCAGCAAACACCACCAAAACCACTACCAGATAGTAGAATCCTTACCAGACAATCAGAGCCAAGCCAACCAGAAATGAAACCGTGACATCCTACCAGGAATGTAGGACAATCAGTAAGGCACGCAGAGGAGGTCAGGACACCAGAGACACCCGCATCAACTAATTCCAGCCTAACCGATTCGACCCATTCCCATCCTTCTGCCTGCTCACAGCAAACAAGCGGTAGCACTAAATCGTGCTACCATAGGTTGACGTGGATACATCATACAAAACCTATGCAGTCGAGGAGCAATACGACATGACCACCCTCACCTACGACAACATCGACCCCACGGTGCTGTACGACATCTTCTACGAGACCGGCACACAGCTCGGTGGAACCTACGTGGTGCTCATGCGGCAGGCAAGGTCACAAGGGAAACCTCAACAGGCGCAACAATGGCAGCAGAAACACATCGCCCTCAACAGAAAGCGCCTCAGCATCAACCCGAACGACCGTGAACAGCAAATCCAGCAAATCCACACTTGGGACAGGGAAATCCAACGATTGAAAACGCTGCTAGCATGAACGACCAACAGATCGACAGCATCTTCCGACAGGAGATTCTGCCGTTTATCCAAGCCGAGGCGGATACGCCATGCGATTCACCGACACAATCACCCCAACGGCATCAACTATTCGGTGTCGAACATGAAGGTCGTGGACGAGACCGACAACGACAAGGACATTTCGGATCAGTTCACGATCACGCACGAGTCACGCATCATAACCAAACGCAGCTAGACCATCCCCACCAGATGCAATGCAGATGAAAGGTCGCAGAGCAACAACAGATCAACCCAAGCCTGAACCCTAACAAGCGTCCCGGCCTGCACCAGACACCCCACCCTCCGAGCCCGCCATCAGACCAAGCCGTCACCCCTCAGTCGAAGGATTAGACCCTCCACTAGCCCACGATCATTGCATCTCAACAGCCTACCCGGGCTCTTCCACCATCCAGCCTAGATTCCAGCAAAATATTACCACCTCAGCAAAGACACCAAGAACGGACGAGATACGAACTCGCCCCTCCATCACAATCCGAGGATCACATGCTCAGTACCATCCTACTAGCCCTACTGATTGGAGTTGCATCCACGCTAGCCCCCTTCATCTTGACGGAACTGACGAAGTTCATTCAGGATCGGTCAAGGCAAAAGAAGATAGCCAACGCCAACAAGGCAGATCAACTAAGACTGCTGCAAGAGCCCTCGAAACGACAGGAATTCAACAACATCCTGAAACAGGCGATGCACGACCAACGACTCTCCGGCAAGCAGCGCCCCATAATGGTCCCCGACAAGGCCAAGATAAAGGAACTGAAGGACTCTGGCCAGCCAGTAGACGAGGACAACCCACCCATGAAGCCCCTTCAGAACTCTGCCGGTGAAACCATCATGGAGTGGAGCTGCGAAAAGTATGATCCAAGGTTTGATCAGCTCAAAGACGGCAAGGACAAGCCCATCATGGCCCGAATCTACATAGATCCCGGCAAGGGCGCCCCCACCTACACCCGTCAGTACAAACTGTTCCTGGCGATCGGAGTGCTGATCGGAATCATAGCCTACATGACCAAGCTATGGGTCCTGCTCATCGTCCCCGTCATACTGGGGAGTATCACCATGAGCAAAATGCTGAAACGCGGCAAGGAATGCGAGGAGTCTAACAAGATCCTATGGGAGAAACTCCAGACCATTTACACCAATAACATCAGACCCCTCAAAGAGGGGGAGTCTATCCAATCCCTGGTTGACATTACCGAATGGGCTTGTCCTAACGATGATCTTTATGTGGCGAACGCCAAGACCAAAGCCTCTAAGGATGGACTCTCAGCGGAGTTAGAGCAGATACTTCCGAAGCCAGACCCCAAGACAGGCAGGGTTCCAAAACCAAGGCGCGCCGAATTCCAGAACGTCCCATGCAAGATGACCATCTACTTCGACGCCAACTTCATGCAATCTGGCTGTGACGCTCTTCTGAAGCATCTCAACCAGAACATCGGAGGCGGTGCGGTCGAGTGGGTGGCGCAGAAGGCCGTTCCCCAACCAGACGGTACGTACCTGTTCATGGACGGCTGGGATTTCGATAAGATGAAAGTAGATCTCATGACACTTCCTCCTCTCCCAGACATTGCGAATCTTCCCGAGGACCTGGATGAGACCCCATGGAATGTCATCCGTATTGGGCGCACCGTGACCGGCGAGGCCGTGTGGGATCTGTCGGGGCAGGGCTTTGGACTGAGACCCAAGCGGGATGCGCAGGGCAACGTCATCAGGGATGAGTATGGTCAGCCTGTATTCCCGCAGTCCCTAGATGAACCGGGTGCAGAGCTAGACACCATCCACCACGGCGAGGGCGCTGGGATCACATGCCCCATGGCCTTGGTCCCATTAGACGTCAATACCTTGGTATGGTCGGTAGAGCTCGAGTCGGATGAGGAGCGTAGAATGATCGAGTCTAACCGTGAGGTGCTGAGAAGTCTTTCGACGGGCGATGTAAACGAGACGATCAGGTCTATCTATCATGCGCCATCATTAGATGATGTGAGTCCCCTATTGCCATCCCATGCAGATCAGTCTGGTGCAGCCTTGCCAGAGCAGGTAGACTTGCACTAGCTAGTAACTGGGAGGCATACATGGCTACAGATTGATTTCATCAATCCCAATGGTGCCATGCACATTTAGCCGCCCACGTTGATTGTTCATGCTCACTGGCCCGTGTTTTTCCGTGAATCGTTGTACAATATTTATCTTATTGTATTGGTAGCATGAATGCTTGGCACGTTATGTGAATCCACGGTGCATGATAGTGGTCTGGTTTGACTATGAAGGTCTTGGACATTGAGTAGAACGAGGAGGGGCAAGAGTGAGGGAACCCAGTACGTCAATCAATCAGGACAGGCGTGAGCTTGTAGAGCGATTGAACGCCACCGCTAGGAATTCAGCAGGGAATTCCCATGGTTGTTCCGGGAGACGCAGGCTCATGGAACCGAGGGGCCGTCACGCAAGGCCAAGCCGTATGCCATCATGGAACGGAACAGGAGTCCTATCCCTCAGCCTGCCCATCGTCATGCTCAGCTCCCTATGCGCGCCAACTATTGCCATGGGCGCAGAACATGCTGGCATAGACCAACACGATTCAAGCCATACCGTCATTTCGTCCGATGCCACTGGACAAACCGATACCGCTGCCGATGATGATTCCCATGATGATACACCCAATGTGGAGATGGAAGGTACCGGACCAGATGACCCACCGGAAGGGTTATTGCATGACGATGACGTTATGAGTTCAGGAAGCCCGATGGATAACGATTCATCATCAAGTGCAGTTGATTCGGTTTCCGCAAACGCTAACAATGTCATTGCATCCGGCACATGGGGCACATGCACATGGAGCATAACGGGTAGAGGTGTGCTGACATTCAGTGGTGGCACGGGAGTGCAGTCGGTTAAATTCACCGATAACATTCATGGTCTCATCAAAACAGATGACAGGCCTTGGAGGGGTTATGCAGACCGTGTGACTGCAATCAGAACGACGGGGGTTGTCATCCTGCCATACAGTGCCGGTGCGTTGTTCTATGGCATGACCAATCTCACTGACATCTCGGGTCTCACCAAATTCGACACCAAGGGGACTGCGGTCTTCACGGCAATGTTCCAAGGGTGCTCGAAACTATCTGATTTGACATCGCTAGCAGATTGGGATATGGGCAACGCCCTTGACATCATTAAGATGTTCAATCAATGCACATCATTGACCAATCTCAATGGTCTTGAGAAATGGAATGTCGAGCAGTTGCGAAACACCTCCTTCCTTTTCATGGATTGCCTGCGGTTGTCGGATATCAGCCAGTTGTCTGAGTGGAAGCCGATACGACTGTTTGCTTTCCAACAGACGTTCAACAACTGCCGGTCGCTGGAATCACTGCATGGTCTTGAGAAGTGGAAGACATCATCATTCAGGGATATAGATAACGTCTTCCTGAATTGCGTCAATCTCAAGGACATCACTGCATTGTCATCATGGGACACATCGAACGTGAACATGGCTTATGGGTTGTTCCGTAATTGCACCTCATTGGTTGATTTCACCCCGATAAGGGACTGGGACATGTCTAATGTCGTGTCAGCCCATGCGATGTTCAAGGGATGCACCGGGTTAAGGACATTGGAGCCGTTCTCCAAATGGACTGTGACGAGCAAAATGAAGGACGCAAGATGGATGTTCGAGGGGTGTACCAAGCTTGAGGACACCTCAGTAATCGGTGGTTGGGACATGTCAGGGCTCATGGATGACACTGGCATAACCGATGGGAGCGGAACAAGTGCGTCCCATGAGATGTTCCTGAACACCCCTTCACTCGTCACTGTTGGCATACCGGAACCCAATAAGGGTGGGCAGGTGATTGCCGGTGCATACACCCCACCGGTTGGGATGAGATGGACACCGAAAAACGGGAACGGGGGGGCACTGCCCTCATCGGTGACGAGAATCTCCCAGAAGAAGGTGGTCGCGGGGATGGATGTCTCATCACCGAGTGATGTCTCAGGGTATCGTGTATGGTCGATTGCATGGCAGTACTGGGGGACATGCCCCTGGTGGTTCGATGACGAAACCGGTGTTCTACACATCAATGGCGGGACCGGGGCGGATGTCACGGTGTCCAACCCATCCAATCCCAATGATGAGACGACCAAGCTCATTCCATGGTGGTCTGTGAGCCAACTGGTGAGGAAGATAGAAACCGAGGGGACCGTGATTATGCCAGCGTCTTCTCAATGCCTGTTCATGTACACAAGGAACCTATCCGATTTGAGTGGTCTGCGGAATTGGGATGCATCGCACGTCACGGACATGAGCAACATGTTCAGAGCCGGGCATGTATTTAAGGATTGGACATCAATCAGGAACCTCGATGCATTAAGTGGGTGGGATGTATCCAACGTGCAGGACATGAACTGCATGTTCTGGGGGCAGAGATTGCTTGAGAATGTCAACGGTCTTGCAGATTGGGATACATCGTCCTTGACGAACACGAGCTACATGTTCCAAGGGAACGTCAAGCTCGCTTCACTCCAACCGCTGGCGAAATGGAAGATGGGAAACGTCACTTCGATGCTCTGTATGTTCGAGGGGTGCATCTCGCTTGAGAGTCTGGATGGTCTACAGGAATGGGACGTATCCAATGTGATCTCCATGAATGGGATGTTCTCTTCGTTATCATATCCGGCATCAGACAAACCGACATCATACGGGACATCCAAACTCACCGACATTAATGCTCTGAGCAAATGGGTGACCTCGAAAAACGAGAGGTTCGAGGCAATGTTCGCCGGGTCCATGATTACGAATCTCGACCCATTGAAGGATTGGGACGTATCATCAGGAAGTGATTTCATAGCGATGTTCAGGAATTGCGTGAGACTGGAGGACACGGCAGGAATCTCCAACTGGAGAATGGACACCATGGAATCATCTGGTGACAGCACTGTTCTCAAGTACCTATTCGATGGTTCACCGAACATCATAAGAGCAGGGGTCCCCGCCGTCAACCACGGTGCCGAGTACATCGCACCTAAGTATCCAAGTCGGAATTGGACGGATGAGGGACTGCCGATAACTCCGTTGAGAAACTCCAATGGCATCTACCCGTATATGACCTCGAATACCGAGGGGAGGGAGTTCACCGATAATGGTGGCGTGTTCATTCAGTACCGACCAGTGTACTTCGTCAATTATGATTCGAACGGTGCGAACCCGGACGATAAGGCTCCATTACCGGCAAGACAATGGGCCTATGTGAATGCCGGAACGGTGACATTACCTGATTATGATGGCGTCAAGACCGGTTATGATTTCAAGGGCTGGTCGGACGGGGATGACAAGGTCCTCAAGCCCGGGGAGTCCTATCGACCGTCATCACCGACTGACCAAGGAACCACGACATTGACGGCGATGTGGGAGTCGGTGCATCATCATGAGGTGCCAGAGACTGGTAGTCATGGGGTGCTCTGGTTGTTTACCATGATTGGCGTATCCATCATGTCGATTCTGGGAGTGAAAGGTGCGGGGAGGAGGCCTGCCGATTCATAGGTTATAAATTTGCAACTTGCTGCTCAGGTATAAGGAGCAAGGCCTTCATAGTGAGATGATGGTAGTCTGCTGGTTAGGTTGCCTTTCCGGAATTGTAGAATCTAAAGATCCTTCAACGAGGAATTAGCCGCATTGCCAGACTCTCATGGTGACCTTGGCATTACGCCATTGCTTAGGTTATGTTGTTGACTTCAGAGGCTTTGAAATGGCAGACGGTGAGGTGGCTTCAAGCTGGACGGGGAGCGAGGTTCGTACGGTGAGATCAACCTATAAACCAGGTCTAGCCATTGGTTGATTTCAGGGATGTTCTTAAGTGGATTCCAAGGATGGGTTAGGCCGGGGACAGGGGGTCTATCTTTAGTGAGTTCCCGGGTTTGCAGGTCTGCCTGATTGACTTTCATCCTTCGTCCCCTCGGGTTCTTGACCTGATTGGCTCGGTCTGAGTCTGAGGATCTTGCCTTGGTTGATGTTGATCCGGTTGAGGTTAACTTTAGGAATTTGGAGGCAGGGTCTCCAAAGGTTATAAGGCTGGATGCTCAGTCATTCCTATCCCCCATTACACCGGTTCCCTATGACCAAGTGCGAATGATGATTCTCCACAGAAATCTCATGAATTGCTCACCCGTACTCCTATTTGAATCTAAGCGCTTATTGGCCTTGTGACCTCACAAGTTAGATGTTCCTCTGGTGGACGTGGTTCAAATCGAGTCTCAAGGTTATACAATCCTCCACTAGCAAATCTTCAGACTTCTGTCATAGAAAGTGGAGCGCAGGTTCATGTCAATCGAAAATCCAATCGACCTCAGCAAGCCATTCTTCACTTCCCCCTATCTAAGCCAGACGCGCGAGGAACGGATGGAAGAGTTCGCCATCGAATGGATCTCAAACATTGTGTACGGTTACGAACCGTCTAACGGAGACATGAGATCCCGTCTCTACAACATGAGCAACCCACCCTCGATGGATGAACGTCATGAGAAGGGTTTCTCGCTCTACAACAGGGAGACCATAACAGAGGATGATTTCAAGGATGATCTCGTCCCAGACATAGACGACATCACTGGGGAGGAGTACTACTACTGGCGTGAGCAGGAGAGACTAGAGTCCCCCGGTTTCTTCGTGACCGTATCCCAGAACAAGTCATCCTCCACTGGCAAGCTTATTCCACTGCCCCAGGTCTGCAAGCAATTCAATCTGATAACAAGATCACTTGAAGATGTCACTCATACGTCAGACCTTAACCTGAGCGAGAAAGACCTAGCGAGACTCCACGGGATAGCGGCGAATGACCATGACCGTGTGAGGAAGAACACCCATTATGATCTCCACCCCACCGGAGACGGATCAATGATCTGCAGGCCAAGTGATCCCAACGCCCAGAACAGGATGAAGAACCATGACTTCGGAGCCGGAGAACATGGCCCCCTCATGCTCGGAGACCTACCCCTCATCACCTACCCCAACACCTACAAACTGGTAGACTCGGTGCCTTCACCCATCATCACTTCACCCGAACTAAGATTCAAGACGGATGACGAACTTGATGAGATGGCAGAGTCTGGCGAGTTGGTGTACCGCGACCTGGCTGTGAAGAACGTCCGGCTCAATGGTGTAGACGCAGTCGAGTCTAAGAAAGACCCCCGCAATCTAAACCGTCCATGGTCTGAAGTGATGAATTGCACGCATTGGGACCTCACCTCGTCTAAGTACACGAACCCATTCATAACGGTAGACATTGATCAGCCAGACTCTGTTGAGATCTACCGCAAGGCCGTGGACGACAGACTGATTCCAGAGGCGTCTTACGTCATCATCAACCGGGACAATGGCCATGCGCAGTTCTTCTACCTGATCCCAGCCGTAGACCGTAATAACCCCGCCCAACTGAATCTGTATAAGACGATCAAATCCACCTTGGTGGTGATGCTCAATGGGGATCTCTATGAGACGGGTCGTAGATGCCGCAATCCCTATTACATCAGATGCAATGACAGAGTCAACCCAGACGTGAAGAACAGGAAGACCCCATTCGGCGGTGACGATGATCTTGAGGTCCGAGTCCCAGATGCAGCTAAGACCGGGGGATGCAGGATCTGGAGTCTCTATGGTCTTAAGGACTTCCTCACCAAGTCTGGGGCCACAAGCAAGTATGGCGAGTACCGTAGGAAGATGGTCAAGGGACGTGCGTTGACTGGAGTGTACCAGGGGTCTATTGATGATGGCAGGAGGACGGCTTTAGATCCGTTCTGCGTCATGGGTGAGACCATTCCATGTGGGCTGAGGAACGCCGTCACCAACCGTGTGGTGAATTATCACATCTGGCATGAGAAGATGCTTGACGAGGATGAGATCGTCGAGAAGGTGATGGCCGAGTTAGACTACGAGCAGCCAGAGGGTGATCTATTCGGGGAGGCGCAGATCCGTCCGGTGGTCAAGTCCGCGCTGAGGAATCACAAGCGCCGTTACAATCCATGCTTAGACCCATCGTCACCGTTGTACCGCACCAACCTCAAAGTGAAGGACGGCAAATGCGTCGATAGGTCCACTGGGAAAGTGGTCTGCGGTCTTGAAGAGCTGAAGTCTAAGGGGACTAGCGGCATTCCAGGAGTCATCGTCAGGGATTCGATCGCCATGAGGAACGGCCGCAAGGGTGGGAACAAGCACTCGGAAGCGCAGCGGTCTCAGCGTTCTATGAATCTCAGGAATGGGGTCAAGGCGAAGATCGAGGCCCGGGACAGGAACCGAGATGCCGTGATGCGGGCCATCAAGTCGGTTGACGCGACGGCAGACGATGACTTGGTGATGGTGAAGGCCGATGGACGCAAGGTGAAGATCTCACGCAAGGCCGCCGTCTGGCATAGGGTGGAGGCAGACTCCTCGGTCAAGATGTCTCGTAGGACGTGTGACAGGCATTATGACGAGTTGATCAGAGTCAAGTCCGAGGAGGCTGCGAAACTGCATGATGATGTGAACGGGAAGATCCTCGGCCGACGGGGCGACGTCCTCCTGAAGGACACGAAGGGCGCCAAGTCTAGTGTCGTGCTCTTGCAGAACCTGAGTGGATTCGCCATGGGCCCACTTGTCACCGAGTTGAGGTCTCGCGGGTATGCACCGGTGGCCGTTGATGTCCTAGACGCGGTCATCAACATGGAAGAGTTCGTCCTCGCCGCTTGTGGCAAGGTGGCCCATAAGAACAAGACGCCAGAGGTGGGTGAGGACATGAGGAGGATGGGACGGTTGTTCCGTGACGTCTTCTATACAGAGGGGTTATGGAGGATGAGGAACCTAGATTGTGGTCGCGAGTGGGACAGACGGTTCAGTGGCGTGGTGAGACAACCAGACGGCAAGCACAGAACGATCAACTGGTGGAGGGAACATGGGTCTTCGAAACCTCTTGTGAACTGGGACGAGGAGTCCTCTGTACGTGAATGGGCGGAGTCTATGTCTGACGGTTCTAATGAGGTCTTAAACGAGTTGGGCAGGATAGGCTGGTTCCGTGAGGTCTTGGGCAGGTCTGGGTCTGGTGACGATGGTAGAGATGGTAGATCTGCGGAGTCGGAGTGCTTGACCGCCTAACCCCATTGGTTGATTTCAATCCTTGTCTTTTGTTAAAAGTCAAGCGATTAAGAAGACAACTAGATTAACCGACTCTGTAGGATCAGTCAGTAGGACTGGATTGGGAATGAATCGTTCTCGCCAGTCCTTTTTGCTGGTTAGACTTGGATCTGGTGTGGACGCAGTCATCCCTCCATCCCCTTCCTTAATCAAATAAAGATCTGTTCGCTTTCAGCCAGATCTCCATCAAGTGAGGTCATGTTGGACGAATCGAAATCCGGTGGTCTCAGCCTCGGTCTTGTTAGAGATGATGGAATACTCGTCTTAGCAGATTCCAAGCCCTCATCAATTTGATTAGGCGTGAGACGCACGATATTTCATTAACCCTGAGCCTAATCAAATCTAAGGGAGATTTTAGGATCCTTGTATTCGGGTAGGACCCCTTGTCTTCCGATTTTCCAATAGAGGTAGATTCTCATCCTCCCCTTCCTATAGATCACTTTGCCGTTCTTCCTTTAGACGTGATTAGATTAAAGACCTTTATGATTCGTCAAAATGGTGATCTGCTAGTGAATCTCATTGAGATTAAAAGTGATAGATGCGTGATGAGATTGGTCGATAGATGCGTGATGAGATTGGTCATTCGTACTTGGTCATAGGGAACCGTATAATGGGATGGGAGTCTTGGGGTCAGGCCATGCCCACCCGCCGACAAACAACGCACAGCCCAAGAACTCAGAGCCTACGCCAAGATTATCAAAGAATACCAGAACCAACACCAATGACACACCCAAGAACCACAGACAACAATGCCCCACAGGAGCACGGCGACCCCAACGACCAACCCTGCAATGACCAACCTTATACAACTGATACTGATACAACCCAACTAACAATGATTCCCCCCCCCCCACAGCCCTGCAACACGACTCACCCCTAACAACCCAACCCCAACCCAACCCAACGATAGCAAAGCTGATGGACGACATGACGACTCAACAAGTGAATGAAACGAACGATCGAACGATGATCAAAGGACCGACTAGACAATCAGCAAACAAGCAATAACGAATTATGATGAATGTTGACTCACCCGCAGCGACCAGCCCACATCTCGATCAAGCCAGCAACAACAGACATCCAGCCCTTGCCCTCTAGCCCAACCACCACTAAGCTAAGTCTCATGGACAACGACACCACAGATCTCCACCTCCCTGAACTACCAACTCCAAGCCTCTACATACGCTCTCTAGTGATCGACTTCGGCCTGGTTGATCCCCTCAGTCTCGTCCACCTGTACGCAGACACCACAACCCATGGCCGCTGCTCTTACTGCGGTGCTCCTCTGAAGCAGTATGACCCATCCCAACGCCGCTGGATTCCACTGGAAGACCCAGACCTTCCGCAGATCACATACGACCACCTGTTGCCCGCAGCCTACGGATGCCCACTCCTCCTAGGAACCCTGCTGCTGACCTGCTCGACTTGCAATTCCAGCAAAGCGGACCTCCCCTATGACCAGTGGCTCCTCACCAACCCCTCCACCCACCATTACAATGACTTCGACCCAGCAGATCACGTCCAGTTCCTTGACGACAACTTCCTCGAGGTGTTCTGGCCTCGAACCCCCACATTCCTCCGAGACCTGCTGACCAACCATAGGAAGCCTTCGCCATACGACCTTGGAGACTTCATCAGACTCCTAGTAGACTGGCGGACCAACCATCCCACTGACCCGCCATTCACCACTGGGCAGATCCTCCACGACCTCCACTGGTGGCCCGCGGCAGCCGAGTCACTCTACGAACAACGACGCTTCCAATCCCCTGACGACCACTACCCGACCGACCTGATCTATGGCCTACTGGAGGCCCACTCTCACAATTCCGAATCTCCCACCACTCCACCCACCACCGGGGAACTCACCCGTCAGATCTTTGACCTACTTGGGAATGCCTCCTCCTACCTCAAGACACGTAGATCCCTGGCCCTAGCCCTGAACTGCATCAAGGACGGTTTTGACTCTCCAGATCTCCCGTCTCATTGGATGGAAACCCGACTTCCAGCGATTAGCCCAATCCCACGATTCTCAGACGTCATCCTAGACGTCCTACCACCGGAGGAGTCTGAAGACTTCGGGGTCATCCTCCATACGCTGACCCAACTCACCGGCAACCCTCCACTCGGGTGGACCGACGACATCGCCAAGTTGGCAGTCACTTGGTGTTCCCTTCTAGACTCCATTCCAGTGGGTCATGCCAATGACCACAGAACCTCCCCGAGAGCGACCACCGAATCAACGGGGACTGACATGATTCCCTTGCCCGATGACTTCATCCATTCCCTCAGTGGGAGTCTTCCCCGTTGGCTGGAGTCGTTCTGCTCACAGTACCTGACCTTGCAGGAGGATCCAACCCAGCCCAGCCTGACGAACCTACGGGTTTTGTTTAGACGGATGATACCAGGCTTGGTCTTATCCGGCGATTATGAGCTGCTATCGCCTGATTCCAATTATGAGGTTGCTGACACCACATCAGATCCAGTGGTTCGCGTCCTACTGGATCTGCTTCATCAGGAGTTCTATGACAAGGCCGGGCAACCTAAAGATCTTCCGAAGAGTAAGACTGCCAAGCAACGGAGACGGAGTCTTGAGACGGCCTTGGAGATCCTGGCTCCTGAGACGTGGGCCCGGTTGTCTTTGGTGGATCTATGGTGACGTCCTCCAATGATCGCCTTACAATCAATTTCGGATCATGCTAGACGGTCTCTCAAGACTGGTCTTCCTGTCATCCTCGTTTTTTGCTGATCCGCCTTAGTGATCTCTCATAGTGGGGGACCGTTGTTGTCTATGCGCAGATCCTCGTCAATCATGCCAAGTAGATTGCCGCACATACTCAATTCATGTTAGGATTAAGACAATCATAAGTTGAAACCAATTCATTGGACAGGCCAATTAAGTCATTGTACAGATTAGATCGTCAAGACAATCAACGTTTTTATTGCGTCAGATGATGCTTGATTCAATGGATTACGGAATCAGAAAGGGAGTTCTTGTATGAGCGTCAACGAAACAGGCGTCATCCCGCCAAACGAATCTGGTGGAGTCAGCGTCACGGGAACAGAATCTAGTGAAACGACAACGCCAAGCGAACAAGACAAGGCAACAGACATCAGTGACGGTCTCACCCGGGGACCTGTTGAGACCATCAGATCTAATGAGGCTTCCTCTAGCATCAATGAGCCCACCGTTGATGAGGGATCAACACCATCGGACGCTGACCTGTATCTGAATGGGGCCTCGCACGCTTCCTCCGATCCAGGGGTAGGGACTCTGCATGGTTCAGGTCAAGTGGATTATGGCGTCCGTCCAGTTAATGCGTCTGATTCAACCTTACCGCAATGAGACCTCACGTCACATCATCCGCAGTCCGTGGGGTGGGGACCGATATCTCGGCTTATGACAACAACTGAGGACTGGGAGGACTAAAGAGAATGAGCAAGAAGACCGACACCTTGGCTTATGACAAGAACCTCGGTTCAAATGGCAATCCGTCTAGGCGGGTGCGGCGCGTGGATCTACGGTTGATGGATGATACCACCTCTGCTGATAGATTGATAGACCCAGGCAACCGTGAACCTGCCAAGCCCGCGTTTTTGATGTCTCTTAAGACCTTCGGTTGGTGGTTGCTTGTCCCCATGATCGCGATAGGCGGTCTGGTTGGGTCATTGTTCGGCATGATCATTTATTGGGTCACGGCGCATGACTTCGGTATCAGTTATACTATGACGACAGGCCAGACTCCTGAGGGGGCTCAGACGCTTCTTCCTGTGGATGGTCAGTCTTCCTCTATGCACATCGCGAGTGGATTATTGTCCAATGCTACCGTGTGGTCTCTCGTTTTCACTGGGGTGTCCGCCATAGTGTTCTTCCTTATGAAGTGGAGGAAACGCGCACCAGACGCCTCGGGGTCTCTCTCATGGCGGACCAACGGGAAGTTAGACGTCTGGTGGAAGATGATGATGGGGGCTTTGGTGGGTTTGGCCTTCTATGGGGCTTACCTGATTGTTGGTTGGGGTCTCTCCGTCGTTGGCTTGAACTTTACTTCTAGTGACACCGGCTCTACTGTGGAGAACATGATACTGGACTTGTGGCATACGGGTGGTGCATTGAATTGGTTCAATCTTGTGATGCTGTTGTCGTGTGTCTGTGTCATCAACCCGATCGCTGAGGAGTTGGTGTTCCGTGGAATGATCGGCCGTCGATTGGTGGACTCGAAGATGCTCCGTACTGGTGTAGACTCTAATGGACCTAGGAAGTGGTGGGGGTCCTTGTTGGTCTGTCTCCTTGGTGGACTGTTCTTCGGGGTCGTACATTTCACCAGTCTGTCTATGGCTGGGGTCTTGCCGGTGATACTCACCACGTTGTTCGGCGCGTTGTGTGTCTGGCTGTCTAGCATTAAGACGAGGTCATTGTGGGTGAGTATCGCGGCTCATGTGGCGTTCAACTCGGTTCAGATGTTGATTCTGGTATTGACCCTCGTGTGAGTCTCAGTAAGTCAGTGGTGGAAGTCCATCGGTCTTCCATTCCACCATCAATAGGAATCAAATTGATCAAATAAGATTACAAGTACAGGGAAGCCCAGGAAGATTCATTTCTTATCTTACTGGGCTTCCTTTTTGTCTAAACCTCTAAGGGCCCACGAACATGATGGTCTGTTGTTATCAGTTATTGATGACAGCAATTTAGATGGGATGGAGACCTCAATCTGTTCGTCTACCTGGATTTTGAATCGTCACCCAGATCTATCCATTTAAATCTCGGTGCAGATTTCAGTCATCCATGGGGTTCGGCCAACCCATGTTGATCCTCTGTCCGATGTCGTGGAAGTCTTGCTCGATGTCCATGATCGGTGAATCGTCATCAGACAACGCGGTGTCCATGCCATAGTCATCATACTCACCAGTGAGTTTGATCGATCCGGTAGATCCCTCAGACCATTTCTCCGCCTTAGAGTCGGTGATGAAGTAATGGACGTCAATGGTCTGGTCATCTTCGTCGAAATCATAGGTCATGTCGATCGCCTCCTCTGGGATCCACATCGTCCACCAACGCTTCTCGTCCTCGTCATAGACGTTAGACTCACGACCATTGTTAGACGCCCATGAATCGAAGAACCTGTCGAACATTCCCCTTATTGTCGATTCGTTGTAACGGGTTTCCATGATAGATCTCCCTCGATGTTTTTCTTGATTTGTTGTTTCACTTTGCATCTTATAACAACTTGTGATGCGACACACGGATAGACCACTGATTCCAGCTTCTGCTTCGTGGACTAGGATGGGAAACGACTTGTTAGCCCCTGGATGGTGTCCTGAGTGGACCTGCGGGATCAATCAGTCAGGTACCGAGATGAGAGTCCATTCGCCTTCCAGCCATGTCACGAATTGTCGGGGGCGTGAGGTTTCTTATGTTGGGAGTGGCTCGCGATCTGCGTGATTGTCTGGGTTGTTGTCTAATCGTTAGGTTTGTCAGGGCATGAAGAGGATGGATCTTATGTACTTGATGGAGTGAGATTTGATCATGGCTGGAATTTCAGATGACCCCTGTCGCTCAACGTTTGGGATCTGGAATCTGCCGGTCTCAGCCAGATTTTCGTTGAAGATGATGAATTGCACGTCTTAACGAATCTCAAGCCATCATCAATTTGATTAGGCTCAGGGTTAATGGTATGACACCGACCCTGAGCCTAATTGAATCTGAGGCGTTCTTTGGAATGAGAAAAATTAGATTTCTGGGTCGATTCGGACATGGACTTAATGTAGATTGATGGATAGTTGTTCATTTCCGGATAAAAGGACAAGTTCTGAGGTTCAACAACATTGTCCTGTTCATCTGACATGGACAAGAAACATCAAGTCTATTGGGCATGCCATGTCGTTCGACTTTGTTAGGTCAAGCGGACTCTGTTGAGGCTGGTTCGAGTCAAGCAATGAATAGATCTCACCAAGGGGTCTCGCATCTCCTGGTTCCCTAAGATTGTAAAGAACTTGTTAAGCTTGTACAACCAAGGGATGA
>ERZ1643250.1548-NODE-1548-length-19169-cov-11.248927_pt1 | contig 19169 bp, 17 predicted proteins | sample MGYA00579262_ERZ1643250 | MGnify/ENA primary metagenome ERZ1643250 (study PRJEB29033, sample SAMEA4952265) | chicken gut metagenome | biome: Broiler Chicken; feature: Gastrointestinal Tract; material: Caecum | place: Ireland | collected 2018 | study: Broiler... | reverse complement strand
CTGATTGTGCTATACTTGACGGGAACAAGTCTTGAATTGGAGGATAAACAGATATGGAAAGCAGAATCAGCGGACATACACAACTTTATGCATTGATCGGATCACCGGTGGGGCATTCCGGTTCCCCGGCGATGTATAATTACAGTTTTGATAAACTCGGCATTGACGCGGCATATCTTGCCTTTGACGTTCCGGTTGAGAAGACGGAGAAAGCAATCGAAGCGCTGCGCACACTCCACGCAGGAGGATTTAATGTAACGATGCCGTGCAAGACTGCAGTGGCACAGCTCGTGGATAAACTGTCACCGGCAGCAGAGCTGGTGGGTGCCTGCAATACAGTTGTTTTTGAAGAAGACGGAACAATGACCGGACATATGACAGACGGTGTCGGATTTGTGCGTAATCTTAAAGAGCATGGAGTCGATATCAAAGGTCAGAAAATCGTTCTTCTCGGTACAGGCGGCGCCGCCACAGCGATCGCAGTACAGGCGGCACTGGACGGTGTGGCAGAGATAGCCATCTTTAACCGGAAAGATGAATTCTATGCAAACGGGGAGAAGACAGTAGAGAAGATCAGAAAGGCAGTACCGTCCATACAGAAAGTGTATATCGAAGATCTGGACAATACAGAACTTCTCGGACAGGTGATCGCAGAAAGTGATATTCTGATCAATGCAACCCGCGCGGGAATGAGCCCGATGCAGGATGTAATTCCGGTTCCGGCAGAGTCCCTGCGTCCGGAGCTGGCGGTTGCAGACGTAGTGTATAATCCGAAGGAAACACTTCTGATCAAAAAGGCGAAAGAGGCCGGCTGCCGTGCGGCTGTAGGCGGAAGCGGCATGCTCCTCTGGCAGGGTGTGGCTGCATTTGAACTGTTCACAGGACAGGAGATGCCCGTCGAGGAAGTTCGAGAGAAATTTTTTGAATGATTCTTTCTTAGTTCAATGATTATTTTTTATAGAAAAAGATCGATCACATGCAGGATTCCGTCTTCGTCATTAGAGTAAGTGATGAAATCCGCCGCTTCTTTTACGATGGGCTGGGCATTAGCCATTGCAACGCCCAGCCCTGCAAATTTGATCATAGACAGATCGTTATACCCATCGCCGCAGCAGATCATGTTTTCGGCGGTCAGCCCCAGATGACTGAGGAGTTTCTGCAGAGCATATGCTTTGTCAATGTTACGGGGCATGATCTCAAGGAAAAACGGCTCGGACAGATAGATGTTCAGCAGGTCCTGATACTGCTCCTGCAAGGGGACGATTACTGTTTTTACGACAGACGGATGCCCTGAAATGATCATTTTATTTACGGGAAATGTGATCACAGAAGGAAAATCCTTCACCGTGACGATTTCCATTATACTGTTTTTGGATTCTATTTCATCGTATTGGTTCGACTGAATTCCGGATATGATCTGCGTGTCGCTGTAGGAGATCACATCCAGGCCGGGAATTGTCCGTGTATATTCCCATATCGGCCGTATGACTTCCGGCGGAAGTGTGCGGTTATAGATGATCTCCCCGGTGGAGCATTTTGTAATGCGGCCGCCGTTGAATGACAGTGTATAACCGTTGTACCGGTTCATTTCCAGTTTTTCTGCAATGGGAGCGACTCCGTTGACCGGTCTGCCGCTTGCCAGAACAATAATCTTACCGGCCTTCTGTATCTCCAGAAGGCCTTTACTTGTGGCATCACTGATCTCTTTTTGGGAGTTGGTCAGAGTGCCGTCCAGATCGAGAACAAGTATCTGATATTCCATAATTGTTTCCTGTGTTTGTGTTACTCTTTTTTGCTGAGGCGTTCCACGATTTCGGGGAATTCCATACCGTGGGATGCCTTCACGAGAATGGTATCTCCTTCTCTGAGTACGCTGTCAGCATTCTCAAAGAATTCGGCTTTTGTCTTATAATGGTGTATTTCCATGCTGCTTGTCTGAGCTTCATTTTCAGCCTCTGTGCTGTTTGCTGTCTCCCGGGCTCCGCGGGCAATCTCCGCACTTAAAGCTCCGATGCAGATCAGGACGTCGATCCCTTTTTCGGCGGCGTGGACGCCCACATTATAGTGCATTTTCTTTTCGTCAGCACCTAGTTCGAACATATCTCCCAACACTGCTGCGGTTCTTGTATCTGCATAGGCCAGTACATCTAAAGAAGACTTCATTGACGCCGGATTTGCATTGTAGCAGTCGTCAATGACTGTATAGCATTTGCCTTCGATGAGGTTGTTGCGCCCTGCGATCGGTACGTTTGACGCAATACCCTGTGCAATTTCTTCATCTGTCAGCCCGAGAGCATAACCTACAGCAGCTGCAGCAAGTGCGTTGTACACCATGTGTCTGCCTGGGATTGAGATATGAGTGTCAAATGAAGATACAGGAGTGACAATATGTACATCCGTGCCTTTCAGTCCCCTGCTTGTAACCTGCTCTGCGTGGAACGGGCAGGAAGCGTCAAGCCCGAAACAGACCGGAGTGAGACCATTCTGCGGAGTAAAGCCGCGCAGTTTATCATCATCTCCGTTTACAATAATCGTGCCCTCCGGATTCATATAGTCGATCATCTCGGTTTTAGCCTTGAGGATTCCGTCTCTGGAGCCGAGACTCTCGATATGCGCCACGCCGATATTTGTAAAGACGCAGATGTCGGGACGGGCAATCTTTGCCAGCCGGGTCATCTCGCCGAAATTGCTGATTCCCATTTCCAGCACCGCTATTTCATGTTCCTCACGGATGTTGAATACAGTAAGCGGAAGTCCGATTTCGTTGTTGAAGTTTCCTTCTGTCTTGAGAACAGAGTATTTCTGGGACAAGACAGATGCGATCATTTCTTTCGTGCTTGTTTTTCCCACACTTCCGGAAATACCGACTACTTTGATATCAAGAGAGCGGCGGTAATGTTCTGCGATATCTTTCAGTGCCTGCTCGCAGGATGAGACACGGATGTACGGATAACCGGCATCTCCGAGATCCTGTTCGGATACAGCACAGAGCGCCCCCTTTTCCATTACCTGGGGAATAAACGTGTGGCCATCCACCCGGGCACCCTTAATCGCTATGAAGAGGCTGTCCTTTTCAACTTTCCGGCTGTCGATGACGACGCTTGACACCTCACGGACCGCTGCAGCCGGATCGCCGTGGTAGATGCCTCCGCATGCTGCCGCGATTTCCTGTAATGACATATGTTTCATAAAAGTCAATTCCTTTCCTGGATGATTCGCATGATGATCAGTCTGAATATCTTGCTTCGATGGATTTCTGTATGATCAGCTCACACAGATCACCGTATTCGATGCCAGCCACTTTCGCCTCTTTTGGCAGCAGGCTGGCTGCAGTCATGCCCGGCAGTGTATTCATTTCCAGACAGTACAGGTTCCCATGATCATCCAGAAGGAAGTCTGCACGGCTGTAGACATTTAATTTAAGTGCATGGAACGCCTTTACAGTAAGATCCATCATGCGATCTTCAACATCTTTGGAAATATCGGCGGGGCAGACTTCATCGGTCGCACCGTCCTGATATTTATTCGCATAGTCAAAGAAACCGGTCTTCGGGATGATCTCGATAGGCGGCAGTGCCTTGCCGTCAATGATGCCGCAGGCGAATTCACGCCCTTTGATAAATGTCTCGATCACAACTTCGTCTTCATACTGGAAGGACTTTTCCAGTGCCTCTTTGTATTCGTCTTCTGTATTTACAATATAAACACCGATACTGGAACCGCCGGAACACGGTTTGACAACAACCGGAAGGGAAAGCCCCAGAGATGCAAGAGAACAGTCTGCATCATTTTTGTGGAGACATACTCCGTCCGGCGTATCGATCCCTGCCTGGAGAAATACCTGCTTTGTAAAGCCTTTGTCCATTGCAACCGCACATCCGAGAGAATCCGGCCCGGTATAGCGGATGCCGAGCAGGTCAAATGTTGCCTGAAGTTTTCCGTTCTCACCTTCTCCGCCGTGAAGTCCGAGGAAGGTGATATCTGCCATCCGGCAGAGCTCGATTACATTCGGTCCGAGGAAACAGTCAGACTGGTCCGGGCGGGAGGATTTGACGGCTGCGAGATCCGGTTCTTCCTCGCTGATGTTCTTCGCGATCTCCAGTCCGTGTCCGGGCATCGTGAATACATCCTCCAGATTCTCAGGTGCATTTTCAAGTCCCAGAAATACATCCAGAAGAAATGCATCGTGTCCTCTTTCCAACAATGTCCGGCAGATTCCGGCAGCAGAGGCGAGGGAAACATCGCGCTCTGTACTTAACCCTCCGGCCAGTACGATAATCTTCATGATACTTATACTCCTTTATATGATTCTTAAATATTTTGGTTTGCTTCGTTGAGCAGTGCTGTCTTTGTATCGTAGAGCTTCTGAGAAAGGTCTACATATACTTTGTGCGGATTGAAGAGACGTTTTGTCTCATCCCACAGGGTTGCCTTCTCCTGTTTGCAGTATTCTGCAATTTCTGAAACAGACGGAGAGGTATATTTGCATTCACCCCTGATAAAGACGGGCTTCAGGATTTCTTTCATCGTGTAAGTGCCGCCTTCCAGACGTGTCTTCTTCCATGTCGCGTTGGGATCGAAGAGCAGAAGATCTTTGGATGTATCGTACTCTTCGCCTACAAAACAGATGAGATCAGCCCGCATTTTACCGGTTTCTTTATCATAGATCCGGTAAATGGTCTTATTTCCGGGATTCGTGATCTTTTCCACGTTTTCGGAAATCTTGATTTTCGGGACGAATTCTCCATTTTCATTCTGGATTGCCGCAAGCTTATACACGCCTCCGAAGGACGGACAGTCTTTAGAGGTGATGAGGTTGGTCCCGACGCCCCAGGATGTAATGGCAGCGCCCTGAAGTTTAAGGTCATTGATCAGGAATTCGTCCAGATCATTGGATGCGGCAATGACTGCATCAGTGAATCCGGCTTCATCCAGCATCTTTCTTGCTTTCTTGGACAGATAAGCCAGGTCTCCGGAATCAAGACGGATGCCATAGCTTTTCGGATGGATGCCTGCATCGCGCATTTCCCTGAATACGCGGATCGCATTAGGCACGCCTGATTTCAGTGTGTCGTACGTATCAACAAGCAGAGTGCACGCATCCGGGTAAAGCCTTGCATATTCCTTGAAAGCAGTATATTCATCTTTAAAGCTCATGATCCAGCTGTGGGCGTGGGTACCGAGGACCGGCACGTCGAACATTTCTCCGGCCAGTACATTGGATGTGCCGATACAGCCGCCGATGATGGCAGCCCTCGCACCATACAGACCTGCATCCGGTCCCTGGGCGCGGCGCAGTCCGAACTCCATGACTCCGTTGCCCTGTGCTGCATGTACTACGCGGGAAGCTTTTGTGGCGATCAGGCACTGATGGTTGATGATCGTCAGTATAGCGGTCTCTACAAGCTGTGCCTCCATGATCGGAGCGACAACTTTGATCAGCGGCTCTCGCGGGAAGATCACACTTCCTTCAGGAATGGCATAAATGTCTCCGCTGAAGTGGAAGCCGCTTAGATAATGAAGAAAATCTTCGCTGAAGATGCCCAGCCCTCTCAGATAATCCACATCTTCATAGGAGAAATTCAGATTCTTGATGTAATCGATGACCTGCTCCAGTCCGGCCATGATAGAATAGCCGCCCTTGTTCGGGTTGTCACGGAAGAACATGTCAAAGATGACAGTCTCGTTTTCCTGTGTCTCAAAATAGCCCTGCATCATGGTCAGCTCATATAAGTCCGTGAGCAGGGTGAGATTCTGTGCGCTCATATATTTTCCCTCTTTTCGTTTATGCGGGGCGCCGGATGGCGGCGCTGTTATAAATTTTCTTTTCGATTATAGCACAAGACAGTCTAATCTTCTACAAATTTTGAAATTCGGTTTGGGAAAGAAAAATGCAGAGCTCAAACGAGCTCCGCATTTTTGTGGATTGTCTCCCGTATTATGTTTTCCACATAATCTCCGATATGCTTTTTGGTATCTTTGTCCAGCTGATCGGGATAAACAGGTTTCCCGTATTCAACTACCACATGGGTTTTCTTTATTTTCGGAAGATGGTTTTCAAAGATCTCGGCGGTATTGTTCATCGAGATGGGAACAATCGCACATCCGGTCTTCGTGGCAAGCTTCAGGGCTCCGTCGCGGAACGGAAGCATGGACAGCTCTTCGCCCCGGTTGCGTGTCCCTTCCGGGAAGACGCAGACGGAGATTCCGTTTTTAATATCATCGATTGCCTGAAGGATTGTTTTCAGACCTTCTTTTGGGTTCTTACGATCAAGGAAGAGACAATGAAGTCTTTTCATCCAGGATGTGAGGGTCAGATAACGTTCCATTTCCTTTTTTGCGATATAGCCGGTTACTCTTTTGCAGCGGCTGTAGGTCAGCAGGATGTCAAAATAGCTGCGGTGATTGCCGATGAACAGTACCGGCTCGTCCGGAACATTTTCCTCGCCGATCACGGTCATCTTTACTCCGGTAATCTTCAGGATCACTTTGAAAGCCCACTGTACGATACGCAGGGAACTGATATCGCTTGCGTGAGGGTTAAATCTGTGAAGGATCCGTTCCACGATAAGCACCGGGATCGTCACGATCAAAAACAGGATTACAAAAACTACAATACATATAAAACGAATCATGTGTCAGTCCTCAATTTTTCTTTCTGTAAAATAAAGAGGGCAGATGCCGCCCCTGCGTTCAATTATACAGCCGGTATATGGAAAATACAAGAAAAATGCTCGTGAAATTCGTGTTTATCGGGAAATCCTTTTTCGTATAGATCGTCCGAAAAGCAGCCGGATACAATGATGTGATTTACGTATTCGGATCAGTCGGGATTGTAATGCATCCGGCTCCGGTTACAAAAGGAAGATAAACTAATAACCCTGAAATATAGCTAAAAACAATCAGTCGGACGGACAACTCGCGGAGCTCAGACAAGTCCGTCCGGCTGATCAACGCTATATCTCAGAGTTAAAGTTTATCTAACCTTTCTACACAGTCACCGCCTGCATTACAATTCCGACTGATCCGAAAGGCGCATCATATCGGCTGTATCCAACTGATTTTTTGCGCTCATCCGATTGGAAATGCCTACCCGATAATCACAGAATTTACAAAAGTCGGTTCAAAGGAGGCATTTGTTCAATAAACACGAATTGACATATTTGAGGGGGCGGCTTCATATGATATATGGAAAAATGCTGCGGGGACAGGGAAATGAAACGTCTGAGGGCATCCTGCAACATCTGGATCCTGCTGATCCTCATTACCGGTCTGGCATCCGGCTGCGTCAGCAGATACGACGGGGAGCAAAAGCTGCGGGATCTTGATTTCACTGTGGTGGACAGGGAAGATGAACCGGAAGAATTGAGCACGATGATCGAAGGAGAGAAAGGGCATCCGTTCCAGATACTCTATGCGGACCAGGGGCAGCTTTATCTTGCGGAGGGATATGGAGAGCAGCCGACCACCGGCTACAGTGTAGCTGTACGGGAGCTGTACGAGACAGAAAATACGATCCACATCCGCACGAATCTTCTCGGTCCGGAGAAAGGGGAGGATATAAAGGAGATCACTACATTTCCCTATGTGGTCGTGCAGCTTGGATATATTGACAAAGACGTCTTGTTTGATTGAGGAGGAGAGATATGGAGCTGATCAGAAAACCGATCCATTATACGCAGGAGGGAAAGAGCCTCTTCGACCAGTTTTATCTGGACGAGGATTACAATGTACCGGACCAGAAGGAGGATGTACAGCGGATCATTCAGGGAAAAGCCGAGCTAAGGACAGAGGATATCCGGCCGGTGGAAAATTATGTAAAGATCACGGGCAAAGTGTATTTTACGATCTTGTACATGACGTCCTCAGGGGACTCGAAGCCTGCCGTACTGGAAGGAAAACTGCCATTTGAAGAGATGGTGTATGCGGAGAGTGACGGGAATGAGTCGTTCTATCTGAGAAATGTAAGGACGGAATTCACGGCATCCGTTGTTCATTCGCGGAAGCTGGGGCTGAAGATCATGGCCGAGATCGAGATTGGGAGAGAGTGGATCAGGGATGAGGAGCTGACTGAAAATATCGACAGTGACATACCAATCTATCGAAAAACCCGGAAAATGAATCTGCTCCGTCTGGCGGTGTCGAAGAAAGATACATACCGGATCAAGGAAGAAGTTACGCTGCCGGGGACAAAGGAAAGCATCGGTCAGCTTCTGCTCACGGATATCAGTGTGAGAAAACTGGATATCCGGACGGGACAGGATGAGATCCTGCTCAGAGGCGAGATGCTCGTATTCTGCATGTATCTGTCCGCCGAGGAGAAAGCGGACTGGATCGAGCAGAGTGTGCCTTTTGAGGGACGGGTCCTGTGCGACGGCGTATCCGAGAATATGTACTACCATATCCAGCATTCTCTGGAAGATACGCTGGCTGACATCCGGCTGGATGAAGACGGGGAAATGCGTGTCATGGGAATCGAAGCTACTCTTGCGCTCAGGATGAACATTTATGAAGAGGAAGAATCGGAAATACTGAGCGATATGTATTCTCTGGAACAGCAGTGTGTATTCGACACGCAGGATACCGTTCTGGAGGAACTCCTGATGCAGAATCAGTCCAAATGCAAAATAGCGGAAAGACTGTCTCTGCCGGAGCTGAAAGAAGACGTCCTGCAGATCCTCCACAGCAGAGGCAGCATCCAGGTGGAGAGCGAACAGCATACATCGGAGGGAATACAGATCGAGGGTATCCTTCATCTGTCTTTTCTGTATCTGCGGGGTGATGATGCGGAACCTTACGGAAGCTGGCAGGGGATGATCCCGTTTTCCTGGCTGATCGAATATTCCGATATGCCGGAGAAAGTGAGCAGCAGTCTTTCTTATCATGTAGAGCAGCTGGCCGTAACACTGGCAGGAAGCGAGGCAGTTGAAGTCAAAGCTATTTTGTCGTTTGATGTATTCCTGCGCAGGCTTATGCCTGTCGGGATGATCACGGAAGTCCGTATGGAACCTCTTGATATGGAAGAACTGTCAGAGCGCCCGGGAATCGTCGGGCATATTGTGCAAAATGGCGAAGATCTCTGGAGCCTGGCTAAAAAATATATGACAACGATCGACGGAATCAGGGAAATAAATGGGCTAAATGATGAAAAAGTCTCACCAGGGGATAAACTATTGATTTTTAAGGAAAATGTGAGTATACTGTAAGCACACTGTATACAAGATACAGAACACAGTATTAATAAGTCAACAGTTCAGCCATCGGATGTCAGCAGACGGATTTATGCTTGCATAAGAATCCGGCAGCTGACAGTCAGATGAGCTGAACTGTTGCATAGTATGGAGGACACAGGATGAATCAGATCGAATTGAAAGCACTTGCTAAGATCAATCTGGGATTGGATGTACTTGGAAGAAGAGAGAACGGCTATCATGATGTGCGCATGATCATGCAGTCGATCTATTTATATGATGAAGTAAAGATAGAGAAGAAAGACACACCGGGAATCGAGGTGGCGACAAACCTGAGATATCTGCCTGTCGGTGAAGATAATATTGCATACAAGGCGGCAGAACTGCTGAAAGAAGAGTTCCATATCAGCGAAGGTGTGAAGATCACTTTGAAAAAGCACATTCCCGTGGCAGCAGGGCTCGCAGGGGGAAGCTCCAATGCAGCCGCGGTGCTGTTCGGGATGAACCGGATGTTCCGGCTTGGTCTTTCACAGAAGGACCTGATGGAGCGCGGGGTGAAGCTGGGCGCAGACGTCCCGTACTGCATCATGCGCGGGACAGTTCTGGCAGAGGGAATCGGTGAGGAACTGAAGGTACTTCCTGCTATGCCGAAATGTACGGTCCTGATCGCGAAGCCGCCGATCAGTGTGTCTACAAAGACGGTTTACGAGGCGCTGGATTCAAAAGAGATCACAGAACATCCGGATATCGACGGGATCATAGAAGGGCTGGAGCAGCAGGATCTGAGGAAGATCGCGGGCTGTATGGGAAATGTCCTTGAGGATGTCACCATCCCGATGCATCCGGTCATCGATGAGATCAAGCAGGTAATGAAAGATGCCGGGGCGCTGGGCGCAATGATGAGCGGCAGCGGACCGACTGTATTCGGGCTGTTTGAGAGCCGGGCAGGAGCACGTGAAGCTCAGAGACGCATCAGGGAAAAAGCACTGACCAGGCAGGTCTATGTGACGAATATACACAGTGTGAGGAGGAATCACAATGCCGATTGATTTTGAAGTTACGATGAATGAATATCTTCCGCTGCGGGACGTAGTATTCAATACTCTGCGGAGGGCGATCCTGCGAGGAGAATTAAAGCCGGGCGAGCGTCTGATGGAAATCCAGCTCGCCAACAAACTGGGAGTGAGCCGCACGCCGATCCGGGAGGCAATCCGCAAGCTGGAGCTGGAGGGGCTTGTGCTCATGATCCCCAGGAAAGGTGCGGAAGTAGCTGAGATCACGGAGAAAAATCTGCGGGATGTGCTCGAGGTCCGGGGGGCTCTGGAAGAGCTGGCAGTCCAGCTCGCATGCGAGAGGATGGACAAAGAGAAACTGAAAGAGCTCCACGCTGCCGCGGATTATTTCCGCGAGATACTGGACAGCGATGACATCACAGCGATCGGTGAAGCAGACGAGGCATTTCATGACGTGATCTTCGCTGCCACGGACAATACCCGTCTGGTCCAGCTTTTGAACAACTTAAGAGAGCAGATGTACCGTTACCGCATTGAGTATCTGAAGAAAAAAGAGTGCCATCCCCAGCTGCTGGAAGAACATGCGGCGATCATGAAAGCAATCGAGGAACATGATAAAGAAAAGGCGACACAGATCACGATCCAGCACATTGCCAATCAGGCGGATACTGTGGGGGATACACTGCGGCACCGCTAAAGGTTTCTGCGGATCTGCAGGCAGCATAACAGAAAAAGTTACAGGCCTTTTCGTATATTTTCCCACGATTTGTCCATACTCTCCATATCAGGTGAAAAGATATGGAGGAATTACATATGGATATGTCAGAGAGAATTTATAGAGGGATTGAGAAACACGCCGTAAAGATCTGTTTTGTACTCGCAGTCATTCTGGCAGCGCTGATCACAACAGGAGTATATTTCAGAGTGGATGCAGCGGCGCAGGAAAAGCTTCAGGAGCATCTGGCGCAGGAAGTGCTGCGGTTCCATGTGCTGGCTAACAGCGACAGTGACGAAGATCAGGAGCTGAAGCTGCAGGTGAGGGATGCAGTCCTTAAGTATATGGAAGAAAATATGCCTGAGGAAGACAGCGCCGATGCAGTAAAAGACTGGGCGCGGGCGCATATCGACGAGATAGAGGATGTGAGCCGGGGGATCATTGCAGAAGCCGGGGCAGAGTATCCGGTGAGTGCGGCGGTGACAACCTGCTGGTTCCCGGATAAAAGCTACGGGGACGTTACATTTCCGGCAGGAAATTATGAGGCGCTCCGCATTGAGATCGGCGAGGCAGAGGGGCATAACTGGTGGTGTGTGCTCTACCCTGGGCTCTGCTTTATGGATACCGTAAATGCAGTTGTGCCGGATGAGGGAAAAGAAAAGTTAAAAAACGTTTTGACGGAAGAGGAGTATTCCATAGTTACGGCTGATACAGATTTTAAGATCAGCTGGTTTTTCTGGTAAATATAGAAAGATGACAGAATTTTTGATCAGACATTTTATAAAAGATTATAAGGACGTGGAGAAGATATCCGTGCGGACCGCATATGGAGTGCTGGCCAGCATTGTGGGTATCTTCTGCAATGTTTTTTTGTTTGCAGTAAAATTTGTGGTAGGGCTTGTGCTGCACAGTGTGTCCGTTACGGCGGATGCATTTAACAATTTATCAGATGCAGGCTCGTCTATCATCAGCTTTGTCGGAGTGAAGATGGCAGAGAAGCCCGCGGACAAAGACCATCCTTTCGGCCACGGGCGGATCGAGTACATAGCAGCGCTTGTCGTATCATTCCTTGTACTTGAAGTGGGCTTTACATTTCTGAAAGATTCTTTCGGAAAGATCCTGCATCCGGAGACAATGAATTTCCAGATCGTTTCGGTCATCATCCTGATCCTGTCCATAGCCGTAAAGCTGTGGCTCGGCCTGTTCAACCGGAAACTGGGAGAGAAGATCGACTCCAAAGTGATGATGGCTGTATTTACGGATTCCATGGGTGATGTGATCACTACGTCGGCTACGATCCTGTCTCTGATCTTCTTCGCAGTGACAGGAATCAATATCGACGGAATCGTGGGGGTGGGCGTCGCGCTTGTCGTTATGTGGGCCGGCGTGGGTATTGCGAGAGATACGTTGGAGCCACTGATCGGGCAGGCGATCGACCCGGAAGTATATGAGGAAATCAAACATTTCGTTGAGAAATATGACGGGATCGAAGGAACCCACGATCTGATCGTACATAATTATGGTCCGGGACGCAGCATGGCATCGATCCATGCAGAGGTGCCTAATGACGTGGATATCGAGCAGTCCCACGAGATCATCGACCGGATTGAGCGGGAGGCAGCGAAAGAACTGGGGATTTTTCTTGTGATCCATATGGATCCGGTGGAAATGCGAAATAAAAAAATCCTGCGGATCAAAGAGACGGCAGTCAGGATACTGCACGACCTGGATCCTCTGTGCAGCCTTCATGATTTCCGGGTGGTACACGGCGAGCATCAGATCAATCTGATCTTTGACATGGTCGTGCCGATCGACTATGATGAGAAGAAGAAAGAGGACCTGTCCCTGAGAATGGCTGAACGGATGAAAGGGGCAGATTCAAGATATGAGTGTGTGATCACCGTGGAGTCCGACTATGTGGCGCAGAGCGGACCTGATGAAAAATGACAGAAGAAAGCTTTGATATAAGGAGTGACTTAAGATGGCAGAGGGCGTAATGACACTGGAAGAAAACAGTAAAGGAAGATATGAATTCGAAGGCAGGGTCCGTTACAGCGAGATCGACCACAGGGGGACAATGACGCTCCCTGCGCTGATCAACTATTTTCAGGATGCCAGTACATTCCAGTCGGAAGCAATCGGGCTCGGTATGGACAGGCTGAAACATGACAGGAAAGCATGGGTGCTTTCCTACTGGCAGGTTATCGTAGAACGCTATCCTCAAATGTGCGAGAAGATCACTACGGGGACATTTGCCACGGAGTTCAAAGGTCTCTACGGAAACCGTAACTTTTATATGAAAGACGGATCGGGAGAATTGATCGCCCGGGCCAATTCCATCTGGGCATTTATGGATCTCGAGAAAGGCAGGCCGGCGCGCCCGACAGCGGAGCACATCGATCCGTATGGCACGTGTGAACCTCTGGACATGCCCTATGAGGGAAGGAAGATCGCACTGCCGGAGCAGAGCAAAGCCGGAGAGCCCTTCCCGGTGCGGAAATACCATATTGATACGAATGAACATGTCAATAACTGCCAGTATGTGCAGATGGCGCTGGAGATGGTGCCGGGAGATATACAGGTACGGCAGCTGAGAGTAGATTATAAAAAATCCGCGGTGCTCGGAGATATGATCTATCCGAGGATGACCGCCGAGCAGAAACGCACGGTGGTGGAGCTGTGTGATGCGGACGGGAAACCGTATGCGATCGTGGAGATGAAATAAAGAAAATGAATAAGACAATGCAGGCAATCCTCCAGGCGCTCTCCTACGGCGGTATTGAAGTAGAGTCGGCCAGGTGGATCGCAGATCTGAAAAAACTGGATCCGATGAGGATCTTTGTAAAGAAACTGGATATCGAGATATATAATGAAGAATATAAAGTACCGGTCCGCCTGTATTTCGCTGACGAGGCGTCCATGGAATCCGGAAATGAAAATGTCCCTGTGATCTTGTTCTTCCACGGAGGAGGCTGGACGACGGAGAGTGTGGAGACCTATGACCGGGTCTGTTCGCGCATGGCGCAGTCCATCGGGCAGCTGGTGGTCTCCGTGGAGTACAGGCTTGCTCCGGAACACCGGTTCCCTGTGGGATTCGAGGACTGCTATGCAGCAGCCAAAGCACTTTTTGCCGGTGAGATCCTGCCGGGAATACGCCCGGAGCAGATCACCATCATGGGAGACAGTGCGGGAGGAAATCTCGCCGCGGCTGTATGTATGAAAGCGAGAGATACAGGCGACTTCAGACCACAGCGCCAGATCCTTATTTATCCGGCGCTGAGTAACTGCTATACAGAAGATTCGCCTTATGAATCCGTGCGGACCAACGGGACAGGTTATCTGTTGACAAGCGAGAAGATGGCAGATTATCTTGAATTATATGAGAGTAAGCCTGAAGACAGGGAAAATCCTTATTTCGCCCCGCTGTGTGCAGAGGATTATACGAATCTTCCGGATACGCTGATCCTGACGGCAGAGTTTGATCCCTTAAGAGACGAGGGAGAAGAATACGGAAGGCGGATGAGACAGGCGGGATGCAGGGTGCGCATCGAGAGGATCGAGGGGGCGCTGCACGGATATTTCGCTCTTGGAATCCAGCATTTATATGTGCAGGAGAGTTTCAGGCATATTAACCGGTTCCTGAGTGTGGAACGGGCATTGAATGAACAAAGACTGTAAATCGGAAAGGGGGACAGGCAGGGTGAAAGAAAAACGGCAGAGACGATGGAGAAAACTTGATAATGCCGCACAGGCATTTCCGGCGGCTGCCGGGAAGAAGGACTCCAGGGTATTCCGGTTCTACTGTGTCCTGAAAGAGACGGTAGATGCGGACACTCTGCAGCGTGCACTGGATCTGACTATGGAGAAATATCCTCTCTTCCGGTCTGTGCTGCGCAAAGGCCTGTTCTGGTTCTATATGGAGCCGAGGGAGCTCCCTGCGCTTGTCAGGGAGGAAGACAGGCCGCCATGCAGCCGGATTTATGTCCCCGACCAGAAAAGGCTGCTCTTTGAAGTTACCTACTATAAGAACAGGATCAATCTGGAAGTGTTTCACGGGCTGACAGACGGAACAGGCGCCATGCAGTTCCTGAAAGAACTTGTGAGAAATTATCTGACGCTTACATATCCGGGACATGAGTTCCCGGAGGCAGACGGGGGAGAAACACTGACAGACAGTGATTATGAGGAGGACAGTTTCTCACAGTATTATACAGGGAAGAAAAGCAGAAGCAAAAAATCCCGTAAAGCATTCCAACTCAGGGGTGAACGGCTGGAACAGGCGGAGATGCAGATCACGGAGCTCATACTTTCTGCATCGGAAGTCCACAAAAAAGCAAAAGAATACGGAGTTTCGGTGACAGCTTATCTTGCCGCGGCATTTCTCTATGCGATATATGAGGAAGTGCCCAAAAGCGGACTGAAACGTCCGTTATCACTTATGATCCCGGTAAATCTGAGAAACTTCTTCCCCTCAGGATCTATGACAAATTTCTGGAGCTGGATCGAGACAGCCCTGGATTTTGATGAAAATACAAAGCTGGAAGATGTTATCGGAAAAATGAAAGAGATGTTCGGAAAGGATTCTGTAGAAAAGGAAATTTCCGGACGGATGAATGATCTGGTGCGGCTTGAAAAGAATCCGTTTCTGCGAGCGGTCCCGCTGGAGATCAAGAACCTGTTCCTGCTGGCGGGGACAACTCTTGGCGGCCGCAGCGTAACTGCGGTGTATTCCAATATGGGACGTATCCAGATGGCGGATACATATGAGGATTATATCGAACGTTTCGGTTTCTTCGCAAGCACGGATAAGATGCAGATGTGCTCCTGCTCATATGGAGATACCATGGTGCTGGGGCTTACTTCGAAGATCATAGATCCAAATATATGCAGAAACTTTGTAAGCATACTGAAGCGCGACGGGATTGAATGTCATATACAGGAGAATGATTTCCCGGGATATCATGAAAAACCGTCCCGGAGAGCTCTTATGGGGCTTAAGATCTTCTCCTTTACATGTACCGCCGCAGTGGTGATCTGCTGGATGCTGAACTATCTCCTGACGTTCGGGCGCTGGTGGGCAGGCTATGTGACCGCAGGAGTATTCTGCACCTGGCTGCTCATTATGGTCGGTTACCGTAAGAGGAAGAATCCTCTGAAAAACGGGATGTGGCAGCTGGTCATTGTGACAGCAGGTTCTCTTCTGTGGGATGTCTTTACCGGATGGCAGGGGTGGTCTGTGGATTTTGTCATCCCTCTGGCAATACTTGTAAATATGCTGTCTATGGTGATCATCTCGGCTGCGGGGAAAATGGAAGTGGCGGAATATCTTTTCTATCTGGTGCAGGCAGGAGCGTGCGGGCTGATCCCGTTTATCCTTCTGATCGCAGGTGCGGTGTCGGTGCCTTATCCTTCTGTCATATGTTCCGGCGTCAGCCTGCTTTTTCTGCTGGGACTTGTGCTCTTTAAATGGAAAGATTTTGTCAGAGAAGTACAGAAAAAATTCCGTGTTTGAAAGCCGGACTATAGTCCGGCCAGCACATCCTCCAGTACTTCTTCTACTGAGTCTGTCACATATCTGGCGTGGCCTGCGATGCCGGGCGCCGCGTTTGACATGGCATAACCGTATCCGGCGAGCTCCAGCATTTCTACGTCATTGTACTGGTCTCCGAACGCCATGCATTCTTCGGGTTTTACACCAAAGAGGTCCATCATTGTCTGCAGGGCAGTGCCTTTGTTGTATCCCGGTACAATGAAGTCAATCCAGATATTTCCCGATGTGACGACTTTGACAGCCGGGGAAAACATTTCCTGCAGATGCTTCAGGTAGGGACCGAGATCATGGGATTGCATATTTGCGATAGCGAGTTTGAGAAACGGTCCCTCGACTTTCGTAATGTCATCGACGATTTCAGTTGTATTGTGCATTACATTTACGATATGGTTGACAAAAGCAGGGTCATTGTCCTCGATCAGACAAGTATCCTCGCGGGATGCAACGATCTCGTAGCCGGGTTCCTTTTTGATTTCATGCATGATCCTGTAAGCCAGATCGTCCGGTATAATGCCCCGGGAGATGACTTTTCCCTGATGAATGCAGATTGAACCGTTTTCAGCAATATAGGATATCTCATCTTTGATATCGGCAAAGAGCCGGCGTTCGTTGTCATACTGGCGCCCGCTTGCCGCAACAAAGTGGATCCCCTTCTCTGTAATCCTGTGTATCAGATCTATCGTGTAAGACGACAGCTCCTGCGCTCCGTTGTGGAGAAGGGTGCCGTCCAGATCGCTTGCGATTAATTTGATCATAAAGAATCCTCCGTAACAGGTCATAGTTGAAATACAACATTGATATCGCAGTTCGTTCTTCCTGAAGCGATATCAGTGCCAGATTCAGTATAACTGAAAAAAAATGCAGAGTAAAGAGAGGAAGGGAAACTTTGACATATACCTTCGATATGTTTGGCTGAGGGAACTGTAACAGAAAAGAAATACTTGTAACTATTTTGTAATAGTAATATAATGGAAACGTGGCGGGATGCAAGATGAAATTTCCTGTTCCGGCATAAATATAATTGAAAAGTAAGAGGACTATGATTATGGGAAAATATTTTGGGACCGATGGCTTCCGCGGCGAGGCCAATGTAGTACTTACAGTGGAACATGCATTTAAGGTGGGACGTTACCTGGGCTGGTACTTCGGACAGGACCACAAGGCAAGAGTTGTGATCGGTAAGGACACAAGAAGAAGCAGTTATATGTTTGAGTATGCTCTGGCAGCAGGGATCACCGCGTCAGGAGCAGATGCATACCTTCTTCACGTGACGACGACTCCGAGTGTATCATATGTCGTAAGGACAGAAGATTTCGACTGTGGTATTATGATCTCAGCAAGCCATAACCCGTTCTATGACAACGGTATCAAGGTTATTAACAGTGCCGGACATAAGATGGAAGCAGAAGTTGAAGATAAGATTGAGGCATATATCGACGGTGAGATCGAGGAACTTCCGCTTGCAACCAAAGAAAATATCGGACGCACCATCGATTATTCCGCAGGAAGAAACCGCTATATCGGGCATCTGATCTCTATTGCGACTCGTTCATTTAAAGATATGCGCATCGGTCTCGACTGCGCGAACGGAAGTTCATTTGCCATAGCAAAGAGCGTGTTCGATGCACTTGGCGCAAAGACATATGTGATCAATAACGAGCCTGACGGAACAAACATCAACACGAACTGCGGTTCTACTCATATCAATGTGCTTCAGGAATTTGTCAAAGAGAAAAAACTGGATGTCGGCTTTGCATATGACGGAGATGCGGACAGATGTATCGCAGTAGATGAAAACGGAAACGTAGTAGACGGCGACCGTATCATGTATGTATGCGGCAAGTATCTGATGGAGCAGGGACGCCTTGAGGGAAATACGATCGTAACGACGGTAATGTCCAACCTGGGACTCTACAAAGCCTGCGATAAGATCGGCATGAAATATGAGCAGACAGCAGTGGGTGACAAATACGTATACGAAAATATGTTGAAGAACGGTTTTGTGCTCGGAGGCGAGCAGTCAGGACATATCATCTTCAGCAAGCATGCGAGAACCGGCGACGGTATACTTACCTCACTGATGATCATGGAAGTAATGCTTGAGAAGAAACAGACACTTGGAAAACTGGCGGATGAGGTTAAGATCTTCCCGCAGGTTCTGAAAAATGTCCGCGTAAAAGACAAGAAAACTGCAAGAGAGAATCCGGCAGTTGTAGAAGCAGTCCAGAAAGCAGCAGATGCACTGGGGACTGACGGACGCATCCTCGTCCGCGAAAGCGGCACTGAGCCGGTGATCCGTGTTATGGTAGAGGCGGCATCGGACGAAATCTGCGAGAAATACGTGGATAGTGTCGTTGATGTCATCAAAGCAGAAGGATTGACGGAGTAATTCGTATTTATCTGAGAGACATTTCTCAGTAAAATATCCGAAAATCACTCGGATACAGTGGATTGACTCACATATCCGTCCCAAAAGGTTCATCAAAAGGGCTGTATCCGACTGATTTCCTTGCGTTCATCCGATTGGAAGTATCTCCCTGATAATCACGAAATTTACAGAAAATTAATTGAAAAGGTGAACTTTATCGACTCCCTTCCCTTTCCTGCTGGTTGGGATGGGACCGTAGACGGGAGCGTTCCGGTTCGAGCGAAAGCGGGTGCGATAACAATACCTGTCTCCCGGCGGATACTTTGTTAGT
>ERZ1643250.1547-NODE-1547-length-19178-cov-7.812529_pt1 | contig 19178 bp, 21 predicted proteins | sample MGYA00579262_ERZ1643250 | MGnify/ENA primary metagenome ERZ1643250 (study PRJEB29033, sample SAMEA4952265) | chicken gut metagenome | biome: Broiler Chicken; feature: Gastrointestinal Tract; material: Caecum | place: Ireland | collected 2018 | study: Broiler... | reverse complement strand
GTGCCGTCGCTGACCAGTCCGAAAAGGCGGTTGGAATAGTGGTCGTAACAGCCGTAAGAATAGACGGTATCATCCAGCCGGATGTCTACATGACCCATGCGTCCGAAAGCCACGTCGGAAAGGTGGATAAACACTTCCAGATCGGGCTTTTTGCCGGCGTTTTCCCGGGTTTGACGGATTACGCCTCCTTCGTTCTGATGAGTGGCAAAATACCGGTTGAAATCGTCAATGAGACGGCTGGGAATAAAGGCGGTGATAAAGGTGGGCAGTGCGATGCGGACTTTCCGTTTAATCCGGTCGCCTACCTGATTGGAGAGAAACAGCCCGGAGACAAAGTCCAGCAGCAGCACGGCGGAATAGAGGATCAGATAAATTCCGGCCACGATAAAGACGGTGTGCAGCCGAAGGCTGGGATTGAGAATCAGGGAGACGCCAAAAGCCAGCGACAACAGCGCGGCGAAGCTGTTTCGGAATTTGCCTTCCAGATCTTCCGTCCAGCACTGAATGGCGATGGTTCCCCGGGCCAGACCACTGATAATAAACCAAAGGCCAAACAGCAGCGCCGCAGGAAAGGCAAAAAATGACGGGGAGACGGCCATTAGAACTGCCAGCGCGGCGAACCCCGCCGCAGACAGAAAAGCGGCGGCTTTTTTCTCTGCGGACAGCATCTGTACCAGCCGGGTAATGCCGGCAATGGCCAGACCGGCGGAAGCGGTACCCTGTAAAAAACGGAAGGCGAGACTGCCGTTTGCCAGCGTGAGAATTCCGAAGGACAGAAACAGTACCGCCTGTGCCAGTTCCAGCCAGGGACCTGCGGCAGAAAGCGCTCTCTTTCGAAAAGGAAATTTGACGGAATCGGATGATTTCATAAAGTCCTCCTTTCTGGAAGTCAATGCAAGGTGGCGTTATCCCGGGCGCTTGCCGGGAAAGTGAGGGTCATATTGCCGTACCAGTGCCCAGAATGCCGGGGAATGGTCGTGGTGTAAAATATGGCACAGCTCATGAATGACAACGGAGTCGATGAATTCCGGCGGCTTGTCCGCCAGCAGAAACGAAAAGTTCAGGCTGTTTTTTCCGGAACAGCTGCCCCAGCGTTTCCGCGCGGAAGTAATGTGAATCCCGGTGGGGGCAACGCCGATTTTTTTGGAAAAGGATTCCACCCGGGGCGTAACCAGTGCCAGCGTCCGGGCTTTCATAGAAGCGATGACCTCCGGCGTGTACTGGGGAACCGGCGGCTTGTCCGCCAGCTGTTTCTGTTTGGCGGAAATCCAGTCCTGTTTCCGCAGGAGAAAGTCCTCGATTTTCTCCCGGGAAAGCCTGAGAGGTGCCCGCACGACCACAAGTCCGCCGGGCTGCACGGCGATTTCCAGCGTTTTTCTCCGGCTTCGAATCAGCTGATATTCCATGGGGTTCTCCTTTGCAATTTTGCAGGATTGATGTATAATAAAGCAGAAATCGCGGCAGGAAGGTTTCCGGCAGCAGTTTCGGGCTTTCCTGTCCTTATAGTATATCACACCGGGCGCAAAGTACCAGCGTTTTCTCAAAACGGCGGCTCTTTGTCCCGGAAATCTATGTGAAAGAAGTGGCTGTATCATGCATTCTGTTTATCAACAGCGCCTTGACCGGGTGCGGGAAAATATGAAAGAACAGGGGTTGCCCCAGATTCTGGTCAGCTCCACGGAATCGGTATTCTATCTCACCGGCCTTTGGATTGTGCCCATGGAGCGGCAGCTGGCGCTGTATCTCCATGAGGACGGGCAGTGCGTGCTGTTCGGAAATGACCTGTTCGGCATCACCTCTGTGGAAGGCTGGGAGCTGAAACTCCACAATGACGCAGACGACCCGGTGGCGGATATTGCCGCAGTGGTTCGTCCCGGTGTGCTGGGCATCGACAAAGTCTGGCCCAGCCGGTTCCTGATTTCCCTGATGGAAAAGCGGAACGACATTCGCCCCGCCGTAGGTTCCGCGCCGGTGGATGATGCCCGCAAACAGAAGGATGAAGCAGAGGCCAAAGCCATGCGGGAGGCTTCCGCGGTAAATGATCGGGTCATGGAACAGGTCATCCGGGAGCTGCGGGAAGGCGTGACGGAAACGGAAATGGCCGCAAGAGTGGAAGCCCTTTTCCGGGAAAACGGTGCGGAGCGCTCTGATGAGGGACAGCTGGTCTGTTTCGGCGCAAACGGTGCAGACCCTCACCATGCCCCGGAAAATACCCGGCTTCGTCCCGGTGACAGCATTGTGCTGGATATCTTCACGCCCATCAACCGGTACTGGTGCGACATGACCCGCACGGTTTTCTGGAAGGAAGTCAGCGAAGAGCAGCGCCGGGTGTATGAAACGGTGAAAGCCGCCAATCTGGCAGCGGAAGCCATGATTCGCCCCGGTGTGAAAATGTGCGAAATTGACCGGGCAGCCCGTCAGGTCATTGAAGAGGCGGGCTATGGGCCGTATTTTACCCACCGGCTGGGCCATGGCTGCGGAATTTCCTGCCACGAGCCGCCGGACAACAGCGCAGTGAGCGAAGTGATTGCCCAGCCCGGCATGGTGTTTTCGGTGGAACCGGGCATTTATCTGCCGGGAAAATTCGGAGTGCGCATTGAGGATCTGGTGCTGGTAACGGAAACCGGCTGCGAGGTGCTCAACCAGTACAGCAAGGAGTTACAGGTGTTGGGATAACAGAGGGGGAATCAATGTGAAAATCGGACTGGTGCTGGAAGGCGGCGGAATGCGCGGCCTGTATACCGCCGGTGTGCTGGATACCATGATGGCGGAAAACTGGAAGCCCCACTATGTAGTGGGAGTTTCCGCAGGCGCCTGTCACGCGGCCTCTTTTGTCAGCGGACAGCGTGGGCGGGCCTATCGGACGAATATGGATTATCTGGGGGACAGCCGGTATCTTAGCCTGAAAAATTATGTGACCACCGGTTCTCTGTTCGGTATGAAGTTCATTTTCGACACGGTTCCCAATCATCTGGATCCCTATGATTACGAAGCTATGCTGGCTTCTCCCATGGAATATGAAGTGGGCGTCACGGATGTGGAGACAGGACAGCCGGTGTTTTACTCCAAAGAAGCCCTGTACCACGATTGCACCCTGCTGGCGGCGTCCTCTTCCATTCCGGTGTTTTCGCCGGTTGTACAGTATCTGGATAAACGGTATCTGGACGGCGGTACCTCTGCGCCCATTCCCGTGGAGCGGGCGCTGGAGCAGGGATGTGATTATATTGTTGCCGTCCTGACCCGGGACAGGGGGTATGTCAAATCTCCGGAAGGCTTCCGGGGAGTATACAGCCGGGTGCTTCGGAAAGAGCCGGGAATGGTGCAGGCGCTGGACAATCGTCATGCTGTTTATGCCCGGGAGCGGGCGCTGCTCTTTTCTCTGGAAAAGCAGGGGAAAGCCACCATTATTGCCCCGGAACGCCCTATTGCCCTCAGCCGCTTTGAAAAAGACCGGGAAAAGCTGGATGCTCTGTACCGGCAGGGACAGGAGGAGTGCCGGAAGCTCATGAAAGCGCCGGACTGCTTCTGGAAAAAGGAGGGGCTGGCATGAAGCTGTCCCTCTGGCGCAAGGATACGCTGGCTCATGAGTCGCTGATTGTGGGCATTATGCTGGCACTGTCCGGCGGATTTCTGGATACCTATACCTACACACTGCGAGGCGGCGTTTTTGCCAATGCCCAGACGGGCAATCTGGTGCTGATGGCGGTGAAACTGGCAGATTTCGATTTTCTTTCCGCCTTGTACTACTTCATTCCCGTAACGGCCTTTTTTCTGGGGGTGCTGCTGACGGAAGTCATCAAGCGGCGGCTGCCGGAAGACGCATTTTTACAGTGGCAGCAGTTGGCGCTGCTGCTGGAAATGGTGTTGCTGCTGATTATCGGATTTGTGCCCTTGTGGGTACCGGACGCGGTGGTGAATGTGACCATTTCCTTTATCTGTTCCGTGCAAGTGCAGAGCTTCCGGAAAACCAAGGGTCTGCCTTACGCTACGACCATGTGTACCGGAAACCTCCGTTCTGCGGCGGATCATTTTTCCGTTTTCCTGTTTTCCCGGGAACGGGAATCCCTGTGGAAAAGCCTGCGGTATCTGCTGATTATTGCAATGTTCTGTGTGGGAGCCGCCTGCGGAGCGCTTCTTTCCAGAGTGCTGGGCCCAGCTGCGGTCTGGAGCTGCTGTATCCTGTTGGGACTGGTATTGATTCTGCTGGTGTGGGACAGCCGCAGCGCTTCCTGAATAACTTGTATAGTCACTCGATAAGAATTGTACGAACAATTTTAATCGAGTGACTTTTTTGTTTTTTCAGAAATGATTGGATTATGGGACATATTGAGAAATCTTTCAGACATTTCATGAAAAACAGTTGCAAATTTTCCCGTTTTGAAGTATGATAAAAGCGTCAAAGGTTGTCCGTACATATTTTATTGGAGTTCCCTTGCTCCGGTTCGTGACTTGCTATACGGACAATGATTTATTTGTAAGGAGGACGTTCCCATGAACAATATCCCTCAGGTCAAGCTGGGCATTATTGCCGTCAGCCGTGACTGCTTTGTCATCTCCCTCTCTGAAAGACGCCGCGCCGACATTGTGAAGGCCTATGGCGCTAAGGGCGGCGAGATCGTAGAGATCAAGAAAACCGTAGAAAACGAAAAGGATATGCTGGAGGCCGTTGCCGAAGCAAAGGCTGCCGGATGTAATGCGCTGGTGGTCTTTTTGGGCAACTTTGGCCCCGAGACTCCCGAGACCCTCATTGCCAAGGAGTTTACCGGCCCTGTGATGTATGTGGCCGCTGCGGAAGAGCACGGCGACGACCTGATTAACGGCCGCGGCGACGCTTACTGCGGTATGCTGAACTGCTCCTATAACCTGGGCCTGCGCAAGCTGAAGGCTATCATCCCCGAGTATCCCGTGGGCACCGCCGACGAGATTGCCGATATGATTGCTGACTTCGTACCCGTGGCTCGTACCCTCATCGGTCTGGCTGGTCTGAAGATCATCACCTTCGGCCCCCGTCCCCAGGACTTCTTCGCCTGCAACGCTCCCATTAAGCCCCTGTATGATCTGGGCGTGGAGATTCAGGAAAACAGCGAGCTGGACCTGCTGGTGGCTTACCGTGCACACGCAAACGACGAGCGCATCGATGCAATTGTCAAAGAGATGGCAGAAGAGCTGGGCGTCAAGGGCAACCAGTACCCCGACCTGCTGCCCCGTATGGCTCAGTTTGAGCTGACTCTGCTGGATTGGGCAGAGCAGAACAAGGGCGCCCGCGACTATGTGGTGTTCGCTGACAAGTGCTGGCCTGCATTCCCCAGCGAGTTCGGCTTTGAGCCCTGCTATGTCAACTCTCGTCTGGCCGCTAAGGGTATCCCCGTGGCCTGCGAAGTGGATATCTATGGCGCACTGAGCGAGTACATCGGCGCTTGTGTCACCGGCGACGCTGTAACCCTGCTGGATATCAACAACTCTGTGCCCGCCGACCTGTATGAGGCCGACATCAAGGGCAAGTTCAACTATGGCCCCACCGATGTGTTCATGGGCTTCCACTGCGGCAACACCCCCATTTGCAAGCTGTGCGATGACCGCGCCATTAAGTATCAGCTGATCCAGAACCGTCTGCTGGAAAGCGGCGGAGAGCCGGATTTCACCCGCGGCACTCTGGAAGCCGACATCGCTGCTGGTCAGATCACCTTCTTCCGTTTGCAGAGCGGTGCTGACGGCGTGCTTCACAGCTACATCGCCCAGGGCGAGATCCTGCCTGTGGCTACCCGTTCCTTCGGCGGCATCGGCATCTTCGCTATTCCCGAGATGGGCCGTTTCTATCGTCATGTGCTCATCAGCAAGCGCTATCCTCACCATGGCGCTGTGGCCTTCGGCCATGTGGGCAAGGCTCTGTACACCATCTTCAATTATCTGGGTGTAGAGGATATCGCCTTCAATCAGCCCAAGGGCATGCTGTACAAGGACGAGAATCCCTTTGCCTGATTGACGGCAAAGATTTTCCCATAACCAACAAAACCCGCTGTCTGTATGTTGCATACAGGCAGCGGGTTTTTTGCGCTTTTTTACATGAACCAGGTTTCCGGACAGGTGGAGCTCACGCCGGAAGTCCCTGATTGCAGTGCGTCGGTAATGTCTTTTTTGTCCAGAATCAGGCCGCTGGCAATGACAGGGACGGGGCTTTTCTTTTGAATGGAGCGGGTTATTCGGGGCATCACGCCGGGGAGGATTTCCAATATATCCGGAGCGGCGGTTTCCAGCTGGCGAAACATGGTTTCCAGCGCCCGGGAGTCGATAATAAAGAACCGCTGAATGGCCAGCAATCCTTTTTGCCGGGCATATTTGATGACACCCGGCCGGGTGCTGATGATTCCCTGTGCGCCGGTGTGGGTGCAGATGAAGTCCACGGAAATTTCCTTGGGCGTCAGGCCGCTGACCAGATCCAGATGCACCACCGGGAATTTCCCTGCCTGTTGAATCCGGGCGACAATCTCCCCGATATCACAGATAGTGCCATAGAGAATGAAAACGACCTGACAGTCGGACTCCAGACAGCGGGCAAGACCTTCCTCGTCCTTGATGGCGGCAATCACCGGATTTTCTGCCAGCAGCCGACAGAAGGCCCGGGCGTTTTCGCTGCGGTTCATGCCAGTCCCTCCAAAAGCTCCGTCAGCTCTTCTAACGACTGACAAATCATGTCCGGCTGTACTGGGCTGTTTTTCAGATCCTGTAATTGGGTTTCCCCGGTGAGAACCAGAATGGAGGTGACGGCAGTTCCCTGTGCAATTTTGATGTCCGTATACAGACGGTCGCCAATGACGGCCAATTCCTCTTCCCGGCAGCCGGTGTGCTTCAGCAGGTATTCCAGCGTATGGCGGGAGGGCTTTCCGAAGAATTCCGGTGTCACACCGGTAGAGGCCTGAATCAGCGCGGCCATGGAGCCGCAGTCGGGGATAAAGCCGTTTTCCACCGGACAGTTGAAATCCGGATTTACGCCGTAAAAGGGCTTCCCTTCCCGAACAAACCGGCAGGCCTTTTCCAGTTTTTCATAGGTCAGCGTGGTATCAAAGCCCAGCACCACTGCGTCAGGATTGTGGTCATTCAGAGAGATTCCGCCGAGACGAAAGGCCTCTTCCAGCTCCGGCGTTCCCACCAGATAAACACTTTTTCCCGGATGATTCCGGTTGAGCCAGTCAATGATCACGCCGTTGGAAATGAGCATTTTTTCCGGTGTGGTGGGAATGCCCATGGAAGCCAGCTTTTGCAGATAAGCAGCGGCGTTTTTGGAGCTGTTGTTGGTAAAATAACAGAATTCCCGGCCGCTTTTTTCCACAGCCTGCAGAAAGGCCGGCGTAAAGGGAAACAGCCGGTTCCCCAGATAAATGGTTCCGTCCATATCCAGTACGAAACAGCGGATTTTTTTCAGACGTTCTCTTTTTTCTTCACAGGTCACGGCGGTACCTCCTTCTTTTTCTAAATCCAATATAGCAAAGGAAAGGGAAAAAAGCAAGATTTAGCACTCAAATATAAAGAGTGCTAAATTTAATATTTAATTCATAAATTTTGCGATTTTTGATAACAAACGGGGAATAGAATATAAGCGTTCCCAAAAGGGAACAGCAGAAAATAACAGGGTTTATCCCAAAGAAAGAAGACGATTGCAATGGGCTGTTTTCAAAATTGAATATAACAATATTGATATAATCGCAATGAATTGGAGGAATTGAGTATGTTTGATATGATGCCTTATGCTTGGAACCGCAGCCAGAATCTTCTGGACTCTTTTGCAGACTTTGAGAAAAACTTTTTCGGCGAGATGAGCCGCAGCGTTTCCGGATTCAACACCGATATCCGGGACAACGGCAGCGAGTATGTTCTGGAAGCAGAGCTGCCGGGATTTAATAAAGAGGACATTCAGGTGGAGGTCCACGATGGGATGCTGCACATCTCCGCAAAGCACGAAGAGAAGCAGGAGGAGAAGGACGAGAAATCCGGACAGTATATCCGTCGGGAACGCCGGTATGGTTCCTTCCAGCGGAGCTTCTCCCTCAATGGTGTGGACCCGGACAAGATTGAGGGTCAGTATCAGGATGGCGTGTTGAAGCTGACACTGCCCAAGGTGCAGCCCACCGTGCCCCAGAGCCACCGCATCGAAATCCGATAAAAAATCACACAGATCCCCAAGTACAAAAGCAGCCGCAGACTGGTAAAACAGCCTGTGGCTGCTTTTTTGTGTGGATGATGGGTTGAGCATTGCCAACCATGAGGGTTCGTGGTATGATGACAAAAACGGAGAGGACGATGGGGATGAAGATTCACCGGATAGACAAGGACAAAAAGCGATATTTGCCCCTTTTGCTGCTGGGAGATGAGCAGGAAAGTATGATCGACCGGTATTTGGAACGGGGCGAGCTGTACGTCATGGAGGATGACCAGCCCTGTGCCGTCTGTGTGGTGACGGACGAGGGGGACGGAATACTGGAAATCAAAAATCTGGCGGTAGCGCCAGCACTTCAGCGGCAGGGACTTGGAAAAGCCATGATTGCCTTTGTGGCGGAAACCTACCGGACCCGTTATCAGGTTTTACAGGTGGGAACCGGTGACAGTCCCGCTACCATTCCCTTTTATGAAGCCTGCGGCTTCACCCGTTCCCATATTGTTCCGGATTTTTTCACCGTTCACTATGACCATCCCATTTATGACGGCGGTGTATTGCTGCGGGATATGGTATATTTGCAACTTGATCTGTAAAAAGCGAGGGAAAAGAAAATGGAAATGACCGTTACCGTGCTGATTCCCGTGGAGGAGCGGCACAAGAAGATATTGGAGAATGCAGCGCCCGAATACCGGTTTTGTTACCGGACGCCGGAAACCGTGACACAGGAAGAACTGGACCAGTCCGACATCCTGATTGGCAATCCTCCGGTATCCCTTCTGCACGGTTCCCAGCGGCTGAAATGGCTGCAATGCAACAGTGCCGGAACGGAGCCCTTTTTGCAGCCCGGCGTGCTGCATCCCGATACACTGCTCACCAACGCCACCGGTGCTTACGGGCTGGCCATCTCCGAGCATATGCTGGGGATGCTGCTGGAACTGTTTAAGAAACTCCATCTCTATCGGGACGCCCAGCACCTTCACCAGTGGAAAAGTCTGGGACGGGTTCGCTCCATTGAAGGTTCCACCGTTCTGGTGCTGGGAATGGGGGACATCGGCGGAGAGTTTGCCCGCAAGGTGAAGGCTTTGGGTGCTACGGTGATCGGCGTGCGCCGGACGGATACCCGAAAGCCAGAGTATGTGGATGAGCTGTATCTGACCGAAGAGCTGGACCGGCTGCTGCCCCGGGCAGATGTGGTGGCGGTGGCGCTTCCGGGAAACGGAGAGACGGCCGGAATGCTGAACCGCAAGCGCATTGAGAGCATAAAGGAAGGCGCCGTGCTGCTGAATGTGGGCCGCGGCGTGATTGTGGATACAGAAGCCCTGTGTGATGCGCTGGAATCCGGTCATCTGGGCGGAGCAGGGCTGGATGTGACAGACCCGGAACCCCTTCCGGAAAATCACCGGCTGTGGAATTTTCACAACGCAGTGATTACACCCCATATTTCCGGTTTTTATCATCTGCCGGAAACGCTGGAGCGGATTGTCCGGATCAGCGCGGAAAATCTGGAGGCTTATCGTTCGGGAAAGCCCCTTCGGAATCAGGTGGATTTTTCCACCGGTTACCGGAAATTGGTGGAATAAAGTACCTGTGCAATGATAAAAACGCAAAAAATCCGCAGAGCGTCGGGATGGCCGATGACTCTGCGGATTTTCTTTACGGGATCCAGGAATGGAAAAATTACAGCAGCTTGACGCCGGAAGCGGCACAGGCAGCCCGGGTTTCATCGTCCCACACGGAAACCTGCACTTCGCCGATGTGCGCTTTGCCCAACAGCAGCAGGCACAGACGGGACTGACCGATACCGCCGCCAATGGTCAGGGGCAGAATGTTGTCCAGTACCATCTGATGGAAATGATAGCGGCGGCGGTCATCGCAGCCGGCTTTGGACAGCTGGGAGTCCATGGAGCGGGCATCTACCCGGATACCCATACTGGAAACTTCCATGGCGGCGTCCAGAACTTCGTTCCAGAACAGCAGGTCGCCGTTCAGATGCCAGTCGTCATAGTCGGGTGCACGGCCGTCGTGGCGCTTTCCGGAGTGGAGCACATCGCCGATTTCCATGAGGAAAGTGGTTTTGTGTTCCCGTACATACAGGTTTTCGCGCTCTTTGGGGCTCTTGTCCGGATACAGGTCTTCCAGCTCCTGGGTGGTGATGAAGGAAATTTCCTTTTCCAGCATGGGAACGTGCAGGCTGGGATATTCTTCCCGCAGCATATCGGCGGTAGCGCAGATGGCGCCGACGATTTTCCGGACGGTATCCTTCAGAAATTCCACATTGCGCTTTCCGTCAGGAATAATGGCTTCCCAGTCCCACTGGTCCACATAGATGGAATGCAGGTTGTCCATATCCTCGTCCCGGCGGATAGCGTTCATATCGGTCACCAGACCATAGCCGGGCTCAAAGCCATAGCGGTACAGGGCATAGCGTTTCCACTTTGCCAGAGAGTGCACCACCTGTGCACAGGTGCCGGTTTCCCGGATGTCAAAGGAAACCGGGCGCTCCACATTGTTCAGATCGTCATTCAGACCGGAAGAAGCATCCACAAACAGCGGCGCGGAAACCCGGGTCAGGTTCAGGGCGTCTTCCAGATTGCGGATAAAGTTCACTTTGATCTTGTCAATGGCCTGCTGGGTCTGAAACAGGGTGAGGCCCTTGGAAGGGTTGTAATCTGCGGGGATAATGGTTTGGCTCATGGGAAACGTTCCTTTCTATGGCTGAATCAAATTGCAGCAGGGCGATTTTCGCCCCAAAAAAGCCGGATTAGCAAAAGAGGCGTTGCGGCAAACCCGCAGCGCCTTTCTGATTGTTATTATACTGTTATGAAGGGGCATTTGTCAAGAAAAATCAGTTTGCTGATTTATTCTGCTACAGCAAAGCAGTGCGGAGAAATTGCAGGATCTTTTTTTCTCTCCTGCTTACCTGCACCTGTGTCATGCCCAGCTGCCGGGCAGTTTCCGTTTGCGTTCGGTGGGCGAAATACCGGGCGCGTATCAGTTTTTGATCCTGCTCATCCAGTGTCCCCAGCGCCTGTTCCAGCGCGATTTTTTCCGAAAGGGCTTCTTCTGGCGCTTCTACCGGAATATCTGTCTGGGTTTCCTCTTCTCCGGCGGTAAGGGAAAGGGCAGGCTGTGCCGATTCCAACGCCAATGCAGCTTCTTCCGGTTCCACCTGCAAAATCGCCGCCAGCTCTCCCACAGTGGGCATCCGGTTTTCCCGGGCGACAAAGGCTTCGCTTTCCCGCTGTGCTTTTTGGGAAAGCTCCCGCAGTCCCCGGCCGATTTTCACCGTGCTGTTTTGCCGGAAAAGGCACCGGATTTCCCCGAGAATTACCGGAACCGCATAAGTGGAGAATTGCAGTCCCCGGCTTTCGTCAAACCGGTCGGCGGCCTTAATCAGGCCAATGCACCCGGCCTGAAACAGGTCGTCATAGTCGATTCCCCGATTCCGGAAACGGTTGGCGCAGGCGTGTACCAGACCGGTGTTGGCGGCGATGAACGCCTGACGGTCAATCATGGCTGCGGCCGCGGCGCAGAAGATTTTTTTGCAGGGTGACGGCAGTGCCTTTTCCCGGTGTGGACCGCACGGACACCTTGTCACAGAAGCTCTGCATTACGGCAAACCCCAGACCGGCCCGTTCTTCTCCTCCGGTGGTAAAGAGGGGTTCCATGGCCTTTTCAATGTCCTCGATTCCGACGCCTTTGTCCCGGATTTTGACGGTGATTTTTCCCGTTTCATAGAGTTTGGCGGTGATGTACACAGTGCCCAGCGTTTCCCGGTATCCGTGGACAATGGCGTTGGTGACGGCTTCCGAAACAGCGGTTTTCAGGTCTGCCAGCTGGTCAATAGTGGGGTCCAGCTGAGAGGCAAAGGCCGACACAGCGGCACGGGCAAAGCTCTCGTTTGCCGAAACGCTGAGAAAGGACAGGCTCATTTCATTCATGGCTTTCATCGGTTTCCCCCCTTTCAATGGTGACCAGCCGCGTCAGGCCGGAAAGCTCCACCAGCTTTTCCACCTGGGGCAGCAGATTGGACAAGACCACCTGTCCGTGCCACATCTGCATCAGCCGGTATCGTCCCAGAATCAAGCCGACGCCGGAGCTGTCCATAAAGGGGACTTCGGAAAAGTCCAGACAGAGACGCCGGGGCTTGACCTTCTGGGCTGCACTGTCGATTTCTTCCCGCACCGTGCGGGCAGTATGGTGGTCGATTTCACCGAGAATGCGGGCTGTCAGGGTTTCTTCCCGAAAAAGGAGCCGGACTCCCATTTGCTTTCACGCCTTTCATCAGAAATTGAAGGCCGGACGATTCCGGCAAAGGCGGCTTTTTTCCGCTTATGTATACCATAGCGGACAGGCTGTGCAAAATTTGGAGAAACGGAGCAAAGGGGAAAATTTTCGTACCGAAAAATCTGTGTCTGCCTTCTTTTTTCCAATTCAGAGCAAAAATCGGGAATGATTTTCCCTTTCCCGGGCAAGCTGAAAGAGATCAGAAAAACGGAAGAGGGGATTCCATGGAATATCTGAAAGCCTTTCTGGTGGGCGGTACATTGTGCCTCATTGGACAGCTGCTCATTGACCGAACCCGTTTAACGCCGGCTCGGATTCTGGTGGGGTATGTGACCGCCGGGGTGATTCTGACGGCGGTAGGGCTGTATGAACCGTTGGTAGAGTGGGCGGGCGCAGGTGCAACCGTTCCACTCAGCGGCTTTGGCTATACGCTGGCAAAAGGCGTGGAACAGGCAGTGCTGAATCTCGGATTTCCCGGCGTGTTTACCGGTGGCCTCACCGCCTGTGCCGGAGGAGTTGCGGCTGCGATATTTTTTGCGCTGATTGCAGCGCTGCTTTTCCGCTCCCGGGATAAGTCCTGAGTCAGGCTTCCAGCTTTAAAAACAGCTGGGGCAAACGGGCAATCATATCCGTGGGCATCATGCCCTGCTGGGAGAACCGCTTGGCGCATTGGTCGCCTGCCAGACCGTGCAGGTATACGGCGGCCCGTGCCGCGGCGGAGGGCTCCATGCCCTGTGCGGCAAAAGACCCCACCATACCGGCCAGAATATCGCCGCTGCCGCCCCGAGCCATGCCGGGATTGCCGGTCAGGTTCATATAGGTGCGGCCGTTGGGCAGGGCAATGAGGGTACCGGCTCCTTTCAGAACGGTAATTGCCCCGGTTTCATGGGCGAAATACTGAGCTGCGGCGAGACGCTTTTCCTGTACCTCTTTTGCGGTAACGTTCAGCAGCCGTGCCATTTCTCCGGGATGCGGGGTGACGATTACCGGTTTTTCCGCTGTGGCCTGCTTCAGACAGTCCAGATCGTTACAAATGGCGTTGAGCCCATCTGCATCCAGCACCACGGGGCAGGGAGCTTTTTCCAGCAGCAGTTTCACCAGAGGCGGAATACCCGGTGCGGTTCCCAGTCCACAGCCGATGACACAGGCAGAAGCGCTATGCAGTGCGCCAAACAGCCGGTCCATGCTTTCTCCGGCTAACCGGTCGCCATGCTGGTCCAGCAGGGTGAACACGGACTCCAGCAGCCGGGAAGCGGCAATGGGGTAAATAGAACGGGGAAGAGCCAGATTGACCAGACCGGCGCCGCACCGAAGGGCGGCCATTCCGCACATAATAGCCGCGCCTGCCATGCCCTCGCTGCCGCAGACGCACAGCAGTTTTCCGTAGTCCCCTTTGTTGCTTTCGGAATCACGAGGGTGGAATTGACTGCGAACCCAGGATTGCTCGATGGTTTCCAGTACTGGGATGGCCTGATGTACGATTTCATAATCAATTCCGGCAGAAACAGGCGTGACTTCTCCGCAGTATTCCCGGCCGGGATAGAGAATATGGCCGGGCTTGGGTACGGTAAAGGTCACAGTATATTTTGCCCGGATACATCCGCCGCGCACAGCTCCCGTATCACACTCCACACCGCTGGCAATATCCAGAGAAACGATGGGGACGCGGCTGCGGTTTGCCAGCTCGGCCAACACCGCCACCGGCTCCCGCATCACGCCGTGGAAGCCAAAGCCGTATAGTCCGTCAATGATCAGGTCTGCTTCGGAAATGGCCTGACGGGCTGCCCGGTTTTCGCTTTCCCAGTCCACCACGAACACCTTGTCTCCTATCCGTTCAAAGGCTTGTGATGCCAGTTTGGAAGTGGGTTTTCCCTCTGCCAGAATGACTGTCGGCAGCAGATCCATTTCCGAAAAAAGCCGTGCCGCCACAAAACCGTCTCCGCCATTGTTTCCTTTGCCGCAGAGAATGACGATCCGCTTGTTATTCAGGTCAAATTTTTCCCGGATAAACCGCACGGCGGCACTGCCTGCGTGCTCCATCAAATCTTCCATGGTAACGCCTTTTTCCACCGCCAGCTGTTCCATGGCCTGCATCTGATATTTGCTGAAATACCTCATAAATCAACATCCTTTCTCCATTCCATTTCCGATAAAAAGAAAGCGTATAAACGAAACTCATTTATACGCTGGATTTCTCTGCCAATACCACGACAGAGGCATATTCATTTGTGTGGGTGGCGCTGACGGCAAACCGCCAGCCTTCCGCCAGTTTTGCGGCTTCTCCGGAAAGAACCAGACAAGGCGCACCGCTTTCCAGCCGGAGCAACTGCACTTCATTCAGACGGAAGCCCCGGACGCCGGTGCCCATGGCTTTGCCAAAGGCTTCTTTGGCGCAAAAACCGGCTGCGGCGGTTTCAATCCAGCGGCGATTTCCGGGAGCGGGATATCCCCGGCTTTTCAGCAGCTGCTGTTCCTCGGGACCAAAAACCCGCTGGAAAAACCGGGGCGTTTTCATGGCTTTCTCAATTCTGCGGCATTCCGCCGTGTCAATTCCGACCGAAAACATCGATTCTCATCTGACGGGGCATACCGGCTTTAATGCCGTCCAGCACTTTGTCGTTGGGGCTGAACACCAGCAGGGTCAGGCCATACTTGGGAGTGCGGACGATGATATACCAGGCGTCTTCACCGGTTTCGGTTTCGGAAGCAATCAGCTGCTTGTCGAACTGGCGGTGTGCCATGCGGGCGGGATCATATTTGCCCATTTCCTCTGCGTTGCGCACATCAAAGGACACCACACGCTTTCTCTTTCTCTTGTGGATGATTTTATCCACTGTCAGGTCCCCGTTGGTGACGCTGTATTCAAATTCCAGATCACGGGAAGAGGCGATCCAGTAGATTCCGTAAATGGAACCAGCGATGACAACCAGTGGAATCAGCGGGATCATGGTCAGGGGCAAGAGAATGAAAATGCTGATATAAATCAGAACAAAAGCAGCCACAGCGGCGCCCAGTGCAACCATCCAGTCTTTGCCGGAAAATTTGCGTTTTACAATCTGTTCGGTAAAAATGTCCATGGAATCAGACCCTCCTGAAAAATGTAGCTTGCCAGATACTCCATTGGAAAAACGACACTTGTCTAATAATGAAGAGAGTGTGCCATTTTTCTGCAATTCTCTGTCATTATATCATAGCTTTCATGGTTTTACAATAAAATGAAGAAGGCATTCAGAGAATAAACTGTAAAAAATTATGGAAATATTTTGGGAGAAATCCGAAAAAAGTCGTTGCCCTGTGCAACAGAGTAAACCATGCCTCGGAATGACGCTTGTTTTTTCACTCTGTAAAAAGCTAAGAACTTCAAACAAATGAAAAACCGCGGAATTTCTTCAAAACACGCTGATGGAAAAATCATTTGTGGCTTGATTTTGGTTATTATGGATGAAAATACCCGTCGAAATCAGCGGGAATCCCGAAAAATCCAGCGCCAATGCGGTTTTCGCGCCTTGACAGCTTTCTTTTGGAATGCTACAATCAAACCAGAAATCCCATGTCTGGTTTGCAAAAACACCGGGAAAAACCGGCTGTTTTTGCTGTGAGTATATTGAGTGAGCAATGATAGTAAAGGAGTGTTTTTGTATGGCAGTTAAGAAGGCAGGCGCGATCGTATCCGGCCGCACGTATCTCATCGTGAACAAGAAGAGCGGAAAGGCTCTTTCCGCAGAGTCCGGCGCCGACAACGGCGGCGTTGTGGAGCAGTTTTTCCTGACCCGCGAAGCCAATCAGCTCTGGACCGCAGAAGAGGCAGAAAAGGGCACCTGGAAGCTGGTATGCAAGGATTCCGGCAAGTGCCTGGACGTCATCAACGGCGGCGAAGTGGATGGCGCATGGGTTCACCAGTGGGACTATGTTGGCGGCGAAACCCAGCAGTGGAAGCTGGAAGCTGTCAAGGACGGTTATTTCAAGATTGTCAACGCCAAATCCGGCAAGTGCCTGGACGTGGTGAACATGAGCGAAGATGACGGCGCTGCCATTCAGATCTGGGAAAATGTGGAAGCCGACAACCAGGAATGGAAATTTGAAGCATATCCGCCGGTAGAAGAGGCTCCCGCAGCCAAAGCTCCTGCCAAGAAGGAGACTGTTGCAAAGGCAAAAGCGCCTGCAAAGAGCAGAGCTGCCGCTAAGAAGGAAACCGCTCCCGTAAAGGAAGAGGCCCCCGCTGTAAAAGAAGCAGCACCTGTTAAAGAGGAAGCCCCCGCAGCTCCTGCTGTGAAGGAAGAGGCACCTGCGAAAAAGCCTGCTGCAAAGAAGCCCGCAGCCAAAAAGACCGCAGCAAAGGCTCCGGCCAAAACCGCAGCCAAGAAGCCGGCAGCAAAGAAGACAGCTACCACCAGAAAGTCCACCGCGAAAACCGCAGAAGAGAAATAAAAAAGACGCCTGATTTTGTCGGGCTGATCTTTTGAATACTCCATTGCCAGACAGGAAAACCGGCGCCCTTTTCAAAGGCGCCGGTTTTTTGTTTTCTTTTTTCGGAAACTTCCGGGAACTTGTGGTTTTCCCTTGCGGAATGTAGTGTCAACGTGGTATCATATCAGACAGAATCGACAGTGTGGTTTTGGCAGTGATGCTGAAAGTGCGGGATGATAAGGAGGAACGATTCATGCTTCGCAAAATTGCCTGGTTGATTGCCGGACTGGCAATCCCAGTATTTACGGTTGGAAAAATCTTACGAATGGTGTTCTTTCTCGATGGAGAAACCGGTCTTTATGAAAGTGATAACCTGTGGGGGCTTCTGCTTATAGGAGGCATTTTGGCAGTGGGAATTCTGCTGTTTCTTTTGTGCCGTCTGGATCGCAGTCAGGAGGGAGAGTTCTCTTCTTCCAGTGCGCCGGTTCCGGCTGTCTTTGGAATGCTGGCAGGAGCCGCAGTTCTGATCGATGCGGTTTCCGGGTTGTTTGATCTGACTGGCGGCACCGCTTCGGTGATGGGAGAACAGCCCCTGCTCAGTGCGGTGGCATCGCTGGCCGGAATTTTCGCGGGTCTCTTCCTCATCGTCTGGAGTGCGTCTTTGTGGGGAAGCGGAATGCTGCTGGAGCAGTATCCGCTGACCGGTCTGATTCTGCCTGTTTGGGGATTTTTGTATCTTGCCATGCTGTTCACCCGGTATACGGCGGAATTTACCCTGGAGAGCAATTGCTACCTGATTCTTCCGTTCAGCCTGCTGGTGCTGTTCCTGTATGCACAAAGCAGCTTTTTCTCCCTGGCTGGCGGTGGAGCGGCACGGCGGAAAATGGTTCAATATGGTCTTCCGGGAGCGGTGTTTGGAATTGCTTCCAGTCTTCCGGAATTGATCTGCCGCATTCTGGGACTGCCCTTTGAAAATGCGCTGCCGGTTCCCCTTTCTCTGACGATGCTGACCCTGTCTCTGTACGCGCTGACAGTACTCTGGCATTTTCGCCGTCCGGGCAGTTCTCATAGCCGGATTCCCGGATTTGCGAAAAAACATCTGTAAGAGATTGGCGTCGGAAATTCCCCGATCTTTGTACAGTCTCAGCGGGAATTTGTCTGGGAAAACCTGAAATTTAGAAAAAAAGCCCGTTAATTTTCTGTCAAAGTCTTGTATTCTTCGAAGAAATGCTATACAATAGGAACAGATGATTTTTCAATCACAAAACTTCAGGAGGTATTCGTTCTATGGCTATTAAAGTAGGCATCAATGGTTTTGGCCGCATCGGCCGCCTGGTATTCCGTGCTGGTCTGGACAACCCGAACATCGAATTCGTTGGCATCAACGATCCTTTCATGACCCCCGACTATTGCGCATATATGCTGCGCTATGACACCGTTCATGGCCAGTATAAGGGCGACATTTCCTACACCGACGACGCTATCATCGTGAACGGCAAGGAAATCAAGTTCTATGCAAAGATGGATCCTTCCGAGATTCCGTGGGGCGAGTGCGGCGCAACTTATGTTGTTGAGTCCACTGGCGTTTTCTGCTCCACCGAGAAGGCTTCCGCTCACATTAAGGGCGGCGCTAAGAAGGTTGTCATCTCCGCTCCCGCAAAGGACAAGGAGACCCCCACCTTCGTGTGCGGTGTTAACCTGGACAAGTACACCAAGGACATGACCGTTGTTTCCAACGCTTCCTGCACCACCAACTGCCTGGCTCCCCTGGTAAAGGTTGTTCATGAGAAGTTTGGCATCAAGGAAGGCCTGATGACCACTGTTCACTCCACCACCGGTACTCAGAAGACCGTTGACGGTCCTTCCAAGAAGGACTGGAGAGGCGGACGTGCTGCTGCTGGCAACATCATCCCCTCCACCACTGGCGCTGCTAAGGCTTGCGCTCTGGTTATCCCCGAGATGAAGGGCAAGCTGACCGGTATGTCCATGCGTGTTCCCACCCTGGACGTTTCCGTTGTTGACCTGACCGTCACTCTGGAGACCCCCACCACCTACGAGGCTATCTGCGCTGCTATCAAAGAGGCTTCCGAGGGCGAGCTGAAGGGCATCCTGGGCTACACCGCTGACATGGTTGTTTCTTCCGACTTCCTGGGCGATCCTCACACCTCCATCTTCGATGAGAAGGCCGGTATCATGCTGAACGATCACTTCGTCAAGCTGGTTTCCTGGTACGACAACGAGTGGGGTTATTCCAACAAGGTCCTGATGCTGATCGAGCACATGGATGCTGTTGACAACGCCTGATTCTTTGTGAATTGAAAAAATCCCTCCC